>Ga0172369_10000289_pt1 | contig 74601 bp, 66 predicted proteins | sample LakKiv25m_FD_114539 | JGI IMG/M metagenome (GOLD analysis project Ga0172369, IMG submission 114539) | Freshwater microbial communities from Kabuno Bay, South-Kivu, Congo - kab_022012_11.25m | ecosystem: Environmental > Aquatic > Freshwater > Lake | place: Democratic Republic of the Congo... | reverse complement strand
ATTTTGGGCGCGTTGCGCACCGATCTGCTGCCCCGCGCCGGCGAGGCGTTGCGCGCCGCGATGGGGCCGGTCTCGCGCGAGAAAACCGTGCGCGGCATCGTCGCGCGCTTTCTCGAAGTCAGCACTTCGGCCACCTCTGCCCCGGCACAGCAGGCCACCCCGCCCGCCACGGCCGCCGTGGCACAACCGGCAGCCGAGCCGGCGCCGGATCTGGCGGCATGGCCCGCCCGTTTCGTGATGGCTCCCTACCCGATCGACGCACCCGCGCCGCGCGAGTGGGTGGTGCGCGGAGGGGTCTATGTCCTGACCGACGACGGGGCCGGCGTGGCGGAGGGCCTCGCGGCGCGGATCACCGCGCGGGGCGGGGTGGCGCGGCTGCTGGACCGGGCGCTTGATCCGGGCGACGACCGGGGCTTGCGTGCGGCGGTGGCGGATATCGGGGCGGCGGCAGCCGGTCTGATTCACTGCGCGCCATTGCGGGTCGGGCCGGATTTCGAGGCCATGACCCCGGCTGACTGGACCGCTGCGGTCGATGGCACGACCCTCGCCTTCTACGGGCTGCTTTCCGCCCTCGGGCCGGTGCTCTCCGCCCGGTCGGATGCGGTGGTGCTGTGCGCCACCGCCATGGGCGGCGGGTTCGGATTCGATGGTTCGGATATGGCGCAACCCGCGATGGCGGGGGCGCCGGGGCTGCTCAAGACCGTCGCCAAGGAATGGGATGCGGTGCACTGCCGGGCAGTGGATTTTGCCACCGCCTCCACTTCTTGCGAGCGCATTGCCGCCCTTGACGACGAAGCCGGTCGCAAGGATGGCACGGTCGAGGTTGGTTATCGTGGCGCCGAGCGGCTGGGGCTGTTCGCCGAAGCAAGGCCGCTCGCACCTGCCCCCGATGCGCCGCCCGTGCTTGACCGCAACTCGGTCGTGCTGGTGACCGGCGGGGCGCGCGGCATTACTGCGAAGATTGCACTTCAGCTTGCCCGCAGCTTTCAGCCGCACCTCGTTCTGCTGGGCTCGTCGCCGGTGCCCGAGGCGGATGAGGCACCCGAGACCGCGGGCCTTGCCGATCCGAGGGCGCTGAAGGAGGCGCTGATCACGGCGGCACGGCAGGCCGGGCAGCCGGTGGCCCCGGCGGCGATCGAGGCTCGCTTCCGCGCCCTGACCAAGGCGCGCGAGGTGCGCAAGGCCCTGGCCGCCATGACGGCCGCCGGTGCGAAGGTCGAATATCTGGCCTGTGACGTGCGCGACAGCGCGGCGTTTCGTGCCGCGATTACCGGTGTGCGGACCCGCCATGGCCGGATCGACGGCGTGGTGCATGGGGCGGGCGTGATCGAGGACAAGCTGATCCTCGACAAGGAAGTTGCGAGCTTTGACAACGTGGTGCGCCTCAAGACCGCCAGCGCCTTCACGCTGGCGCAGACGCTCGATCCGGCCAGCCTGAAGTTCCTGGTGTTCTTCACCTCGGTGGCCGGTCGGTTCGGCAACCGCGGCCAGGGCGATTACGGCGCGGCCAACGAGATCGTCTCGAAACTGGCGCGCAGGCTTGATGCGCGCTGGCCGGGGCGGGTCAAGGCCATCAGTTGGGGCCCGTGGGACAGCGGCGGAATGGTATCGCCGGAAATCCGCGCCCAGTTCGCCGCGATGCGGATCGAACCGATCCCGCCAGCGCTTGGGGTGCAGGCGCTCGAGGTCGAGGCGACCGAGGGTCCGCGCGACGAGCCCGAGGTGGTCTGGGGCCGGGGGCCGTGGCAAGACGACGCCCTGCGCCAGGCGCAGATGCCCGCGAAGGGTGCCCGCTACGAGGCGGCCGAATGACGATAGCCGACCAGCGGCGATCACCTTGGGACGACGAGCCGATTGCGATCGTGGGCATGGCGGGCCTGTTTCCCAAGGCACCCGACAAGGATGCCTTCTGGCGCAACATTCTCGACGGCGTGGATGCCGTGACCGACGCCCCCCCGGACTGGCACGGCGAGCTGTTTCTTGATTCGGAAAGCCACGCCAACGACCGCGTTTACACCACGCGGGGTGGGTTTCTCGGCGATCTGGCAACCTTTGATCCGTTGCGCCACGGTGTCATGCCAAGCGCGATCGACGGCGGCGAGCCGGATCAGTTCCTGGCGCTGGAAATGGCCGCCAATGCGGTCGAGGATGCGGGCCTCGCGTTGCGCCCGGTGCCGGGCGAGCGCATTGCCGTGATCCTCGGGCGCGGCACCTACATCAACCGGGGCTTCACCTCGGTGGTGCAGCACGGGGTGCTGGTGGACCGCTTTCTGGCGATCCTGCGGCAGTTGCACCCCGACACGACCGCCGCCGAACTCGCCGCGGTAAAGGCGCAGCTCAAGGACTCGCTGCCGCCCTTCAACGCCGAAATCGCGCCGGCGCTGGTGCCCAATCTGGTGACCGGGCGGATTGCCAACCGGCTCGATTTTCGCGGCGCAAGCTATATCATCGACGCGGCCTGCGCCTCGTCGCTGATCGCACTGGAGCGCGGCGTGGCCGATCTGCGCGCGGGGCGCTGCGACATGGCGATGGTGGGGGGGGTGCATGCCTCGACCCCGGCCCCGATCTACATGATCTTCTGCCAGCTTGAAGCGCTGTCGCGCGCCGGGGCGATCAAACCGTTTTCCGCCGAAGCCGACGGCACCCTGCTGGGCGAAGGGGTCGGGATTCTGTGCCTCAAGCGGCTGACCGACGCCGAGAGCGCGGGCGACCGCATCTATGCGCTGGTGCGCGCGGTGGGGGTGGCCAGCGACGGCAAGGGGCTGGGTATTCTTGCGCCCCGGATCGAGGGTCAGGCGCTGGCGCTGCAGAGGGCCTATGCCGAATCCGGGGTTGATCCCGGCTCGGTCGGGCTGATCGAGGCCCATGGCACCGCCACCAGGCTGGGCGATGCGACCGAGGTCGAGGCCCTGACCGGGCAATTCGGCGCGCGCGTCGGCAGCGCCCCCACCTGTGCGTTGGGCGCGGTGAAATCCATGATCGGGCATTGCCTGCCGGCCTCGGGATCGGCGGGGCTGATCAAGACCGCGCTCGCCCTCTACCACCGCACCTTGCCGCCGACCCTGGTCGATACCCCGAACCCGGCGCTGGGGCTCGAGCAGACGCCGTTCTACCTCAACACCGAGGCACGGCCGTGGATTCATGGGGCCGCCACCCCGCGCCGCGCCGGGGTCAACGCCTTCGGTTTTGGCGGCATCAACGCCCATGCCGTGCTGGAAGAATACCGCGGTGCGCCCGAACCGCGCCCGGTGCTGAGCCGCACCACCGAGGTGCTGCTGTTCGACGCAGCCGACGCGGCGGGGCTGGGCGCACGGATCAAGGCCACCAGCGAGGCGATGCGCGCGGACCTGTCGCTTGCCCGGCTGGCCACCGAGACCAATGCCATACTGGGGCGCGGGGACTGGCGCGCCGCCCTTGTCGCGACCGACCGGCACGACGCGCAGGAAAAGCTGGCGCGCCTGGCCACTCAGCTTGCGGCGGGCAAGACCCGGCTGCGCGAGCGCAAGGGGATCTACCTGACGGCCGAGCCGCTGGCCTTCGGCGGCAAGCTTGCCTTCATGTATCCCGGCGAAGGTAGTCAGCATATCGGCATGTTGCGCGAGCTGATGCTGCACCGCCCGGAAATGCGCGCCTGGTTCGATCTGGTCGATGGCGCCTTTGTCGGTCACGGCCGCGGCCTGCTGCCCAGCCAGGTGATCTTTCCGCCTCCCGGCAGGGCGGTGGCGGGCGACAGCCTGTGGCGAATGGATATCGGCCCGGAGGCGATCTTCGCCGCCAACCAGGCGGTCGGGGCGCTTTATGACGCGCTCGGGATCAGGCCCGACATGGTGGTCGGGCACTCGACCGGCGAATATTCGGCACTTTATGCCGCCGGCGCGACCCGGCGCGATAGCCCCGCCCGGCTGCAGGCCGAGATGCGCGCCCTGAACGGCGCCTACGAGATGATGGAAAGCGAAGGGATCATCGCAGGCGGCACACTGATTGCGGTCGGTGCGGTGCCGAATGATGCCCTGAACGCGCAACTGGCCGGGCGCAGCGATGTCGTTCTGGCGATGGACAACTGCCCCAACCAGAAAGTGATTGCCACTTTTTCACCCGAGGCGCGCGACTGGGTCGAACGCACCGCCGCCGCGCTCGGCGGCTTCAGTGAAGTGCTGCCGTTCGAGCGCGCCTACCACAGCCCGGCCTTTGCCGGGTTCAGTGCCCGGTTGCATCTGTTCCTTCAGGGCATCGCGATGTCCCCGCCCGCGTTGCCGGTCTATTCGTGTCTGACCGCCCAGCCCTTTCCCGCCGACCCCAAGGCGATCCGCCGCCTGGCCGCCGATCAATGGTCGGGCCGGGTGCGGTTTGCCGAGACCATCGCCCAGATGCACGCCGATGGCGCGCGGGTGTTTCTGGAATGCGGTCCGCGCAACAACCTTTCGGCTTTCGTCAACGACATCCTGCGCGGCAAGCCGCATCACGCGCTGGCGGTCGATACCCCGGGTCGCACCGGGCTGGAACAGATGCACCACATGCTGGCCCAGCTTGCGGTCGAAGGGGTGGCGCTGGATGTGGCGGCGTTTGCCGCCCCCGGTGACAACGCCCCACCGCGCCGCGGCCCCAGCCGACCGCAGATCCTCAAGATGGGGATTCAGCCGATGGCGCTGCGCGAGGTGCAGGTGCGGTCCCTACGCACCACCGCGCCCCGCCCCCCCGCCCTTGCGCTTGCGGCAGCGGGCGGCGCACCTGCCGGGGGGGTGGCGCAGCCCGCCAGCCCGGCTCCCGCGCCCGAGTCGGCCGCCGGTAGCGTGGTTGCGGCCTATTTCGACATGATGGAGCGCTTTGTCGGCAGCGAAGGCGACATCATGCGCGCCTATCTTGGCAGCCCGGCCCCGGCGGTCGGAATGCAGCCTGACGGCAGTGCTGCGCGCTTTCCGCTGCTTGCCGGCCAGACCCTGGCGGCAGATGGCAACAGCCTGGCGGCGCGGGTGATCTTTGATCTCGACCGAACACCGTTCCTGCGTGATCACAGCTTTGGTCGGGCGATTTCGGCGCTTGATCCCGATCTGGGCGGTCTGGCGGTGGTGCCGCTGACCTTCTCGATCGAAGTGCTGGCCGAGTGTGCCGCCGCCTTGCGCCCCGCCCTGGTGGTAACGGCGCTGCGCGAGGTGCGGGCGTCGCGCTGGCTGACGCTGGACCGCCCCGCGCTGGCGCTCGAGGTCACGGCCGAGTTGCGCCATGACGGCGGCGCCAGGCCCGATGACGCGACCGTGATCCGGGTGCGCCTGCGCGAGGCCGACGGCCCGGCCCTGCGACCGATCCTGGTCGAAGCCGAGGTCGAGCTGGCAACAGCCCGCCCGGCGGCACCGCTGGCTGAGCCGCTGGAATATTCCGGCGCGCGCCCGGCACCGTGGTCGCAGGCCGATGTTTACCAGCGCATCATGTTCCATGGCCCGATGCTGCAAGCCGTCGCCAGCCTTGATCTGGCGGCGCAGGATGGCTGCGAGGGCACCCTGGTCGGGGTGGCGCAGGATCGCCTGTTGTCGGGCACCGCCGCGCCGAGGTTCGAGACCGACGCCGTCACCCTCGACGCGGTGGGGCAGGTGGTGGGGGTATGGGCCGCCGAGATGCTGGCGGAGGCGTTTCACATCTTTCCGTTCCGGGTGGAACGCATTGCCCTTTATCGCGACCCGCTGGCGGTGGGGGAAACCGCGCGCTGCCGCTGCCGGATCGCGCTCGCAGGCAGCGACGAGATGCGCAGCACGGTCGATGTGGTATCTGGCGACGGGCGGCTGCAATGCCGGATCGAGGGATGGTGGGACAAGCGCTTTGCCCTGCCCGACCGGTTTTTCCGAGCCCGCCTCGATCCTGCGGCAAACCCCGTCGCACGACCGCTGGCGGGGCCCGCGGCCTGCCCGCCGGGGCTGGCGCTGGCACTGATTGACGACGTCTCGACCGATCTGCTCGAAGGCAGCGGGCAGATCTGGCAAAAGGTGCTGGCCGGGCTGGTGTTGAGCCGGGTCGAGCGGGCGGACCTCGCCGCGCTGGCCGCCGCCCGACCGAAGCGCCGCGACGAGTGGCTGCGCGGGCGGGTAGCGGCCAAGGGCGCGGTAAGTCTGCTGACCAACCGCAGCCTGTGCCCCGCCGATATCGAGATCACCGCACCTCAGCCGGACGGCGGACCGCAGATCGGGCCGCTCTGGCCGCCCGCCTGGGGGGCTGCGCCGCTGATCTCGATCAGCCACAAGGGCGATCTGGCGCTTGCCGCTGCCGCCGACCCGGCCATCTACGCCGGGGTCGGGGTCGATCTCGAACGCGTGACCCCGCGCGACGGCGCATTTCTTGCCGCCGCGTTCTCGGACGCCGAGCGGGCGGCGATCGCGGCCCTGCCCGATGCGAGCGCCCGTGATGCCCTTGCGGCCCGCCTGTGGTGTGCCAAGGAAGCGGTGGCAAAATCGTTCGGCGCGGGTCTGGCCCAGCTTGATCAATTCGAAGCCTTGCCCCAAGCTGGCAACATGAATGGTGTAGTGGTCCAGGATCGGCAGAGCAAAATCCGCATCTTCGTGGACATGATTGCGCTGAGTGGCGAAAACTTGGTGGCCGCGGTTGCTCTTCGACCGCTTGGGCACTAGATTTGAACAGGATAACGCCGGTCCGTCGGCAAGAAAGAGTTATTGCGATGCCAATTACCTACGCGAGCGCGATGAGCGTGCTGAATGAGATATTCGTCGATCTTGGCGATGATCTGGATCTTGACGGCGAAAGTCTGCTGCCGGGGTCGAAAGTGCTTGATCTTGGCCTTGAATCGATCAGCCTGGTCTATCTGATCTCGGAATTGCAGCAGCATTTCGGACTTGAGGATGCCCTGTTTCGCAAAATGCGCGACGAAGACCTGTTGCTGAAAAACATGACGGTAGATGATATCGTGCGCTCGGTGGTCGAGCTGGGTGCACGCCCTTCGGTTTGAACAAAGGTATTTCGCCATGACGGAAAGCACGGCAAGCAAGGCGGTCATCATCGGTCTCGACGGGGCCACTTATGATCTGCTCGATCAATTGGTGGCTGAGGGGATCATGCCGACCCTCGGCCGGATCATGGCCGAAGGGGCGCGCGGCATCCTGAAATCGACCATCCATCCCCTGACCCCGCCGGCCTGGACCACGATGACAACGGGGCGCAGCCCGGGCAATCACGGCGTGTTCGATTTCATCCGCGTCGATCAGAGCGGCGACAAGCCTAGCTACACCCTGACCACATCCTCCGACGTCAAGGTGCCGACCCTGTGGCAGATGATCAGCGGTGCCGGGATGCGCGCCACCACGCTCAACTTCCCGGTCACGTTTCCGGCCAAGCCGATCGACGGGGTGGTGATCCCGGGTTACGTGCCCTGGTCCTATCTTGGCCGTGCGATCTATCCGCGCTCGGTCTTCAAGATGTTGAAGGAAAAGGGCGTGTTCAAGGCGTCCGAGATGTCCACCGACTGGCAGCACGAACGCAAGGCGGTGCAGGGGCTGTCGGAAAATCAGCTTGAGGGCTGGGTGCAATTTCACCTCACCCGCGAAAACCGCTGGTTCGAAATCCTGATGACCCTGATGGCGGACGAGCCTTGCGAGCTGACCGCCATGCTGTTCGACGGGACCGACCGCATCCAGCATCTGTGCTATCACCTGATCGACCATGCCACCCGGGCGGACTATACCAGCCCCGACTCGCTGCGGGCGCGCGACCTTGCGCTGCAATACTACCGCAACATCGATGGCTACATTGCCCGGATCATTGCCAAGGCCGGACCCGATGCGCGCGTCTTCATCGTGTCGGACCACGGCTTTACCCGCTCGGGGGCGCGGATCTTCTATGCCAACACCTGGCTGGAACAGAATGGCTGGCTGGGTTGGGTGGAAGGCACCGCGATCGATGACCGCGGCCGTGTAGCGCTTGACGAGAATACCGAAGCCAGCACCCTGATCGACTGGAACACAACCTGGGCCTATGCGCTGTCGTCGTCGTCGAATGCGATCTTCATCCGCCAGGCCAGAGAGCCGGGCGCGCCGGGGGTACCGCCCGCCGAATACCACGCCTTCCGCGAGCGGATGATCGCGCAACTGCTGGCGCTGACAGATCCGGCGACCGGAAAGCCGGTGGTGAAATCGGTGTTCCGGCGCGACGAGGCCTTTCCCGGCACCTGCACTGCGCGGGCGCCAGACCTGACGCTGATGCTGCACGACTATTCGTTCCTGTCGGTGCTGCGCTCGGACGCCGCGATCAAGGACCGGCTGGTGCCTTATGCCACCCACCACCCCGACGGCATCTTTCTGGCCACCGGCCCCGGCATTGCTGCGGCGGCACGGCTGGCACCGCTTCAGATCGCCGATGTGACCCCCACGGTCTTGCATTCGCTGGGTCTGGCCGTGCCCAGCGACATCGAGGGCAAGGTGGCCGAAGCGGCATTTTCGCCGGAATTTCGTGCCATGCATCCGGTCCGGTTTACCGCCCCTTGCGCGGATTCCGGCGGCGCTGCCGACCCGACCACGCTCGACCGCGCGGCGCAGGAACAAATCAAGGATCGGCTCAAGGCGCTCGGGTATCTGTAGGTCGCAAAATGCCAAGGGCAGTCCTGCGCGGACACCTCATCCATTATCAGCAGATCGGGCGCGGACCCGATGTCGTTCTGATTCACGGCCTGTTTTGCAACATTGCCTTCTGGTGGTTCCGGGTGGCCCCGAAACTGGCCGAGCGTTACCGGGTGACGGCCCTCGATCTGCGCGGCCACGGGTTTTCGGGGATGCCTAATGTCGGCTACCGGGCGGTCGATCTGGCCGAGGATGTGGCCGCCCTGATGCAGCACCTGGGCGTTGCCAGAGCGCACCTGATCGCTCACAGTTTCGGCGGCGCGGTGGCGCTGGCGCTGGCGGCCGAACATCCCGAAATGGTCACCCGCATCACCCTTGCCGATGCCTGGGTGCCGACGATGCAGGCGCTGTCGATGAACCAGGACGATGGGGCATGGCCCCGGATTCAGGCCAGCCTGCGCGAACGCGGCATTGAGCTGCCAATCGATCTTCCCAAGGTGGCGCAGGGTTTTTTTGAAGAACTGCTGACAACCGACGAGGGGGTTGGCAACAGGGTCCGCGACGCCTCAATGATCGCGGCCATGCCGCTTGCCGGTGAACCGGGCCGCCCCTCGCGCACCCTGCGGCGCTGGCGCGAGCTGATGGCCCGGACCTCGGCGCAGCGCGAGGTCCACGACCCCACCGGACTGGGGAAAACCGAACTGCAACGGATCGCGGCGCCGGTGGATCTGGTGTTTGGTGCCAGGTCGCGATTTCTCAAAAGCCGTGACGGGCTGGCCGAGCTGTTGGCGCAACGCCGGTTGGTGACGGTGCCCGAAGTCGGCCACTTCTTTCCGTTGCTGCGCCCGGATGCCCTGCTGCACGCGCTCGACTCCGAGCGCACCTGGGTGCCGCGCGCGACCGTCACGGCATGATGCGTTCGAGGAATGACATTTTCCGGCGACTGAGGTATCGTTTCGCAGCAGTCGGCAGGCGCTTGCCGAGGAGCCCCCGGATGGCGCAGGTGGTACTGATTTCACGACCGGTGCCGCGCAGGGAGTTTTTGTGAATGCCCACCGCTAAAGTCTTGCACATGCCGGGTGGTACCGCCAGCCCGCGCTATCGCATAAACACGCAATTCAAGGTCACCCGACAAGGCGCGGGTGGGCGCGGTGCGCCAATGGTTTTCTTCAGGCATGAAGACTCGGGGCGTCTCTACCGCTTTGGCGTCGAGGAATACCACCTGCTGACGGAACTCGATGCCGGACGCAGCGCGGACCAGATTGCCCGCAGCTTTCGTACCGTTTTCGGAAAACCGGTTCGGGCGCAGGTGGTGACCGACTTTGCCGCCCAGATGGTGCGCGCCAAGGTTCTGGTGCGGGCTGACGAACTGCGGCCGCGCGATCCGTCCCCCCCGATTGCGTTGTCTCCGGTCGTGAGCGATAGCGCCAACGACGCACCGCAACCGGAAGCCCTGACCGGCGAGGTCGTGGATGATCTGCCGCTTGAGAGCACGGCCGAAAGCGAAGACGACGACGACATGCTGGGCGATCTTGAAGCGCTGGTTTTTGACCGGGCGGCCGCCGCACCTGCGGCCAAGCCCGGCCCGCAGGCCGAAGCGCCGGCGGATGGCGCAACCGCTGCCGCCACCCCCGTGCCCGCCGGCGCAAATGCGGCGCGTGACCGTGGCGATGAGCCTGACGCGGCTGATCGCAAGCGCCCGGACTTGCCGGATACCGAGCCCGCCGCCGCCCCGTCGGGGCGCAAGGTCCGTTTCCGTCTGAAAGAGCGGCCCACCAAGGCGCCGGACCGGCACGGCATGATCCGTCTGTTCGACCCCACCGGGATGCTGCGGGTGCTGGCGGGCGGGTTTGGCTGGTGGAGCCACCTGTCCTGGCTGGTCTATCCGCTGACCTTGTTCGCGATGATGACGGTGTGGCACCGGCTGAGCGAGTTTTCGCAGGATCTGACGCTCAGTCACCGCGGCTTCGGGTTGGTCGGGATCATCCTGATCTCGCTGGTGACGGCCAACCTGTTCACCCAGCTTGTGATCGGCATGACCATCCGGCGGCACGGCGGCGAAGTTCGCAGTTTCGGCATCCGGATGGTCCTGTTTGTCATCCCCCGCTTTGCCATCGACCATAGCGCCATGATGAAGCTCGATCGCGACGGCAAGCTTGCGGTCTATGCCGCCACCCTGCGCGCGCGGCTGATGCTGTTTGCGCTGGCAACGCTGGTCTGGGCGTTGACCAGGCAGTCGCCCACCGTGGTGCCTGAAATCGCCTTGGTCGTGGTGCAGATCGCCGTGGTCAGCTTCTTGCTGACGGCATTTCCGCTGCTCGGCGGCGACGGCTACAAGTGGCTTGCGACCTATTTCGAACAGCCGCTGCTGCGTCAGCGAGCCTACGGCTATCTGTTCGGCACCTCGTCGAAATTCCTGCTTAGATTGCCCGCCCCCACCAGCGGCGAGAAATGGGCCTTCGTGCTTTACGGCATCGGCTCGATCCTGTTTGTTGGTCTGCTGGTGATGACGGCACTGTTCTATCTTTCGACTACCCTGGTCGGACATTTCGGCGGTACCGGGGTGGTGCTGTTCGCTACCAGTGTCGCGCTGATTCTGGTATGGATGACGGTGATGAAGGCCAGCCAGCGTAAGGCGCGACAGGCGATGGTGCAGGCAATGATGGCCGACAAGGCCGCAGGCCGGGCCGTCGCCGCCGAGGGCGGCCTGGCACCGTTAATACCTGCCAGCGCCACCCGGGGGGCCGAGCAGCGCGCGGCACGCGCCGTCAATCGCCCGATGCCGGGCATCTATGCCCAGGACGCCGCAGCCGCACGGCGCAAGCTATGGCTGACCCGGCTGGTTCTGGCGGCCGGGCTGGCGGGGCTGATCTATCTTGGCCTGTTGCCCTACAACTATGACGCGGGCGGCGATTTCACCATTCTTGCCGACATGCGCACCGAAGTGTCGGCGCGGGTTCCGGGCGAACTGGTCGAAGTGCTGGTGGAGGAAGGTGACATTGTCGAGCCGGGTCAGCTTCTGGCGCGCCAATACACCCAGCAGTTGCAGTCTGCGGTCGATATTAGCCAGGCCAATCTCGACCAGGCGAAGGCCCAGTTGCAACTGCTGATCGACGGTGCCACCGCCGAGGAAATTCAGCTTGAGCGCGAAAAAGTGGCGCGCGCCGAGGCCGCACTGCCGTTTCTCAAATCGCAGGCCGAACGCGCGGTCGAGCTTTCGGCGCGCAAGGCGATTTCTGACGTCGATGCCGAGCGTCTTCAGTCACAATTCGAGACCGCACAAGCCGATCTGCGCACGGCGCAGGCCAACCTCGCAGCCGTCGAGGCCCCGGCCACCGCGGCCCAGATCGCGATTCGCCAGGCCGAAGTGGCCAGCCTCGAGGCCGATCTGGAGCTCCGCCTCCGGCAGTTGGCGCAGGCCGAGATTCGCGCCCCGGTGGGGGGACGTATCGTGACCGAGAACGTCGGCTTCCTGCGTGGCCACTTTCTCAATGTCGGCGACGTCTTTGTCGAGATCGAGGATCACACGATGGCGCGTGCCGACGTCAAGGTATCCGAATCCGATATTGGCGTGATTAAGGTCGGCGATCGGGTTTGGCTGAAGGCCTGGGCCAATTCGGATCGCCAGATCGAAGGCCATGTGATCGCCCTTGCGCCGTTGGCTGAAGCCGAGGCGTTCGGCATGGCGGTGCGCGTCAAGACCGAGTTCCCCAACACTGACGGCTTCTTTCGCCCCGGCATGACCGGTTTTGCCAAGGTCGAGGGCGCCGAAATGGCAACGTGGCGCGCCTACACGCGGATGTTCGAGCGCTTCTTCCGCATCGAGGTCTGGAGCTGGATCCCCTGAGGCTCTGGCGGCAGTTCAGGCCCGGTTGCGGTGCAGCTCGGGTGCAACCACTTCGGCCATTGCCGCCGTATCCATCGTCAGCCCGAGAAACTGCGCAATCTCCTGCGCGGTCGTGAGCGGGTCAGCTATCACCCGGGCGTGGTTGGCATAGTAGATGCGAACATTGGCCTGCGCCTCGACCCAGCGACGAAATGCGAAAATCTCGGCCTGAAACAACTTGATCAACACCTCGCGCCCGATCTGGTCGGGATCAAGCCCCGAGCGTCGCATCATCGCTTCTTGCGACGCCAGAACCTCGTCGAGATCGCGCTCCAGGAACACGATCCGGTAGGGAACATCGGCGGGCAGGTCGTAAACCAGCTTGTAGATCACCTTGAGCGCCTTGCCGCGCGCCTGCGCCAACCAGGAGCTGTCTTGCTTGAGGGTCTTGACCCGCTGGAATTCGTAATATCCCAGAGGATTGTCGATATCGGGCGCGCGCTCGTCATCGACCAGGGGCTCGATCCCGCCGGCCGCCAGCATGCGCATCATCATCGACGTGCCCGATCGCGGCAGGCCGGATACAACCGTGACAAAATCGGCAGCTCTGGGCATCCTTGGTCCTTTACTGGCAGCGCCTGCGCACGGTGGTCCATTGTCGGCAAGACCGCGCAGGTAACGACCGCGCTTGCGCGGCGCCTGCTTATGCCAACTTGCCCGAACAAGTCGAGTAGTGTATTCCGTAACGAGAACAATTTTGTGCATCCATTCTGACCCAGGAGGGTAATTTTATGGCTGACAAGGATAAGGGCGGCACACCCGACAAGGACATGTCGGCAAATCCCGAAGCTAGCGCAGCGGCGGCCGGCGCTGGCCCGGGCGGTTTCGGCACGGCGGCTCCGGGCGGTCAAGGCGGCTTCGGTCAGGGTGGCTTCGGCCAGGGCCGTTTCGGCGGACAGGGTGGATTCGGCCAGGGGCGGTTTGGCGCTGGTCAGGGCGGTTTCGGCGCGGCGGCTCCGGGCGGTCAAGGCGGCTTCGGTCAGGGTGGCTTCGGTCGGGGCCGTTTCGGCGGACAGGGTGGATTCGGCCAGGGGCGGTTTGGCGCTGGTCAGGGCGGTTTCGGCGCGGCGGCTCCGGGCGGTCAAGGCGGCTTCGGTCAGGGTGGCTTCGGCCAGGGCCGGTTTGGCGGACAGGGTGGCTTCGGCCAAGGCCGGTTTGGCGCTGGCCAGGGCGGTTTCGGCGCGGCGGCTCCGGGCGGTCAAGGCGGCTTCGGTCAGGGTGGCTTCGGCGGCCAGGGTGGTTTCGGGCAGGGCCGCTTTCTCGCCCGTCTGCGCGCCATGATGGCCCAGGGCGGTTTCGGTCAGAGGGCAGCCGGTGGCATGGCGGACGGTTTCGGCCAAGGCCGGTTTGGCGGCGGGCAGGGCGGCTTTGGCGGTGGCCAACCGACAGCGGCGCCGGTCGCGCCGCCGATCGACATCACGCCCCCCAGCAGTGACTCCAAAGCGCCGGAAGGCGGTTGGGCCAACTGGCGGGCCGAGGCGGCTGCCAAGAAAGACATCTGACCGCGGTGCCGGTCACAGTGCCAGCTTGAGATCAAACAGCCAGACCAGGATCGGCACCGGTGCCACCGCCAGCGCCACGGTCAATGCTACGGCAGCAAGCCGGAACAGCCGGGTCAGACCGGCCAGCAGCAATATCCCGCCGCCGCCGCCCAGCACGGAATTGCCCGGCAGATTGACCAGCACGGCAAGGGCCAGGTGGCGGTGCCCGTCCATCAGCGTGGCCAGCGGGGCCGGCAGGCGCGCACGCAGCAGCGCGAGGCGCTGATCGCGATCGAGCGGCGCAAGCCGTGCCACCAGATCGCCGGCCCGGCGCAGGTGCAGATCGCTCAGGGTGCGGTGCAGCGCGCCGTAAGGGATGGACTGCCCCGCCACAAAGGCGACGAGCAACCCCACCACGGTCGCAAGATAGACCAGCGGTGCCACTGCGGCCCCCTCGACCATCAACAGCGCCACACCCAGCTCGACCCCAGGCACGAACGGCAGGGCGATCATCGCGCTGTAGGCCGCAAGCAGCCCGATCAACAGCCCCGGCCGCAATCCGATCGAGGCCTTCAGCAGATCACTTTCCTCCATCACCCAGTTGGCGGCGCGCTGCGCCAGCCAGACGAACAGCACCAGCATGCCCAGTCGGACCACGATGCGCAAACCCGAGGCGAGGCCGAAGGATGCGCGCGGGGGTGACTCATCCACTGTTCGAGACCCAGGCGCAGCGGTCGAAATCGGCGTAGATCAGCAAGGTGTCGCTACCTGCCGGGCCGACCAGGCGCGAGCAGCCCTCAAGCTGATCGGCGCCATCGAACGCCGCCACCAACCCGCCGGGATGACCCGGTGCCTCGCCCACGCAAACCTGCGCGCCGGGGGCAAGGGTGGCGCTGGCGCGCTGGCCGTCGCGCGCCTCGGCGGGGAACAGATAGGGCGCGTCGGACCCGCTCACCACGCAGATATCGGCGGCAGCAAGCCCGGCGAGAAGCGTCAGGACAGCACCCGTCAGCAGGATGGCTGGAATACGCGGCATGGTGGCTTCCTTCCTTTGATCTCAGCGTCGGCCCGTGCCGCGCGCATGTCCAGCACCAAGACGACCTCTCGCGATCAGTTTACCGCCGGTGTCTGGCCGGTGGCGCGGCCCTACGCCCGCCAAACCGATCACGCAGGGGTGAACGCGCGAGCTGTAATAATACACCCGGCCCGGTGTCGTTATCCTACTGATCAACAGGAGGACGTTCGATGAAACGCAAGATTGCCGCCGGCTTGCTGGCGTTTTCGCTTGCCAGCCCCGCTGCCATGGCGCAGGACATGCCGTTCGGCTCGGCCGACGATGTGGCCTTTGCCACCCAGCTCTGGGAGGTGCTGGTCGCGGCCAAGATGGTCGGCCCCGACATGATCCGGGTGTTTCCCTACGAAGGCACCGATCCGCACGGCATGATGCTGGAAACCCTCTACACCCGCGCCACGGTTGGCAGCGAAGAGGGCGACCTGATCGTCAAGCGCAACTTCGGCCCGGAAGGGGTGACGGCGGATCAGGTGCTGCAAGAGCCCGACAAGCACCTTGGCGCCTACACCGTGATGTTCCGCCGCGCGGGCTATGACCCCGAGGACAAGGATTTCTTCTGGGTCAAGTATCTGCCCGACGGCACCCCCGACAAGACGCCGGAAGGTGTGCCGATGGTGGGCAAGGTCGCCAAGGGGATGGATACCGGCTGCATCGCCTGCCACACCGGCGCACCGGGCGGTGATCTGCTGTGGACCACCGACCATCTGAAGTACTGATCGCGCGCTGATCGCGGACGTGCCGGGAACCGCCCGGCGCGTTCTGCGCCTGCTTGCGACCACTGGCGGATCCGGTGCATCGGGCTTTACGCCCGGCCCGCGCTCGTCTAGTCAGGGGCAGCAGCAGAAAGTCGGCCATGCGCATTCTGATCACCAATGACGATGGCATTAATGCACCGGGGCTTGAGGTTCTGACCCGGATCGCCAATGCGATCGCGGGGCCGCAGGGCGAGGTCTGGGCAGTGGCGCCGGCATTCGAGCAGTCGGGCGTAAGCCACTGCATCAGCTACACCCACCCGATGATGATCGCCAAACTGGGGCCGCGCCGCTTTGCCGCCGAAGGCAGCCCTGCGGATTGCGTACTCGCCGGGCTTTACGACGTGTTGCAGGGGGCACGGCCCGATCTGGTTCTTTCCGGGGTGAACCGGGGCAACAACACCGCCGAGAACGCGCTTTACTCCGGCACCATCGGCGGCGCGATCGAGGCGGCCTTGCAGGGCCTGCCCGCGATTGCCCTGTCGCAGTTTCTCGGCCCCGAGACCGAAGGCCTCGATGACCCGTTCGAGGCCGCCAGCACCCATGGCACGGCGGTGGTGCGCACCCTGCTTGAGCGGGCGCGCTGGAGTGACGAAGATTACCGGATGTTCTACAACGTCAACTTTCCGCCGCTGCCCGCGGCACGGGTCAAGGGCATCCGGGTTGCCGCCCAAGGCTTTCGCCGCGACACTTCGTTTTCGGTCGAACCGCACCATTCGCCCTCGGGGCGCAAGTTCCTGTGGATCAAGGGCGGCGCACAGCACGCCCCCACCCTGCCCGGCACCGATGCCGCAGTCAGCCTCGATGGCTACATCTCGATCACCCCGATGCGCGCCGATCTGACCGCCCACGACGCGCTGGCCGACCTCGAGGCGCGGCTGGCATGACCCACGGCGACCCCCCGGACGCCGATGGCCTGGCCGAGCGCAAGATGCGCTTTCTGTTCGGGCTGCGCTCGCGCGGGGTGACCGATGCACGGGTGCTGGGGGCGATGGAAAAAATCGACCGCGGCCTGTTCGTGCGCGGCTTGTTCGCGGCACGCGCCTATGACGACATGCCGCTGCCGATCGCCTGCGGCCAGACGATCAGCCAGCCCTCGGTGGTCGGGCTGATGACCCAGGCGCTCAATGTGCAGCCGCGCGACGTGGTGCTGGAAATCGGCACCGGCGCGGGCTATCAGGCCGCCATCCTGTCGCAACTGGCGCGCCGGGTCTATACGGTTGACCGCCACCGCCGCCTGGTGCGCGAGGCCAGCGAGCTGTTTCGCACCTTGGACCTTGGCAATATCACCGCGCTGGTGGCCGATGGCAGTCACGGCCTGCCCGATCAGGCCCCGTTCGATCGCATCATCGTCACCGCCGCCGCCGAAGACCCGCCCGGCCCGCTCTTGGCGCAGTTGAAAATCGGCGGTATCATGGTGCTGCCGGTCGGCCAGTCGGACGCGGTGCAGAGCCTGATCAAGGTGACCCGCACCGCGCGCGGTTTTGATTACGACGAGCTTCTGCCGGTGCGCTTCGTGCCGCTGGTCGAGGGGCTCGGGGCTGACTGACAAGCGCCCCGGGATCAACCCGGGCGAATGAAAGCGAGGCAGAGCCGTGCACCACCATCCCTTTCTGATCATGCCCCCGACCCTGCGGGCAGCGAGCCTGAGCGTCGCGCTGGTGGCGGTGGCCGGGTGCTCGACCGGCCCGCTCGACTGGGATCTGCGCAACGGCACCAGCGCGCTCAACACTTCGCAGGCCGCCCTGTCGGCCACCGCCAGCCGGCCCGCCGCCGACAGCCGCGGAGTCTTGTCCTATCCCGGCTATCAGGTGGCGGTCGCGCAGCGCGGCGATACCGTGACGCGTGTCGCCAACCGGGTTGGCCTCAATGCCGAGGAACTGGCGCGTTACAACGCGATCGAGCCCGACCAGAGCTTGCGCGAAGGCGAGCTTCTGGTGCTGCCGCACCGGGTGGCAGAAACGGGGCCCCTTGGCGCTGCGGGCCAGACTGCGGCGATCGACGTGACCACGCTGGCCACGAACGCGATCGACCGGGCGGCGGGCACCGCCCCGACCGCCACCGTGCAGCCCGCCGCCGGTGCCGCCGGGGCCGAGCCACTGCGCCACAAGGTGGTGCGCGGCGAGACCGCCTATTCGATTGCCCGCAGCTACAACGTCTCGGCCCGCGCTCTGGCCGACTGGAACGGGCTTGATGCCGATATGGCCGTGCGGGAAGGCCAGACCTTGCTGATCCCGGTTGCCACCACCACGGCGGCACCTGATTTGGCCGCGGTCGAATCCGCGCCCGGTGCCGGATCGCCCACCCCGCTGCCGCCCTCGGCCTCGCTTCCGCTGCCCGCTCAGGACGAAGCCGCCGCCAGCGCCCCTGCGCCGGGCACCCCGGCGTCGCCCGACTTGGGCGAGGGGCGCAGCGCCGCCTCGTCGGCCCTTTATGCCATGCCGGTCGATGGCAAGATCATCCGGGGCTACCAGAAGGGCCAGAACGAGGGCATCGACATCGCCGCCCCAGCCGGAACCCAGGTTCGCGCTGCCGCCGATGGCACCGTGGCGGCGATCACCAAGGACACCGATCAGGTCGAAGTGCTGGTGCTGCGCCACGCCGACGGTCGCCTGACGGTCTATGCCAGCGTGACCGCAATTGCGGTCGCCAAGGGGGCGGCGGTCACGCGCGGCCAGACCATCGCCACCGTCGCCGCCGCCGACCCCAGCATCCTGCACTTCGAGGTCCGCGAAAGTGGCGGCGACAGCACCGACCCGATGGCCTTCCTGCAATAGCTTCCGCCCGCGCCCACCCCTTTCCCACTGGCACAAATATCCACGGCGGTGACGCCAGGGCAGAACTGCCAAGGCACGGCCCGGCCGCGCGATGTTGCCGAGCGCCATGGGGGCAGGCGGGAAGCGCCGGGCCGGGCCCGCGGTACTATCCCCGCCCGCCGATCCGCACGCCGTGGCGCGCGGCCAGATCGGTGAAGAACTGCCAGGCCACCCGGCCCGAGCGGCTGCCACGCGTGGCCTGCCATTCGATCGCCTCGGCGCGCTGGGTGTCGGCCTCGACCTCCACCCCGTAGGTCGCGCAGTATCCCGCGATCATCGCCAGATATTCGTCCTGACTGCAGGGATGAAACCCCAGCCACAGCCCGAAGCGATCCGACAGCGACACCTTTTCCTCGACTGCTTCCGACGGGCTGATCGCGGTCGAGCGTTCGTTCTCGATCATGTCGCGCGGCATCAGGTGGCGGCGGTTCGAGGTGGCGTAAAGGATCACGTTGTCGGGTCGCCCCTCGATCCCGCCATCCAGCACCGCCTTGAGCGATTTGTAGTGCTGATCATCCTGGCTGAACGACAGATCATCGCAAAACAGCACAAACCGCGCCCGCGACGCCCGCAGATGGCCCAGCAGCCGCCCCACCGAGGGCAGGTCTTCGCGCGCCAGCTCGACCAGCTTCAGGGCCCGGCCCCGCGCCCGGACTTCGGCGTGGACAGCCTTGACCAGGCTCGATTTTCCCATCCCGCGCGCGCCCCACAGCAGGGCGTTGTTGGCAGGCAGCCCGGCGGCGAAATGCAAGGTGTTCTCAAGCAGGATGTCACGCGCCCGGTTGACCCCCACCAGCAGCCCGAGATCCACCCGCGCGACCTGCGCCACCGGCTCCAGCCGGTCGGGGGAGACGTGCCACACGAACGCATCGCTTGCCGCAAAATCGGGGGCCTGCATCGGCGCGGGGCTGAGCCGTTCCAGCGCCGCGGCGATTCGCATCAGAGGGTCGTCCGGACTCATGCCTTGCCTGCCGAGCCTTCATCGGTCGCCGCGTCGCCCTCGTCATCCTCGGTCCATAGCCCCTGCGCCCGCAGATCGGCCTCGCGCTTGCGCTCGATCCGCACGATCAGCAGGATCGAGACCTCGTAAAGCGGGTAGATGGCGCTGAACAGGATCATCTGCGACATCATGTCGGGCGGAGTCACCAGCGCCGCCACCACCAGGATGATGACGATGGCATACTTGCGCATCGCCTTGAGACCCTTCGACGAGACCAGCCCGGCCTTGCCCATCAGCGTCAGCAACACCGGCAACTGGAAGCACACCCCGAACGCCAGAATGAAATTGGTGGTCAGCGCCAGGTACTGCTCCATCGAGCCTTGAAACAGGATGCCCGCCGTGCCGGGGGCCACCTTGGGGATCACCCCGCTCGCATCCGGGCCGGTGCCCATGCTCTGCTGGAAGCCGAGGAAGAAGTTGAAGGCGATCGGCAGCACAACAAAAAACGCGAACGCCGAACCCAGCACGAACATCACCGGCGAGGCGATCAGGAACGGCAGGAATGCGCCTTTTTCCGATTTGTAAAGGCCCGGGGCCACGAAACGCCACATCTGGGTCGCGATCACCGGGAAGGCCAGGATGAAGCCGCCCATGAACGAGATCCGGATCGCGACGAAGAATCCCTCTTGCAGCTTGATCAGCACCAGCCCGCAGGCCTGCCCGCGCTCGGCCAGCGCGCTGCAGATCGGGCGGGTGAGAAAGTTGAAAATCGGGTTCCACACCATGAACGCGATCAGCACGCCCACCACGAAAGCGCCGAGCGAGATCAGGATGCGGGTGCGCAACTCCTTTAGGTGCTCGATCAGCGGCGCACTGCTGTCGTCGATATTGTCGGTGCTCATGCCTCACCCTTGGGCGCGGCAGGCTTGCGCGCGGTTTTCTTGCCCTCAAGCGCCGCCCGCACCACCTCGGCGGTCTTGGCGGTCTTTTCGGCGCGGGTGCTCTTGACGTGGCTGGGTGCAGGCGGCGCAGCGGGCGCGTCAACGGCGGATGCGGGCGCGTCAACGGCGGATGCGGGCGCGTCAACGGCGGATGCGGGCGCGGCCTTGGCGGCGGCCGCTTCCGCCCTGGCGGCACGGCGGGCGGCCTGCGCTTGCGCCAACGCCTCGGTGGCCGGCCCCCTGGCGGTCACTGCCGCGGCCGCGGCCGCGGGTGCCGGTGTCGCAGCGGGGGTGGTGGTGGCCGAGGCAGCAGCCTTGACCACATCGCCCGGCCTGGCCTTGAGCGGATCAAAACTTTCGAACTTGGAAGCCGCGTTCTTCAGCGCATCCAGCCCCATACTCCTGGCCGAGGTCATGGATTTCAAATCCTTGGTCACGCCCTTGACCCCGGCCTCGTCGGCCGCACTTTCCATCGCGCGCTGAAATTCGCGCGCCATGCTGCGCGCCTTGGCGGTAAAGCGCCCCATGGTACGGAACATGTCGGGCAGGTCTTTCGGGCCGATCACGATCAGCGCCACCACCCCGATCAGCAAGAGCTCGGTCCAGCCGATATCAAACATCTCTCACCCGCCCCACCGCGCCTGCGCCGCCAGACCGCACCGCCTCAGACCTTGTCTTTTTCGGCCTCTGGCGTCACGTCGCGCGCGGCCTCGGGGGATTTCTCGATTTCGGCGGTTTCTTCCTTGATGCCTTTCTTGAAGGCACTGATACCTTTGCCGACTTCGCCCATCAAGGAACTGACCTTGCCGCGCCCGAACATGACAAGCACGACGACGGCGATCAGCAGCAGACCGGGCAGGCCGATATTTTGCAGCATGACTCTCTCCTCCTGGCCCCGGGGCGGAGCCTTTGACAGTAACGCCCTATCATTTATGGTGCGGTGCGGTCAGATCAAAGATCAAATCGCGCAAGCCGGCGAGATTTTGCCGGATCCGGCACCGTTCCGCCATCAGCGCTTGAGCGGGAACACGAAACAGCGGTCGCGGCGGATCATCAGCCAGAGCGGCGTGCCGGGATGCGGCAGAAACACTCCCGGCACACTGGCGGTCAGGCACAGCGACCCTGCGTCCATGGCAAACTCGACCAGGCTTTCGCGCCCGAGAAAGCGCGCGCGCAGCACCGTGCCACGCGCCGGGGTGCCATCAAGCGTCGTCGGGCTGGGGCCGCGTCCGCCCCGGTCGAAGTCAATCTTGAGGTGCTGCGGCCGGATCACGATCTCGACCGCGGTGCCGTCGGCGTGGCCCGGGGTCAGGAAGGTGCCGAACGGGGTTTCGGTCAGCGCGCCGCGTGACTGGCCCCGGATCACATTGACATCGCTGAAGAATGCGGCCGCCGCCCGATCGACCGGCGCGTTATAGACATTGTAGGGCGCGCCGCGCTGGACGATCCGGCCCGCGCGCATCAGCGCAATCTCGTCGGCCATGCGCATCGCCTCGTCCGGCTCGTGGGTGACCAGCAACACCGCAGTGCCTTCCTCTTTCAGCACCTCGAGGGTGGTGTCGCGGATGCCGTCGCGCAGGCGGTTGTCGAGGCCGGAAAAGGGCTCGTCCATCAGCATCACGCGCGGGCGCGGAGCCAGCGCCCGGGCCAGTGCCACCCGCTGCTGCTCGCCCCCCGATAACTGATGCGGATGCTTGGGGCCGAACCCCCCGAGGTTGACCCGCTCGAGCAGTTCCGCCACCCGCAGCCGCTTCGCGGCAGGCGCGCCGCTCAGCCCGAACGCCACGTTCTGCGCCACCGTAAGATGCGGAAACAGTGCGAAATCCTGAAACATCATCCCAACGGAGCGGGCTTCGGGCGGCAGGCTGGTGGTTGCATCGAAGACCGGGCGGCCGTCGATCGCGATGGTGCCTGCGTCTGGGCGCTCGACCCCGGCGATCATCCGCAGTGTGGTGGTCTTGCCACAGCCCGACGGCCCGAGCAGGCAGGTCACCTGACCGGGTGCTATGTCGAGCGCGACATCGTTGACCACGGCTGCCGCGCCAAAGCTGCGCGTCAGGTGCCGCACCTCGAGCCGGGAGTGGGCAAGGTCGGCCAAAGGCGCGCTGGCGGCGGTATGGGGCAAGGGCTGGTCCGATGGATTTGGTCGGATCAGCGGATAACAGGCCATGCCCCGTGCTGCAAGTGGCGGGCAAGAGGGGGGCTGTCTGCCCCCCTCACCCCCCGAGGGTATTTGGGAAAAGGTGAATGGGAAAGCCAGGGGATCAGAATGTGGCGTTGGTCGCCCCGCCGTCGAGCAGGATGTTCTGGCCGACGATGTAGCCGGCGTGCTGGCTGCACAGGAAGGCGCAGGCGGCTCCGAATTCGGCGGCGGTGCCGTAGCGGCGGGCCGGGATCGAGGCTTCGCGCCGGGCGCGGGCGGCATCAGGCGTGATGCCCTGGGCACGGCTGGCGGCGGAATCGAGGGCAAGGGCGCGGTCGGTGGCGTGGATCCCGGGCAGCAGGTTGTTGATGGTCACGCCCGACGGGGCGACCTGGCGCGCGGTGCCCGCGACATAGCCAGTCAGGCCAGTGCGGGCGGTGTTCGAGAGGCCAAGTTGGGCAATCGGGGCCTTGACCGATTGTGAGGTGATGTTGACCACCCGGCCCCAGCCGTGCGCCATCATCCCTGGCAGCAGCGCCGTCATCAGCGCGATCGGGGTCAGCATGTTGGCATCAATCGCACGGATGAAATCGTCGCGGGTCCAGTCGGACCACAGGCCGGGCGGCGGGCCGCCGGCGTTGGTGATCAGGATGTCGATCCGGCCGGCGGCGGCCAGCACCTGCGCCCGCCCGGTCTCGGCGGTGATGTCGGCGGCAACGGCGGTCACCGCCACCCGGTGCGCCGTGCGGATCGCGGCCGCGGCCTGTTCGAGCGCCGCCGCCCCGCGAGCGTTGATCACCAGCTCCACCCCGGCCGCGGCCAACGCCTGGGCACAGCCAAGGCCAAGCCCCTTGCTGGCGGCGCAGACCAGCGCCCGTTTGCCGCGAATCCCGAGATCCATCTGCCAGCCCCTCCGGTTACCCTGGGGCGCAACGCTAGCAGGCTGTGGCGCGGCGCGAAAGGGCGCAGGGCTGGCCAGACGGTCATGCCCGATCGGCGGACCGGTGGAAAACCGGAAATTTGCCTCAAACCGATGACATGGCTTGCCGAAGCGCATATTATTGTCCTGATGGTGACGAACCGTTGAACAGGCCCCCCTGCCCATGACCGCTGCCGGATACCTTGCTGTCGATACCGTTCCGGGCCATGCCTGCCTGCTGTTTCGGGCGCAGGATATTGTGGTGACGGGCGGTGCCAATCTGGGCGACGCGCTCGGCGCGTCGGATGCGGTTTGCCTCGGCGACAGCTATGCCCTTGATCCGGCGGCGGTGGCGCAGCGGTTGGTGGTGGCGCGCGCGGCGGCGGGCGGCGCGCAGCGGGTTGCCGCAGGGTCCGATCTTGGCACCGAGGGCGATGCCGTGCATCTGGTCGCGCGCTACACCCTGATGGGCGACGATGGTCTGGATGTGGAACTGCTGATCCTGCGGCTCGATGGGGCGGCGGGCGGGCTGTTCGCGCTGCCTCTGTCCCCGATCGCGGCGACGATCGGCTATACCCTGCTGAAGGTTGACGACGCCCCGGCAGAAGCGCCGCTGTCGGATCTGCTGTGCGTCTCGTTCGCGCGCGGCACCATGATCACCCGGGCCGACGGCAGCCAGTGCCCGATCGAGGCGCTGGCGCTTGGCACCCGCGTCCTGACCCGCGATCATGGCGCGCAGCCGCTACGCTGGCTGGGGCGCGCCACCTTGCGCGGGGTAGGGGCTTTTGCGCCGGTGGTGATCACCACCGGGGCGATGGGCAATACCGGCGATCTGATCGTCAGCCAGCATCACCGCATGTTCATCTACCAGCGTGAGCGGCCCGCCGGGTTGCCGACCGCCGAGCTTCTGGTGCAAGCCCGGCATCTGGTCGATGGCGACCGGGTCTTCCTGCGCACCGGCGGCTTTGTCGATTACCTCAGCCTGGTGTTCGACCATCACGAGATCATCTATGCCGAGGGCATCCCGGCAGAAAGCCTGATGGTCACCGAGGCCACGCTTTCGCGTCTGCCCGCCGAGTTGGCCGACGCCGTGAAGGCCCGCTTTCCCGGCCTGTCGCAGCTTCAGCATTTCGGCACCGAGGCCGCGCGGGTGGCGCTTGAGCCGGGGCTCGAGGGCGCGCTCCGCCTTCACCCCAAGACCTGAGTGGACGCCGCCTCTGCCTTCGTATAAAGCGCGGCGATGCAGACCGCGCACCCACCCCTGCCGCCAGAGACCATCGCCGCCGACATCCGGCGGCGCCGGACCTTCGCGATCATCTCGCATCCCGACGCCGGCAAGACCACGCTTACCGAGAAGTTCCTGCTGTTCGGCGGCGCGATCCAGATGGCGGGTCAGGTTCGCGCCAAGGGCGAAGCGCGGCGCACCCGCTCGGACTTCATGAAGATGGAGCAGGAGCGCGGAATCTCGGTCTCGGCCTCGGCGATGTCGTTCGATTTCCGCGCCTGGCGCTTCAATCTGGTCGATACCCCCGGCCACTCGGATTTCTCGGAAGACACCTTCCGCACCCTGACCGCGGTCGATGCCGCGATCATGGTGATCGACGGGGCCAAGGGGGTCGAAAGCCAGACCCGCAAGCTGTTCGAGGTCTGCCGCCTGCGCGATCTGCCGATCCTGACGTTTTGCAACAAGATGGACCGCGAAAGCCGCGACACCTTCGACATCATCGACGAGATTCAGCAGAATCTGGCGATCGACGTGGCCCCGGCGTCATGGCCGATCGGCATGGGGCGCGATTTTCTGGGCTGCTACGACATAGTGCATGACCGGCTAGAGCTGATGGACCGCGCCGACCGCAACCGGGTGGCGGCGACGATCGAGATCAAGGGGCTGACTGACCCGGCGCTGGCCGAGCACATTCCGCCCGAGCTGCTGGCGCGGCTGCGCGAGGAACTTGAGGTGGCGGCGGCGCTGTTGCCGAAATTCGACCGCAAGGCGTTTCTCGAGGGGAGCCTGACGCCGATCTGGTTTGGCTCGGCGATCAACTCGTTTGGCGTCAAGGAACTGATGGACGGCATGGGCGAGTTTGGCCCCGAACCGCAGATGCAGAAGGCGCGCGAGCGCGGCGTCGCCCCCGAGGAACCCACCGTGACCGGCTTTGTCTTCAAGGTGCAGGCCAACATGGATCCGCGCCACCGCGACCGGGTGGCGTTCGTGCGCCTGGCCTCGGGCCACTTCACCCGCGGCATGAAGCTGTTGCATGTGCGCAGCGGCAAGCCGATGGCGGTTTCCAACCCGGTGCTGTTTCTGGCCGCCGACCGTGAGCTGGCCGAGGAAGCCTGGGCCGGTGACATCATCGGCATCCCCAACCACGGCCAGTTGCGCATCGGCGACGCCCTGACCGAGGGCGAGGAGCTGCACTTCAGCGGCATCCCTAGTTTTGCGCCGGAACTGCTGCAGGGGGTGCGCGCGCTGGATCCGATGCGCTCGAAACACCTCGACAAGGCCTTGATGCAGTTTGCCGAGGAAGGGGCGGCCAAGGTGTTCAAGCCGCTGATCGGCTCGGGCTACATCGTCGGCGTGGTCGGGCAGTTGCAATTCGAGGTGCTGGCCTCGCGCATCGAGCAGGAATATGCGTTGCCGGTCCGCTTCGAGCCCAGTCCGTTCCATTCCGCCCGTTGGCTGTCCGGCCCCAAGGCCGAGGTCGAGCGCCTGATCAATGTCAACAAGGGCCACATCGCCCATGACAGCGATGGCGACCTGGTGTTCCTGACCCGCCTGCAATGGGACATCGACCGCGTGACGCGCGACCACCCTGCGGTCAAGCTGACGGCAACCAAGGAAATGATGGCATGAGCGGATGGGCCATCCCTCAAGCTCGCGGGTAGCGCGCGAAGGTTCAGTCAGCCCTTCCGGCGCGGCGCGGCAGGGCCAGCAGCGCCACGGCGGCAAGGCCGACCACCATCACCAGCAGGGCGGCCGGGGCGGCATCGTCGAGCCGCTCGAGGCTGGCCTGCTCGTAAACCCGGGTGGACAGGGTGTTGAAGTCGAACGGGCGCAGCAGCAGCGTCGCCGGCAGTTCCTTGACGCAATCGACGAACACCATCAAGAGCGCGGTCGCCACCGAGCCGCGCATCAGCGGCAGGTAAACCGCCGTCAGGGTGCCACCCGCGCCGCGCCCCAGCGACCGCGCCGCCAGCGGCAGGTTGGGCGAGATGCGTCCGAAGGCCGCGTCCACCGTGCCCTGCGCGATGGCAAAGAACCGCACGACATAGGCCAGCACGATCGCCGTCGCGGTGCCGGTCAGCAGCAGGCCAGGGTCGTGGCCGGTCAGGCCGAGGATCGCATCCGCCAGTCGGTGATCGAGCGCCGCCAGCGGGATCAGCAATCCCACCGCCAGCACCGCGCCGGGGGCGGCATAACCAAGGCTGGTGATCGGCAGTACTAGGCGCGGCAGGGTCCGCCCCGCCAGCCGCACCCCATAGACCAGAAACACCGCCGCCGCGACCGTCAGCGCCGCCGCCGAGCCGCCGACCAGCAGGGTGTTGGCCAACGCCTGCGCCAGCCCCGGCGACACCCAGGCCCCGGGGTTGCGCAGGCCGTGGCTGGCCATCACCGCCACCGGCAGCACAAAGCCTGCGCCAAAGGGCAGCAGGCACAGTCCGGCGGCAAGCCAGGCGCGCGCCCCGCCCAAGCGCGCCGGGGCGACCGGGCGACTGCTGCGGGTGGGGCGGTGAAACCGCGCCCGGCGGCGACTGATCCGCTCGAGCGCCAGCAGCACCACAATCACCGCCAGCATCACAGCGGCAATCTGCGCCGCCCCGCCGGCATTGCCGCCGGTCAGCCACACCGCGAAGATGCCCGAGGTCAGGGTCTGCACCCCGAAATGCGCCACCGTGCCGTAATCGGCCACCGTCTCCATCAGCGCCAGCGCCACGCCCACCGCAATCGCCGGTCGCGCCAGCGGCAGGCCGACTCGCCAGAACAGCTTCCAAGGGCCGGTTCCAAGTGCCCGTGCCACCTCGTAGAAATCGCCCGACTGCTCGCGAAAGGCGGCGCGCGCCAACAGATAGACGTAGGGATAGAACGCCAGCGCCAGCACCACCACCGCGCCGGCGCGTGAGCGCACTTCGGGAAACCAGTAGTCGCGTGCCGAACTCCAGCCCATCACCGCGCGCAGCCCACCCTGCACCACCCCCGAATAGTCGAAGAAATCGACCAGCGCATAGGCGCCGACATAGGCGGGCACCGCCAGCGGGAACAACAGCGCGATATCCAGCGCCCGGCTCAAGGGAAAGCGATACATCGTCACCAGCCACGCCGCCCCGGTGCCGATCGCGGCGGTCAGTGCCCCGACCCCCAGCATCAACACCCCGGTATTGACCAGATAGCGCGGCAGCACGGTGGCGATCAGATGCGGCCATATGTTCTCGGCCGGATGAAAGGCAATCCACACCACTGCGATGATCGGGGCGGCCACCAGCGCCGCCAGCACCAGCGCCCCCAGAGACCACGGGTCGGGGCACCAGCGCGGCAGCCAGCGACGGGCAGCCTGGGGAAGACGGGCAGCCTGGGGAACTTGAGTGTTTTGCTCGGCCATGACCGCAGGGGTTACAGGAAAGCGGTTTAACTGTCCAGAAAAGCCGGTATAGTCGGCCCCGCAACCGAACCACTCAGCCCAGCCGGACCGATACCCCCGATGCGCATCGTCTATCACCTCGGCGCCCATTGCACCGATGACGAGCGGCTACTCAAATGCCTGCTCAAGAACCGCGCCCTGCTGGCAGCCGAAGGCATCGTGGTGCCCGGCCCCGCGCGCTATCGCAACGTGATCCGCGATACCTCGATCAGCCTCAACGGCGCTGCCGCCAGCCGCGACACCCAGGCGCTGGTGCTGGATCAGATCATGGACGAGGATGTGGCCGAGCGCCTGATCCTGTCGTGGGATTGCTTTCTGGCCTTTCCGCAATGGGTGTTGCGCGGCACGCTTTATCCGACCGGTGGCGACCGGCTGCGCGCGATCACCCAGATCTTTCCCGAGATCGAGGCCGAGTTTCACCTTGCCATCCGCAACCCGGCCACGTTCCTGCCCGCCCTGCTGCAACGCCAGCGCGGCAAGAGCTACGAAGCCTTCATCGAGGGCACCAGCCCGATCAACCTGCGCTGGTCGGACCTGATCAGCAACATCCTGAGCCGCAACCCAGGCGTGCCGCTGACGGTGTGGTGCGACGAGGATACTCCGCTGGTCTGGCCCGAAGTGCTGGAAGCGGTGTCGGGCCACGCCCCCGGCACGACGCTGGAAGACAGCGACGGCCTGCTGGCCGAGATCATGACCAGCGAGGGTTTTCGCCGGATGAACGACTACCTTTCCAGCCATCCGCCCCAGGACGTGGCGCAGCGGCGACGCATCGTCTCGGCCTTTCTCGACAAGTTCGCCCGCCCCGAGCAGATCGAGACCGAGATTGATCTGCCCGGCTGGACCGAAGACCTGGTCGAGGCCCTGACCCGGCAATACGAACAGGACTCGGCCGATATCGCGCGCCTGCCGGGAGTCACCTTCCTGGCCCCCTGATTTCTGGCGCCCTGAGCGCCGCGCTCAGGCCATGCCAAGCGCGCTCTTGTAAAGCTCGAGGATGGTTTCCTCTTCGGCAATATCGTCGGGGGTGCGCTTGCGCAGCGCCACCACCTTGCGCAACACCCTAGTGTCGTAGCCGCGGCCCTTGGCCTCGGCCATCAGCTCTTTCTGCTGATCCGCGACATCCTTCTTTTCGGCCTCGAGCTGCTCGTAGCGCTCGACGAACTGGCGCAGCTCATCGGCGGTGACGTTGTAGCTGTCGGTGGGGGTGTTCATCGGGGGCCTCGCATTGGAGAAGGGGGGTGAAACTGCCGCCGTCCTAACCCTGTCGCCCGGCCGGAGCAAGACCACCCGCCGCCTTGCCAGCCCGACCCGGCTGGGCTAGTTCGGGACCGATCGCAACCCTTGCCGCCGCGGGGGCAAATTCATGGGAGGCACAGCCATGTCGTTTCTGATACCGATCGGAGCCACCTTGTCGCTGGCGGGGGTCGTCGGGCTGATGTGGTGTGTCGTGCAGGCGGTGCAGGCACGCCGCGCCGGGCTGGCCGACGCCGCGCTGCGCGCCCGCCTGCAACGTCTGGTCGTGGTGAACCTCGTCGCACTCGGGGTCTCGGCGCTGGGCCTGATGCTGGTGGTAATCGGCATCCTGCTCGGCTAGCGAACGGCCGCCCTTGGCGGCTGACCGATTTACTCCCGGTTCAGCGCGTCGAAACCGCGCCCGACGCTGATCAGGTCGTCGATCAGCGGCGCGGTGCCCCACAGATCCGGCGCCTCGGCCGCCCAGGCGTGCAGCTCGTGGCGCAGGATCAGCAGGCCGCACTGGTCAGCCCAATGCATCGGCCCGCCGACCTCGCGCGGAAAGCCGGAACCCAGGATCAGCGCGGCATCAATGTCCGAGGGTCGCTGCACCACCCCCTGCCCGACCAGCCGCGCGCCCTCGTTGGCCAGCGCGGCCAGCACCGGTGCCAGCATCGCCTCCGCCACCTCGGGCGAGGTCGCCGGCGCACCGCTCGGCTGGGCCAGTAGCTGCGGCCAGCCAAAGCCTGCCAGCGCCGCCGCGACATCCTGCCCGCCCGCCGCCAGATGCGCCGCCGCCGCCCGCCCCGCCGCCAGCAGCCGCGCCCCAGCCCCGCCCGCGCCCTGCACCCGCAGCGCGCCAAGCCCGAGCCGGTGCAGCAGCGCCAGCACCGTTGCCACCGCCTCCGGCGCGGTGGCGGGCCAGACCGCCACCTCGGCCAACCGACAGGCTAGCGGGGCCATTTGCACCCCCAGCATGTCACCCGCCCGCGGCCCCGCCGCGGCCGCACCCGGCGCGAGCAACGCCAGCACCGCACCAGGTCGGGTGGCACCCTCCACCGATGCCAGCGCCGCGGCCTCGGCCACCAGCACCAGATCGGTCTCGACCAGCGCCGCCGCCGCCAGCGACGGCGTCAGCCGCGCCCAGTCGGCGTCGCGCGTCTCGGGCGACAGGGTGCCGGCCTGCACCGCCTGCTCTTGCCGGGCGGCAATCTGTTCCAGCGCCGCCACCAGGGCCGCGCGGTCGGCATCGACCAGCACCACCGGATAGCCCGCTTGCAACAGCGCCAGCACCAGACCCACGTCGGTGCCCGCCCCCATCACCCCCAGCCGCTGCAACGGGCGCGGGGCAACCCGCGCCTCGGGCATCCGCGTCAGATGGCGCTCGGCAAAAAAGGCGTATCGCAGCGCCGCCGCCTCGGGCGATGCCACCAGTTCGGCAAGCGCCGCGGCCTCGAACTCGAGACCCTGATCAAAAGGCAAAAGCAGCGCCGCCTCGACGCAGTCGATGATCCGCCCCGCAGCCCGCCGCCGGTTGTCGGGCACCGCCGCCCGCGCCGCGCGCACGGCCGCCAGCCAGGCCCCCGGATCAAGCAAGCCACCGCGCCGCTCCCGGGTCGGCTCCGGAGCCCCCGCCCCCACCGCCGCCTGCGCCGCCGCCTGTGCCACGGCTTCGACATCCTCCTGCGCCACCACCCGGTCCAGCAACCCCAGCGCCAGCGCCTCGCTGGCCGGGATCGTGCGCCCGGTCAGCATCAGCCGCAGCGCATCTTTGGCACCGATCAGGCGCGGCAGGCGCTGGGTGCCCCCGGCACCGGGCACCTGCCCCAGACCGACCTCGGGCAACCCCAGCCGCGCATCAACCGCCGCCAGCCGCAGGTGCGCCGCCAGCGCCAGCTCCAACCCGCCGCCCAGCACGCTGCCATGCAGCGCCACCACAACCGGCTTGGGGCAGGCCTCAACCCGGTTGCAGACCTCGCGCAGCGATGGGGCAACGGGTGGCGTGCCGACCTCGGCCAGATCGGCCCCGGCGGAAAAATTGCACCCCCGCGCCCGGATCACTACCGCCGCGATAGCCGGGTCCGCCTCGGCGCGCGCGATCCCCGCCACCAACCCCGCGCGCACCGCATGGCTCAGGGCGTTGACCGGCGGATGGTCGATGATCAGCGCCAGCACCACCCCGTCGCACTCGTGGTGCACGACTTCACCCGGCACCTGCGCCATTCTTGGCCCCCGTCTGCCGCCGGAGACGCGACCCCGGCCCTGCCTTCACTAGACAGGCTGGCAACCGCGATGGCAAGTCAAAGCGCGTGCGTCCCGCCGCCGCGCGCCTACACGGGCAGGTTGTCGAAATTTTCTTCCGCAAGGTCGGCCTCGAGCTCGCCGGGCTTGAGGGGCCGACAGGCGGGCAGAATCCCCATCAGCGCCTGCATATCTTGCAGCAAAGCCTGCAGCCGGGCCTGCGCCTCGCCCGTCCGATCATCGGGCTGCGCTTCGCGGCAGCGCTTCATCGTGTCCGTCAGCGTCATGGCAATTCCCCCTGCTTCAGGTGGCACATTTACGACAGAACGGCGTGTAGGGCAGCACGTCGAGGCGCGCGTCACTTATTGCACCGCCGCATTTGGCGCAGACCCCGTATTCGCCCGCGGCAATCCGCTCGAGCGCCGACTCGATCATGCGAAGCTCCTGCTGCGCCGAAACCCCCATGGTTTCCCAGACTTCATCATCCGAGCGCTCGATCGCCAGTTCCTCCCAATCTTGTTCGCCATGCGAATCAAGACCTTCCTCGACCTGTGCCAAGCGGGCGGTCAGGTCGGCGTGGCGGGCTTCCAGCATCGCCTTGCGTTTGGAAATGGGGGTCATGGCTGCCTCCTGTAAGATCACACGGCAGGGTAAACTGATGCGCTGCCTTTGCCCTTGATGCAAGTCAACTTGGCCACCTCGAATGCACCTGCCAGCCCGATGCCGATCACCGCAAGACGCCATGCCACCCCCGTTGCCGACGCCCCCTGGCATCGCCCGCAGTGCCGGGTGATCGGGTGCTCCCACTTGTTGACGCCGCCCACACCCCTTTACAGCGCCGTGCAGTTGTGTTTGCAGGGTGATGAACGCGAAAGGGCCGCACCATGATCGAGCCGGACTGGATCTGGGGTTTTGTCGGCGGGCTGATGATCGGGCTTGCCGCCACGCTTTATCTGCTGGTCAATGGCCGCATCATGGGCGCGTCGGGGATCGTGGGCGATCTGGTCGATGGCTCTGGCCGCGCCACCGCCGCCGAGCGGCTGGCGTTTCTGGCCGGGCTGATCGCGGTGCCACCGCTGCTGGTGCCGCTTTACCGCGGGGTCGATACCCATGTCAGCAGCAACTTCGGGGTGCTGATCGCAGCGGGACTACTGGTCGGCATCGGCACCAGGCTGGCCAATGGTTGCACCTCGGGGCACGGGGTCTGCGGCATCTCGCGCCTGTCGCCGCGCGGCATTGTCGCGACCGCCCTCTACCTGCTGGCGGGCGGGTTGATGATGTTTCTGGCACGCCACCTCGGGGGGATGATCTGATGCGACGGCTGATCTTCGCGGCGCTCGCGGGCGGGCTGTTCGGGGCGGGGCTGCTGGTCTCGGGGATGGTCGATACCCTGAAGGTGCAGGGCTGGCTCGACGTGTTTGGCGATTGGGATCCAACCCTGGCCTTCGTGCTGGGCGGAGCGATCCTGCCGATGGCGCTGGCCTGGCGCTGGGCCGAGCGACGCAAGGTCGCGGTGCTGGGCACGCCGGTGCCAGCGCGCCACGACCCGCGCCTTGACTCCGGCCTGGTGATCGGGTCGCTGCTGTTTGGCGCAGGCTGGGCGCTGGCCGGGTTCTGCCCCGGCCCGGCGCTGGCCTCGATCACCTTCGGTGGCTGGGGTGGGTTGGTGTTTGTGGCGGCGATGCTGGCCGGCATGGTCGCCACCCCGGCCTTGCGCACGCGCTTCACCCCTGCCCACACCTGAGGAGGCCCCCGATGGATATCCGTGCCCTGACCCCGACCTACGCCGTGTCACCCCAGATCACCGCCCAAGACCTGGCCGCGATCAAGGCGGCGGGCTTTGCCGTGGTGATCGACAACCGCCCTGACGCCGAGATTCCGCCCGACCTGCACGGCTCGGTGATGCAGGCGGCGGCCGAAGCGCTGGGGCTGGGATTCGTGCGCAATCCGGTGATCGGCGGCGCGCTGACGGCGCAGAACGTGGCGACGCAGGGCCGCGCCTTGGCCGAGGCCAGCGGCCCGGTGCTGGCCTACTGTGCTTCGGGCAACCGTTCGTCGATCGTCTGGGCGCTGGCGTTGGCGGGAACCCGTCCCACCGACGAGCTGATCGCGATCCCGGCGCGGTTTGGCTACCAACTCGAAGGCCTGCGAGTCCAGCTTGAGGCGCTGGCGAGCCGGGCGTGACCCGGCTCTCCGCCGACGGAATTCAATGACAACGCCGGCCGATGCGCTGCAAGCAACACCCAACCCGCCGGTTCATTCCCCACCACAACGGCGCAGCACCGGCCGACCAGAGCGCGCCGAACGCCCGAGACCGGGGCCACTTGCAACGGTTCGCGAAAAATCCGCGCCGGGTCGGATCAAACGCCCTCGTCCTTAGATTAAATACCAATGGCCCTAAAGAGTGACCTCGTGTCAATCGTCGCCGCCGGTCCGCTTGCGGACCGGCATGCGCCCACCCGGGCGGTCGCATGACGGCAAAGGGAAGGGTCTCCTTCAAAGGCCGTTGGCAGTTGGTATCAGCCGGTGCCGGTCAGACGCGGCGGGTCGGCGGCAAGCGGCTCTGGGGCCTGCGCGGGTGCCTGCCCGCGCCCGCTGGCCGCCACCGCCGGATAGGGCACCGCCACGCTTGGCTCGGCGGTGAGCCGCACCGCCCGCATGCCACGATTCTGCCCCAGCTTGCCCGCACCCAGCCGCCGTCCGCCAATATCTTCAAGGCCGATCTGATCAAGCGCGGCCATCGGCAGCGGCACCAGCTCGCCAGGCTTTAGCGCCATTACCGCCGACAGCGGGATCGTCATGCGGTAAAGCACCGCCCCCAGCACACAGCTTGCCACCATCACCTGCTCGCTTAGAGCCGCGGCAAACACCATCCCTGCCGCCGCGTCCGAAGAGGCCTGCCCCGGCTTCTGCGGCCGCCTGCCCCGCCCGTCGGCCGGCAGCGCGAGCAGCACCGCCCCGGTCTTGGCCCCGCCACCAAGGCTGACCTCGGCCTGCACCAGCCGGTAGGGCACGTCGTCCAGGAGCAACCCCAGCGGGCGCGGGTCATCCATGAACGAGGCGTAGCGAAACCCGCCCGCCCAGATCAGATCGTCAGCGGTCAGCAGCGCAGTCTCCAGCCCTTCGAGGGCGCGGTCGAGAAATTCGGCCACCATCGCGCCGTCGGTGCAGGTGGGTTTGCGCGTCGGGCAGGGGCGGGTGGTCACCTTGCCGGTGGTCAGCGCCTCGATCAACCCGGCCAGCACCGGCGGGGCCAGCATGATCACCCCCAGCCCGTCGCCCGGCCCTTCCAGCACCAAGATCAGCGCAAGCTCTGGCGGCATTTCCAGCAATTCGGTCAGCGACAGGCGCTGCACCGTGACCGCCGCCGTCTCGAGCCGCAGCGCCATGCCATCGCGCGCCGCCCGCGCCAACGCCAGCGGCCAGGCCTTGTCCACCCCGTCGCAGGGGGGCTCGACCGAGCTCGCGGCCACCATCCGTCTGAGAACGCCCTGTTCCACCTTGCAACCCCGTCGTGCGACACCCGGGCACCGCCCTTCAAGGCCTGCCAGAATTTTGTTGCCAAAGGGTTAGCGCCAGCCCCTCAGGCGGCCTTTTCCAGCCGCAGCGGCACGGTGACGCGAAACGCCGCCCCGCCCTGCCCCGGCAGATAGGTGATGGTGCCGCCCAGATTGGCCATCACCTCGCGGCAGATCGCCAGCCCCAGCCCGGCCCCGCCGGCCCGGGTTTCATCGGTCAGGCGGGCAAATTTCTCGAACACCAGCGCCTGCGCCTCCTTGGCGATCCCGGCGCCGTTGTCGATGAAATCGACCGTCACCCGCCCGCCCTTCTGGCGCACCGCAATCCGCAACTCGGGGTGTTCGGCGGCGCAATACTTGCGCGCGTTCGAGATCAGGTTGATGAAAACCTGGGTCAGCCGGTCGGCATCGGTGTGCAGAAAGATCGCCTCGGCGGCACTGTCGCGCTGCACCGCAAACAGCCGCTCGGGGCGGGTGTTGCCCGCCGCGCGCAGCGCCTTGTCGATCATCTCGGGCAGGCTGGCCAGGCTCAGGTTCAACTGCACCGAGCCGTTTTCCAGCACGCTCAGATCCAGCAGATCATCGAGCAGCCGGGTCAGCCGGATCGCCTCGTCATGGATGATGCGGGCATAGTTCACCACCATCTGTGGCGGCAGGTCAGCCTCCATCAGAATCTCGGAAAACGCCCGGATCGAGGTCATCGGGGTGCGCAACTCGTGGCTGATCTGGCTCAGGAAGGCATCCTTCTGCGTCGAAAGCTGGGTCAGCTTTTCGTTGGCCTCGCGCAGGGCGCGGGCGGTGCGGGTCAACTCGTCCTGCTGCAATTCGAGCCGGGCCGAATATTCCTTGATCTGGGCGGTCTCGTCGGCCACCGCCATCAGGTCTTCGACCGTGACCCGTGCTCGCCCGACCAGTTGGCTGATCATCGCATGCGAGGTGGCGGCCCCCACCGATCCGGCCAGCCGCCGCTCGAGGTCTTCCACGAATTTCGGCGTTGCGTCAGGCAGATAACCCACCTTGCCCTGGGCCCGCGCCGCCCCCTCGAACAGGCTCTGCGCCGCCTCGTCACCAAGAATGCGCTGCGCCATCACCAAGAGCGCCTCTGGTTCCGCCCGGCCCTGCGCCCAGCCCCGCGGCCCGGTCTGATCGGCCTCGAACACATTGACGAAGGCAGCACCCTGGGTGCGCTCCATCGGGCTGGGGAAGGTCAGGATCGAGCCGAGGCAAAAGGCGGCGGTGTTCAGCACCAGCGACCAGAACATGGCGTGCAGCAACGGGTCCATGCCGGTCACCCCGAACAGCGCCCGCGGCCGGAGCCAGCCGAGGCCGAACGGCCCCTCGGCCAGCACCTGCGCCGAAATCGCCGCGTCCGGCCCGAACGACGGCAGGAACAGGGTGTAGGCCCACACTGCGAACCCGAGGCACAGCCCAAGCGTCGCCCCGATCCGGGTCGCCCCGCGCCAGAACAGGCCGCCCAGCATGGCGGGCAGGATCTGCGCGACCCCGACGAACGAGATCAGCCCGATCGCCGCCAGCGCCGCCGAGCCACCCGACACCGCGAAATAGGCGTATCCCAGCGCCAGCACCCCGGCGATCGACAGCCGCCGCGACCGCAGCACCAGCCGGCGCACATCGCCCGATACCGCATGCGCCGGGCGCAGGTGCAGCCACAAGGGCATCACCACGTGGTTCGATACCATCGTTGCCAGCGCGATTGCCGCCACGATCACCATCGAGGTCGCCGAACTGAAGCCGCCGAGAAAAGCCAGCATCGCCAGCCCGCCCCGGCCCTGGCTCAGTGGCAGCGTCAGCACGAACAGATCGGGGTTTGATCCCACCGGCAGCAGCTCGAGCCCGACCACCGCGATCGGCACCACGAACAGGCTCATCCCCATCAGGTAAAGCGGAAAGGCCCAACTGGCGGTGGCCAAGTGGCGCTCGTCGGCATTTTCCACCACCAGCACCTGAAACATCCGCGGCAGACAGATTACCGCCGCCGCCGACAGCGCCGTCAGCCCGACCCAGCGCCCCGGTTCCAACTGCCAGTCGGCAATCGGCGAGGCGTTGATCCGCGCCACGATGTCGCCCGGCCCGCCCGCCACCCCCCAAACCACGAACCCCCCGACCGCCAGAAACGCCACCAGCTTGACCACCGCCTCGACCGCGATCGCGGTCACGATACCGGTGTGCTGCTCGTTGGCGTCAAGCTTGCGGGTGCCGAACAGGATGGTGAACAGCGCCAGACCCACCGCCACCCAGATCGCGGTGCTGTCCTTGTCGGGTGGCACCAGACCCGGCGAGGTCGCCGTGGCAAACACTCCGAACGACAGCGTGACCGATTGCAGTTGCAGCGCGATGTAGGGGGTCGCGGCCACCACCGCGATCACCGTGACGATCACGCCAAGCAGGTTCGACTTGCCGTAGCGGCTTGATATCAGGTCGGCAATCGAGGTGACGTGCTGCTGGCGCCCGATCCGCACCAGCTTGCGCAGCACCCACCACCAGCCCACAAATACCAGGCTTGGCCCGAGGTAGATGGTGAGAAACTCCAGCCCCGAGCGGGCGGCATAGCCGACCGCGCCGTAAAACGTCCAGGCCGAGCAATAGATGCTGAGCGACAGGGTGTAAACCAGCGGCGTGCGCAGCCATCGGGCCTCGCCCTCCGCCGCCCGGCGCTCGACCAGAAACGCCACGAGAAAGAGGAAGATCACATAAGCAAGACAGGCCAGCACGAGGATGTTGAACGGCATCAGTCCTCGCCCTCGGCTGCGGTCCCGGTTTCCGCCTCGGACGCATCACCCCCAAGGCCGCGCGCCATCAGTGCTGCCGCCGCCACCAGCCCGGCCCAGACCGCGAACAGATAGATCCCGTCCGGGGCGGTATCGCGCGTTGCCGTGGCGTCGGGAGCCCAGAGCACCGGCAACAGCACGAGGAACATCCCCAGCACCGGCAACAGGCGTGCGCCATCGCGCAGCCGCTGCACCCGGTAGCTGCGCCGCGCCAGAAACAGCGGGGGGCGCCCGGGTCTCACGGGGCCACCAGAGCCCGCGCCGCTGCCACGATCTCGTCATTGGCAAAGGGCTTGGCCATGAACCGGCTGACCCCGGCCGCCTCGGCCGCCGCCCGGTCGCGCGCCTGACCCTTGGCGGTCAGCATCAGCACCGGCAGCGCGGCGGTGGCCGGATCGGCACGCAACGCGGTTAGAATCTCAAGCCCGCTGGCCCCCGGCAGCATCAGATCGAGGATCACCAGATCGGGCCGCAGTGCGCGCACGCTGGCCACCGCCTCGGCACCGTTGCCGATCACGCTGACCTGCCAGCCGTCGCGCGACAGGATGAAGCGGATCGCCTCCGCGATGTTGGTCTCGTCCTCGATCAGCAGGACATGGCGTGTCACGCGGCTGTGCCTCCCCGGCCCCGAAGCACAGCCCTCCGGCCGCGCCCGCTGCCACGACTATCGGCAATTATCTCGCGTCTGTCAAAACCCGATCGCACCTGCCCCGGAACTGAGGATGATCGAGGCCTCGCGCCGCGCCGGGCAGGCGGCTTGCGGGCAGATGCGGCAGGTGCTGCCGACCGCCAGCGCCTCGCCCGCCGCCTCGCCCGGATCAGGCCAGACCAGCATCGCCGCCTCGCGCAGCTCGGGTCCGCCAAAGCCCTGAGGATAGCGTGGCTGACAGAACGCCTTCACCCGAAAGCGTTGCCCGCCGCGCCCACCGGTCACGATCCGGGCGGTGATCGGCGTCATCGGACGCCCCAGGGCGGAGTAAAGCGGCCACAGCGCACAGGCCGCGCCGAACCGCGGCGGCGTGAAACCGGCCACCGGCTTGCGAAAGGTCAGGGTGCCTGAGCCGTCGCAGCTTACCAGCCCAACCGTAGCCCCCGGCAAGGTCGCCAGCCGCCGCATCACCGCAAGGATCGGCGCGTCGAACGCGGCCGCCAGCGCCGCCGGGTCGGGTTCGGACTCTGGTCCCAGCCGCGCCAGTGCCGCCTGCAACGGGGCCAGCGGCACGGCCGCCACATCGGCCGCCACCTGCGCCACCCATGCCCCGGCCAGCGCCCGCGCCGCCCCCGAGGCCAGCGTGGCCAGCGCTGCCGTCATGTCCGCGCCCGCCTCCAGCTCGGCCAGGTGCCAGCCGCGCGCCGCGAGCCAGGCGTCGAATTCTTCCTGCGGCGACGCTATACCGGCCTCGGCCGCATGGTCCGAGCCGTCAAGATAGGCCACCAGTGCCTCGGCCCCCGCCGCCAGACGCTCGGAATCGCCATGCAGGTTGCGGTGGAACCGGGTCCGCCATTCCGGCTCGATATCTTCGGTTTCGGCCAGAATCGCGGCGGTCGAGCGCACCGCACTGACCGCCGACAACACTTCGTGCAACGCAAGGCTCAGATGCGGATCATGCGCGATCCGGTCGTTCAGCGCCGCCACCGCCCGGTCAAGCTGCGCGCCGCGACGGTAGCCCTGTGCCAGCACCCCGGCCCAGCCGGGAAACCGCGCCACGAACTCGTCGATCCGCTCGATCTCGGCGCGCGGCCTGCCATCGCCCGCGCCCCCTTCGATGGCTGCCGCCGCCCGCAGATCGTCGATCAGTGCGTTCTCTGCGCCAAGCGCCAGCGCCGCCACGTCGATCCCCAGCGCCGTGGCCAGCCGCCCGAGAACCGCGGGCCCGATCCGCCGCCGGTCATGCTCGATCAGATTGAGATAGGACCCCGAAATCGCCAGGTCGCGCGCCAGATCGGCCTGTCGCAGGCCCAGCGCCAACCGCCGCTCGCGCACCCGACTGCCGGTCAGAGCCTGCATCGCCATGCCGTCTCCCTTCACGGCACCGATCTGACACCACTCGGGCCGGTTTGGCAATTCCTGCGCCAATTCAGTGTGGCCCAAATATCAATCCGGTTCGGGCCGACGGCGGCCCTCAACCCGGTTCGGGCACCATGTCGATCGCGCCGCAGGGGCACTCGGCGGCACAGATGCCGCAGCCCTTGCAGTAGTCGAGGTTGATGGCAAAGCGCTTGCCGGGGCCAAGCTTGATGACCGCGTTGTCGGGGCAGACGCCGTAGCAGTTGTCGCATTCAAAGCAGTTGCCGCAGCTCAGGCAGCGCCGCGCCTCGTAAAGGGCGGTGGCCTCGGTCAACCCGCCCTGCACCTCGTCGAAACTTGAGGTGCGACGCGCCAGATCAAGCTGCGGGCGCAGCGACTTTGGCGCATCCGAGTAATACCACGGGTTGAGACGGGCAAACGCGGCCAGCGGTTTCACCGCCGTGGGCACCGGCTTTTCGCCCCTCAGCCAGGCGTCGATGTGGCGGGCCGCGCGCTTGCCGTGGCCGATCGCCACCGTCACGTTGCGCTCGCCCCTGGCCATGTCACCACCCGCGAACAGACCGGGATGGCCGGTCATCATGGTCTCGGGATCGACCTGCACCACCCCATCCTCGGCCACCAGCCCCGGCACACCCCGCAGCAGCGCCATGTCCACGTCCTGCCCCAGGGCCAGCACCAGACTGTCGGCGTCGAGGGTGTCGAACGTGCCGGTCGGCTGCGGATTGCCGTCACCGTCGAGCACCATCTTCTCGATCGTCAGGGTGCCGCCCTCGGCCCCGGTGATGGTCGATAGCCAGCGCACCTTGACGCCTTCCTCAAGCGCCTCTTCCAGCTCGAAATCATGCGCGGGCATGCGCTCGCGGGTGCGCCGGTAAACGATGATCGCCTCGGTCGCGCCCAGACGGCGGGCGGTGCGGGCCACGTCGATCGCGGTGTTGCCGCCGCCGTAAACCACCACCCGGCGCCCCAGCAGCGGCGGCGCCTCGCCTTCCATCGAACGCAGCACCGCTACCGCATCAAGGATGCGCGACGAATCCTTGGCCGGGATGAAAGTGCGCTTGGCGATATGGGCGCCGATCGCCAGAAACGCCGCGTCGGCCCCGGTCGCGGCCATGCTGGCGGCGATGTCGGTGACTTTCTCGCCGTAGCGAAACACCACCCCCAAGGCGGCGATGCGCGCCACCTCGGCGTCCAGCACCTCACGCGGCAAGCGGTATTTCGGAATCCCGAAGCGCATCATGCCGCCGGGTTTTTCGCCCGCCTCGATCAGTGTGACCGCGTGCCCGAGACGGCGCAGGTGATAGGCCGCCGAAAGTCCCGACGGCCCTGCCCCCACCACCAGCACCTGCTTGCCGGTCGCGACCGCGGCCGGGGCGAACTGCCAGCCCATGGCCAGCGCCTCGTCGCCAAGAAAGCGCTCGACCGAATTGATCCCGACGGCGGTATCAAGTTGGCCTCGGTTGCACACCCCCTCGCAGGAATGATAGCACACCCGCCCCATGATCGCCGGAAACGGGTTGTCGCGGGTCAGGTGCTGCCAGGCAACCTCGTAGTCGCCGCTCTCGGCATGGTAAAGCCAGCCCTGGATATCCTCGCCCGCCGGGCATTGCTTGTTGCAGGGCGGCAGATGGTCGGCGTAAACCGGGCGCTCGCTGCGCCACGAGCCGGTCTTGTTGGCCAGCGACGAGCCGACCTCAAGGGTGATGGCAAAGGGTTTCTTCATTGTCATGCCGCATCCTCCAGCAGACCGAAGCGCCTGATGTTGCGATCCGCCATGGCCTGGATGCGGGCCACGATGTCGGGCCGCCCCTGCGCGCCGAACAGGTGGGCAAAGCGCTTTTGTGGCCGCAGGTAATCCTCGACCGGAACCCGGCGGCGAATCTTGGTGACCGCCGTGATCTCGCCCGCCTCGGCCTCGAACACCGGGAACAGGCCGGTCTCGCGCACCAGCCGCGCAAGGCGGATGGTATCGCAACTGGCCGCCCCCCAGCCCAGCGGGCAAGGCACAAAGACCTGCAGATAGCGCGCGCCGTGTAGCGCCATCGCCTTTTCGACCTTGGCCTCAAGGTCGCGCAGATCGGCCACGGTGGCGGTGGCGACGTAAGGGATTTCATGCGCCACCGCAATCAGCGGCACCGACTTGCCCTTGCCGAATTCGGCCCCCGGCTCGGGCCCGAGCGGCTGGGTGGTGGCGGTGCGCGCGCCCGGCGGGGTGGCCGAGCTGCGCTGCACCCCCGTGTTCATGTAGCCCTGATTGTCGTAGCAGATGTAAAGCACGTCGTCATTGCGCTCGAACATCCCCGACAGACAGCCAAAGCCGATGTCGGTGGTGCCACCGTCACCACCCTGCGCGATCACCCGCACCGCGCTACACGCGCGCCCGGCCTTGCGCGCCTTGACCGCCAGCGCCGCCGCGATCCCCGACCCCACCGCCGCGGCATTGCCGAACAGCGAGTGCAGCCACGGCAGTTTCCACGAGGTTTCGGGATAGGGGGTCGAGAACACCTCGAGGCAGCCGGTGGCGTTGGCCGCGATCAGCTGGCCTTGGGTCGCGCGCATCGCAGCATCGACCGCATAGCGCGCCCCCAGCGCCTCGCCGCAACCCTGACAGGCGCGGTGACCCGAGGTCAGCGAGTTGTCGCGGCTGATCGAGGCCTGCACCGCGCGCTGCTCTTCGGACAAGAGCCGGTTGCCCACGGTGAAGGTGCCGGTCTGGTAGAACTTGATCTGATGCGGCATGACGGATGCCTTTCTGGTAGGATGAGCCTTGATGGGGACGGCGTTCTTCGCTTTTTCTTGCCGGATTTGCTTGCAACCAAGTCGGGCCGCTGATCCGGTCCCGGTGCCCGGATAACGGCTGCGCGGTCGGTCGCGCGGTTTGCCGCTGGCGCCCGCATGTCAGCGCGCCTTGGCGGGAAGGCTGGCGATATCGCGCAGCAGGTTCTCGGCAATCGGCCCCGAGCGCCGCACGGCCGCCTCGCGCGCCAGATGCCGGTTGACGATATCCCAGTCGAGATCGAGGAAGGTCAGGCTCTTGAGCTCGTCCGCCACCGCCTGACGCAACACCGTGAGCAGCGAACTCTGGGTGATCGGCCGCCCGCCGAGGCCCGCCACGATGGTGTAGCCCCGCACATGGATCCGCGCCATCGCGAGACGGACGTCGGTCGAGACGATCCCGCCCAGGCCCACCGCGAAGCTTTTCTCCAGCACCACCACCCGCGCGGTGCGCGCCAGCGCCGCCCGCACCGCCTTCATCGGGAAGGGGCGGAAACAGCGGATCGACAGCACCCCGATGCTGACGCCTTCGGCACGCAGCGCGTCGATCACTTCCTCGAGCGTGCCCACCACCGAGCCCAGCGCCACCACGATGGTCTCGGCGTCCTCGATGCGGTAGCCGCGCACCAGCCCGCCCGCCTCGCGCCCGAAGATCGCGCTGAACTCGGTCGCCAGTTGCCCGATCCGATCCAGCGCCATGGTCTGCTTGGCGTGGGCGAGGTAGCGCACCTCCATGAAGGCCTCGGGCCCCACCATCGCGCCGATCGACACCGGATCGGCAGGGTCGAGCACCTGGCGCGGCTCATAGGGCGGCAGATAGGCATCGACCTGGGCCTGATCAGGCATATCGACCTGCCCGTAGGCGTGGGTCAGGATGAAGCCATCCATGCACACCATCACCGGCATCGACATCTCTTCGGCCAGCCGGAAGGCCTGAATGTGGATATCCAGCGCCTCCTGGTTGCTTTCGGCGAACAGCTGAATCCAGCCGCAGTCGCGCTGGCTCATCGAATCGCTGTGATCGTTCCAGATGTTGATCGGCGCCCCGATCGCCCGGTTCGCCACCGTCATCACGATCGGCAGGCCAAGACCCGAGGCGTTATAGACCGCCTCGACCATGTAGAGCAGGCCCTGACTGGCGGTGGCGGTATAGGTGCGCGCACCGGTGGCGGAACTGCCGATGGCCACACTCATCGCTGCGAATTCGGACTCGACGTTGAGGAACTCGCAGGGGCTCAGGGTGCCGCGCCTGACCAGCGCCCCCAACCCCTCGACGATATGGGTCTGGGGCGAAATCGGATAGGCGCAGATCACTTCGGGGCGGCACAGCGCCACCGCCTCGGCCACCGCCTGCGAACCTTCGATCTGTCTTATCATGGTCTTGCCTCGCTGGGGGCCGGGGCGGGCAAGGCGATGCGCCCGGCAAACAGGGCGTAAGCCTCGCTGGCGGCGGCGACATTGCGGCGCGCCACCTCGCCCTTGAACTTGGTCTCAATCGCCTGGATCACCGCCTCCAGCGAAACGATCCCGGTCATCGCGGCAAAGCCCCCCAGCAGCACCGCGTTCGGCAGCGGTCGCCCGAGATGCTGGATCGCGATTTCCGAGGCCGGCAGGGTTGCCAGCCGGTCGGGGTGCAGAAGCGCCGCCACCGCGCCCAGCCCCAGTTCGTCAAAGCTGCGGCGGCTGTTGATCAGCACATATCCATCGGGCTTGAGGCCCTGAAAGATGTCGATCTGGTGCAGCAGGTGGGCGTCCTGCACGATCAGCGCGTCGGGGGCCATCACCGGCTCGCGCAACCGGATCGGCTGGTCGTCGATGCGGCAGAACGCCACCACCGGCGCGCCGGTGCGCTCGGAGCCGAAGCTCGGAAAGGCTTGCGCAAAGCGGCCCTGGCGGAAGGCGGCAATCGACAGCATTTCCGCCGCCGTCACCACCCCCTGCCCGCCGCGACCATGAATGCGAATCTGTAGAATGGCACCGCCCCCCAAGAAGACGCCCGCAACGGGGCGTAATCCGCACTTTGCGCTACATCATTGCGGCGGCCTTGATATGGATCAACTTCGGGGCGATTGCTGCGGCTCGCGACTTTCCAATTTGGGCGTGGCACTCTATAACGCGGCCAACCTGAACCCCAGCCCCTCAGCCCCCCGAACCCCGGAGCCCGCGATGCGCAAGGCCGATCTCAGCCGCAAGACCAACGAGACCGCGATCGCGGTCAGCCTGAACCTAGACGGCAGCGGGATCAGCGACCTCGCCAGTGGCATCGGTTTTCTCGACCACATGCTTGATCAACTGGCCCGCCACAGCCTGATTGACATCACGCTGCGCGCCAAGGGCGATCTGCATATCGACGATCACCACACGGTGGAAGACTGCGGCATCGCCCTCGGCCAGGCGCTGGCGCGCGCCCTCGGCGACAAGCGCGGGATCCGGCGTTACGGCGAATGCGCGCTGGCGATGGATGACGCACAGCTGCGCTGTGCGCTCGATCTGTCGGGGCGGCCCTACCTGGTGTGGAACGTGGCCTTTCCCACCGCGAAGATCGGCAGCTTCGATTGCGAGCTGGTGCGCGAGTTCTTTCAGGCGCTGGCCAGCCACGGCGGCATCACCCTGCACCTCGATCTGATTCACGGCATCAACAGCCACCACATCGCCGAGGCCGCATTCAAGGCGGTGGCGCGCAGCCTGCGCGCGGCGATTGAGCCCGACCCGCGCAAGGGCGACGCGATCCCGTCCACCAAGGGGGCGCTGTGAGCCTGACGGTTCTGGTCGATTACGGCAGCGGCAACCTGCACTCGGCCGCCAAGGCGTTCCAGCGCATGGCGGGCGCTGGCGGCGGCACGGTGCTGGTCTCGGGACGGCCCGAGGATGTGGCGCGCGCCGACCGCATCGTGTTGCCGGGTGACGGCGCCTACCCCGCCTGCCGCGCGGCGCTCGGGGCACAGGGCGGGTTGTCCGAGGCGATCGAGGACGCGGTGACGCGGCGCGGCCGCCCGTTTCTCGGCATCTGCATCGGCATGCAGATGATGGCAACCTGCGGCCGCGAATACCGCGATACCCCGGGCTTTGACTGGATCAAGGGCGAGGTGGTGCGCATCGCCCCCGCCGACCCTGACCTCAAGGTGCCTCACATGGGCTGGAACGATCTGGTGATCGACCATCCCCACCCGGTGCTCGACGGCATCCGGACCGGCGATCACGCCTACTTCGTGCACTCCTACCAGTTCCAGGTGGCCGATCCGGCCGAGCGGCTGGCGCATGTCGATTACGGCGGCGAGATCACCGCCATCGTCGGGCGCGACACCATGATCGGCACCCAGTTCCACCCGGAAAAGTCACAGGCCACCGGCCTGCGTCTGATCGGCAATTTCCTGCGCTGGCTACCCTGAGCCGGGATCGGCTCGGCGCCGGTGCCGCCTATTTCAGCCGCACCCAGGTGCCGCCATCGCGGCAGATGAACAGCACACAGCCCTCGACCGCCAGCGAATCGCCGGCAAGGGTCATCTTCGACTTGTAGACCTTGTCCGCATCGGGCGACCAGATCTGGCCTTTGTAGGCACCCTCGCCATTCGGCACCATGTCCCAGATGATCAGCTTGCCGATGTTGGGCGAATCGTACACGCTGCCGTCGGGATTGAACGATTTGACCAAGGTGCCGCAGATCTTGTCGGCGCAGGGCGCAACCTGGATGTAGCCCCAGTTGCCATTGTCGTCGGGCGCGGTCTTCCACATCCCCTCGACCGGGTCGGCAAATGCCTCACCGGCCAGTGCAATCAGTCCCGCGGCCACCAGATACATCTTCATCTTCACGTCCTCCCTGAAGGTTACGGCCATCTTTCCAACCGAATCGCGCGGCTGGCAAGTGTGACGTGGGGTTGACACCGCGTCCCCACCCCACTTGGCAAACCCGCGCCCCCATGGCAAACCGCACCCCGAACCACCCCGCCCCGGAGCCGCCATGATCTTCTACCCCGCGATCGACCTCAAGGACGGCCAGTGCGTGCGCCTGCTGCGGGGCGACATGGCCAAGGCGACGGTGTTCGGCCATGACCCGGCGGCACAGGCCAGGCGCTTTCAGGCGGCGGGCTGCGAATGGCTTCATCTGGTGGATCTCAACGGCGCCTTTGCCGGGGTTCCGGTCAACGCGGCGGCGGTCGAGGCCATCCTCGCCCGGGTCACGGTGCCGTGCCAGCTTGGCGGCGGCATCCGCGACATGGCCACCATCGAGGCCTGGCTCGGGCGCGGCCTGGCGAGGGTGATCCTCGGCACCGCGGCTGTGGAAAACCCCGCTCTCGTGCGGCAAGCGGCGCGTGCCTTTCCCGGCCGGGTGGCGGTCGGCATCGACGCGCGCGACGGCCTGGTCGCCACCAAGGGCTGGGCCACCGCCACCGACGTGCCGGCCACCGACCTTGCCCGCCGCTTCGAGGATGCCGGCGTGGCGGCGCTGATCTACACCGACATCGACCGCGACGGGGCGATGGGCGGCCCCAACATCACCGCCACCGCCGCCCTGGCCCGCGCGGTCACCATACCCGTCATCGCCTCGGGCGGGGTATCAAAGCTCGCCGATCTGCAAACCCTGCGCGCCACCGGCGTGATCGCCGGGGTCATTTCCGGCCGCGCCCTCTATGACGGCACCATAGACCTTGCCGCTGCCCTGAAAACGCTCAAGACCTGATATTCTCCTTTGCGCAAATATCCTGGGGGTGAGCGCCCCGCGGCGCGAGGGGGCAAAGCCCCCTTCCGTTGCCGCATCCGGCCGGGCGAAGCAAAGCACTGGCGTGGCGGCGCGGCGGGCGCTAGAAGCGACCAGACCCAGCCCCATTTCCAGCCAGTTGCCCCATGCTGAAAACCCGCATCATCCCCTGCCTCGACGTGGCCTGCGGTCGCGTGGTCAAGGGGGTCAACTTCGTCAACCTAATCGACGCCGGAGATCCGGTCGAGGCGGCCAAGGCCTATGACGCGGCGGGGGCTGACGAACTCACCTTCCTCGACATCCACGCCACCCACGAAAACCGCGGCATCCTGCACGATCTGGTCAGCCGCACCGCCGAGCAGTGTTTCATGCCGCTGACGGTGGGCGGCGGGGTGCGCAGCCATGCCGATGTGCGCGCCCTGCTGCTGGCCGGGGCCGACAAGGTATCGTTCAACTCGGCCGCCGTCGCCAACCCCGACGTGGTGGCCGAGGCCGCCGACCGCTTCGGCAGCCAGTGCATCGTGGTGGCGATCGACGCGAAAACCGTCAGCCCCGGCCAATGGCAGATTTTCACCCATGGCGGCCGCCGCCCGACCGGTATCGACGCGGTCGAATTTGCCCGCACCGTGGCGGCCCGGGGCGCGGGCGAGATTCTGCTGACCTCGATGGACCGCGACGGCACCAGGTCCGGCTTCAACCTCGCACTGACCCGCGCGGTGGCCGATGCCGTGACCATCCCGGTGATCGCCTCGGGCGGGGTCGGCACGCTCGATCATCTGGTCGAGGGCATCCGCGAAGGCCACGCCAGCGCGGTGCTGGCGGCCTCGATCTTTCACTTCGGCACCTTTACCATCGCCCAGGCCAAGGCCCACATGGCCGCCGCCGGAATCCCCGTGAGGCTGTCATGAGCGCCCTCGAACGCCTGGCTGCCACCATCGTCGCGCGCAAGACGGCCGACCCCGAAAGCTCGTGGACCGCAAGACTGCTGGCGCGCGGCCCGGAGAAATGCGCCGAGAAGTTCGGCGAAGAAGCGGTTGAAGCGATCATCGAGGCGGTGCGCGGCGACCGCGCCCGTCTGACCACCGAGGCAGCGGACGTGCTTTACCACCTCTTGGTGATGCTGGCCGCGCGCGACGTGACGCTGGCCGATGTACTGACCGAGCTGGCGCGGCGCGAAGGCACGTCCGGGATTGCCGAAAAAGCATCGCGGCCCTGATCGGGGCGGTGCCGCAAAGCGGCGTCACGAAAAATCCGGACCGGCCACGCATGTGAGCGCGCAGCGGGATCGGGCAAATCAGTGCCAAACCGCTTAGCCGATCAGGCGCGGGATCTCGATCATCGGGCAGCGGTTCTGCACCACGCGCACCCCGTGGGCCCGCGCCCGCGCCGCCGCTTCGGCGTTTTCCACCCCAAGCTGCATCCACACCGTGCGCAACCCCGGCAGCGCCGCCAGCGCCTGCTCGACCACCGGCAACACCTCTTCCGAGCGCCGGAAGATATCGACCATGTCCACCGGATCGGCAATCGCTTGCAAACTGGCGCGCACCACCTCGCCCAGCGCCGCCTGCCCGGCCGCACCGGGATTGACCGGGATCACCCGGTAGCCCTTTGCGGCCAGATACGCCGCCACCCGGTGGCTGGGGCGATCCGGCTTTGGCGACCAGCCGACCAGCGCGATCACCCTGGTCGTGGCAAGGATTTCCCGGATCTCGGCGTCAGTCGTGGTCATCGAGCCTCTCCTCGATAAAAAAGCGCCCGGGCAAAAACGGCCGGGCGCAAGTCACGGAACGAGGGACAGTGAAGGGACGCACGGGGGTTCCGGCCCCATGCCTCTGGCGATGATTTGGGACCGCCGGGGCGGATTTAAAGACCCCCTCGCGCAGGTGTGATCCGCCATCAGCGGTTTGTTGCCGCATAAAGCGCCACCGCCGCCGCATTGGAAACATTGAGCGAGCCGAATCCGCCCGCCGCCGGGATCCGCACCAGCCGGTCGCAGGTCTCGCGGGTCTTGTCACGCAGGCCCGGCCCCTCGGCCCCCAGCACCAGCCCGATCGGGCGGGTGCCGGTCTCGGTCAGGGCCTGCCCCAGGCTTACCTCGGCCGTGCCATCGAGCCCAAGCAGCACATACCCCATCGCCTTCAGCGTCGCCATCGCAGCCGCCAGGTTGATCACCCGCAGATAGGGCTGGCGCTCCAGCGCGCCGCTGGCGGTCTTGGCCAGCGCCCCGGTTTCGGTGGCCGAATGGCGGACCGGCGCGATCACCGCCCGCGCCCCGAACACCTCGGCCGAGCGCAGCACCGCGCCGACGTTGTGCGGATCCGTCACCCGGTCCATCAGCACCACCAGCGGCAAACCCACGCCACCGGCGCAGATATCTTCGAGCGGCCCCCAGTGCAGCGGACGCACCTGCAACGCCGCCCCCTGATGCACCGAGCCGGGGTCGATCGGCACCGCAAACTTGCGCGGATCGACGATCTCGGGCGCGAGCCCCGCCGCCGCAATGGCATCGCTCAGCTTGTCGGCGGCGTTGCGGGTCAGGACCAGCCGCAGCTTCTCCCGCGCCGGGTTGAGCAGCGCATCGCGCACCGCGTGCAGGCCGAACAGCCAGACCGTTTCGGCCGCCTCGGCGCGCCTCGCCCGTTCCTTGTCGATCACCCAGGCCGGTTTCACATTGCCGTCGCCCATCCTGCCCTCACCCGCCCGATTTCGCGCCTGACCATGCGCCGGGCGACCATGCGCCGACCGGCCCCGCGCACGCAAGCCAAAAGCCAACTCCGCCCGCGATGGCTTTCACCTTGAAGGGCGGCAAAACGACGGTGGTCAGCCGTCCGTCACGCCTGCTCGAACGTCACCCGCCGCCGCAGAAACTGGGTGGCCTTGTTCGATACCGATTGCGGGTCGCCGGTGGTCAGGAATTTCGCCTGCCTGCCTGCCCCCAGCAACGCCGGTCGACGAGTCAGGTAGTCGGCGAGGCTCTCGGCCACCAGATCGGCCTGGCTGAAGACCTTGACCTTCGGCCCCAGTGCCGCGGCGAACACCGGCTCGAGCAGCGGATAGTGAGTGCAGCCCAGCACCGCCGCCTGGGGATGGGGCATCCGGCGCTTCAGCGCCTCGACGTGGCTGCGCACCAGCGCCTCGGCCAGCATCTCGTCGCCCTGCTCGATCGCGTCCACCAGACCGCCGCAGGGCTGGGCCTCGACATCGACGCCGATGGCGCGGAACGCGAGCTCGCGCTGGAAGGCGCGGCTGGCCACCGTGGCCGGTGTGGCAAACAGCGCCACATGCTTGACCGCCACTTCGCGCGGCGGGGAGTTGTCGCCCCACTGGCGCTCGGTCAGCGCCTCAATCAGCGGCACGAACACCCCGAGCACGCGCTTGTCCGCTGGCACCCAGGTTTCCTGCATCCGCTTCAGCGCGGCGGCCGAGGCGGTGTTGCAGGCCAGAATCACCAGATCGCACCCTTCGGCCCACAGCCGCTCGACCGCGGCACAGGTCAGGGCAAAAATGTCGTCCGGGGTGCGCACCCCGTAAGGCGCGTGGGCATTGTCGCCCAGATAGACGAACGGCACCTCGGGCAGACGGCGCTGCACCGCGTCCAGCACAGTCAGCCCGCCCAGCCCCGAATCAAACACCCCGATGGCCATGCCCTGCCCTTTTCCTGCCGCGATCTTCGCCGCCCCGGTTGCGGTTGGCCGCACCATAGGGTGTCACGGCCGGGCGCGAAAGGGCCACGTCATCGGGCCGCCACCGCCGGCGAGGCGTTGGCGCGAAACTGCGCCAGCAGGACTCCGCGCCGACGCTCGGCACGGGTGGCACTGGCCAGCTTGACCGGGCCAAAGCCGGTGATCGTCAGCGGCAGCCCGGCCAACTCGCGCGCCACCGCTTCGGTCGCAGGCGTCACGGCGGCCAGCACTTCGGCCATGTCGGCCTCATACTCAGCAATCAGCCGCCGCTCCAGCCGCCGCTCGGCACTGTGACCGAACGGATCGAACGCGGTGCCGCGCAGCCCCTTCAGCGCCGCAAGCAGGCGAAACAGCGGCATGATCCACACCCCGAATTCGCGCTTTTTCGGCCGCCCCGCGGCATCGCGCCCCGGCAGCAACGGCGGGGCCAGATGGAAAGTCAGGCGACAATCGCCGTCAAATTCGGCCTGCGCCTGTCGGGCGGTGTCGAGATGCAGCCGCGCCACCTCGTATTCGTCCTTGTAGGCCAAGAGCTTGTGATAGCCGCGCGCCACCGCGTTGCGCAGGCCGGTCGGGGCACGGTTCACCAGCGCCAGATAGCGCGCGGCCAGCGCGGCATTCTGATAGGCGGTCAGGTGGGCAACGCGGAACGCCACCGGATCAACCGCCGCCTTGGCAACCGGTTGCGCGACCCTGGCCGCCTCGGCCGGGTTGAGCACCGCCCAGCGACCAAGCTGGAAGGCCGAGGCGTTGGCCGCTGCGGCGGTGCCGTTCAGCGCAATCGCGCGCAGGATCGCGGCCTCTGAGAGCGGGATCAGGCCCTGCTGCCACGCCGCGCCAAACACCATAAGGTTCGAGTAGATCGAATCGCCAAGCGCCGCCCGCGCCAGATCTGAGGCGTCAAAGAACGCCACCCGCGGCCCAAGTCTTGCTTCAAGGACAAGTCGCAACCTCTCGGAAGGTATGCGAAATTCGGTATTGCGCGTGAACTCGCCGGTGATAATCTCGTGGCTGTTGACCACCGCGCCGCTGCGCCCGGTGGTCATCAGCCCTAGGGTCTTGGCCCCCGCCGTTACCACCAGATCACCGCCGATCACCGCATCGGCTTCGCCCACCGCCACCCGGATCGCCGAGATATCCTCGGGGGCATTGGCAATCCGGCAGTGGATGTGCACCGCGCCGCCTTTTTGCGCGAGCCCCGCCATCTCCATCATCGCGGCCCCCTTGCCGTCAAGGTGCGCCGCCATCGCAAGGATTGCCCCGACCGTCACCACCCCAGTGCCGCCAACCCCGGTGACCACGATGTTGTGGGTGCCGACAATCGCGGGCAGCACCGGCGCGGGCAAATCGGGCAGCGCGATGCTGGCAGTTGCGGCGCGCTTGGGCTGCGCCCCCTTCAGCGTCACGAACGACGGGCAAAAGCCTGTGAGGCAAGAGAAATCCTTGTTGCAGCTACTCTGGTCGATGGCCCGCTTGCGCCCCAGCTCGGTCTCGTCCGGCACGATCGAGACGCAGTTCGACTGCACCCCGCAGTCGCCGCAGCCCTCGCAGATATCAGGGTTGATGAACACCCGCCGGTCGGGATCGGGATACTGCCCGCGCTTGCGCCGACGGCGCTTTTCGGCGGCACAGGTCTGGACGTAAAGAATGACCGACACCCCCTTGATCTGGCGATACTTTTCCTGAACCAGCGGCAGTGCGTCGCGGCGGTGGCGTTCGACCGCGGCGGGAAATCGGGCGAGATTCAGCGCTTCCTTCTCGTCGTAAACCAGCGCCACGTGCTGCACCCCCATCGCCAGCACCTCGCGCGCAATGCGCTCGGCCGTAAGCACGCCCTCGATGGCCTGGCCGCCGGTCATCGCCACCGCGTCGTTGAACAGGATCTTGTAGGTGATGGTGGTGCCCGCCGCCAGCGCCGCCCGGATCGCCTGCACCCCCGAGTGGTTGTAGGTGCCATCGCCAAGGTTCTGAAAGACATGCGCGGTGGTGGAAAACGGGGCTTCGCCGATCCAGTTGGCCCCCTCGCCGCCCATCTGGGTGAAGCCGGTGGTGGCGCGGTCCATCCACTGCACCATGTAGTGACAGCCGATCCCGGCATAGGCGCGGCTGCCCTCGGGCACCTTGGTCGAGATGTTGTGCGGGCAGCCCGAGCAATAATAGGGCAGCCGTTGCGCGATGGTGGGCGCATTGTCGGCGCGCAGCGCTTCGTCCAGCCGCACCAGCGCCGCCTTCACGCTGTCGGTCGCGCGCCCCTCTTCGGCCAGAATCGCGCCGATCTTCTGGGCCACGTGAATCGGATCGAGCGCAAACCGGGTGGGGAAAAGCTCTTCCCCGCGCTCGTTCTGCCAGCCGTAGATGCGCCGCCCGCGGCGGTCGTTGAAAATCGCCTCCTTGGCCTGAACCTCGATCAGCTTGCGCTTTTCCTCGACGCAGACGATCAGTTCCAGCCCCTCGGCCCAAGCGTGAAAGCCCTTGAAATCCAAGGGCCAGGTTTGCCCGACCTTGTAGGTGGTCAGCCCCAGCCGCCCGGCCTCGACCTCGTCGATGCCCAAAAGTGCCAGCGCATGCACCAGATCGAGCCAGTTCTTGCCCGCCGCCACCAGCCCGATCCTTGCCCCCGGCTGGCCCCAGACCCGCCGATCCATGCGGTTGACGTGGCTGAAGGCCTCGGCGGCAAAGCGCTTGTAGTCAATCATCCGCGCTTCCTGCGCCACCGGCGTGTCGCCCAGGCGGATGTTCAACCCGCCCTCGGGCAGGGCGAAATCGGGCAGAACGAACTTCAGCCGGTGCGGATCGCCCTGCACCACCGCGGTCGCCTCGACGGTATCCTTCATGGTTTTCAGCCCGACCCAGACCCCGGCAAAGCGGCTGAGCGCCCAGCCGTAGAGCCCGTAGTCGAGCACCTCCTGCACCCCGGCCGGGCTGACGATCGGCATGTAGGCATCGACCATTGCCCAATCCGACTGGTGCAGGGTGGTCGAGGATTCGCCGGTGTGATCGTCGCCCATCGCCATCAGCACCCCGCCGACCCGGCTGGAGCCCGCCATGTTGGCATGGCGCATCACGTCGCCCGAGCGGTCCACCCCCGGCCCCTTGCCATACCACAGGCCGAACACCCCATCGAACCGGCCCTCCCCGCGCAATTCCGCCTGCTGGCTGCCCCACAAGGCGGTGGCGGCAAGGTCTTCGTTCAGGCCCGGCTGAAACCGGATGTCGGCGGCGCTCAGTTCGGCCATGGCGCGCGCCATGGTCAGATCGACCGCCCCCAGCGGCGAGCCACGATAGCCGGTGCAATAACCAGCGGTGTGCAGCCCCGCCGCCACGTCGCGCGCCTTTTGCATCAACATGAGCCGCACCAGCGCTTGCGTCCCGTTGAGCAGCACCGGCGATTTGGCCAGATCATAGCGATCGGTCAGCGCCACATCGGGCCGGATCACGGTTTGCGGGCTCATCGCAGCCTCCATCGCTACCCGCCCCCATGATAGGTCAAAATGATTGACCTACAAAGCGGAAAATTTCACCATAAAATCATTTACAGGACCAAAATTGCGCCTACTTAGAAGCGACCGCGTTAGCGCCGGACATTTTGCAAAGAGTTGCGCCATGGATTGGGACAAGCTTCGAATATTTCACGCCGTGGCCGACGCGGGCAGCCTGACCCATGCGGGCGAGGTGCTGCACCTGTCGCAATCGGCGGTCAGTCGCCAGATTCGGGCGCTGGAAGAGGATCTCGGTGTGACCCTGTTCCACCGCCATGCCCGCGGCCTGATTCTGACCGAGCAGGGCGAGTTGCTGTTCGAGGCCACCCAGGCGATGGTCAAACGCCTTGACGCCACCACCGCCCGCATCCGCGACAGCGAAGACGAGGTGTTCGGCGAGCTGCGTGTGACCACCACCGCCGGCTTCGGCACCCTGTGGCTGGCGCCGCGACTGATCAAGCTTTACAACAAGTATCCGGCGCTGAAGATTGATCTGATGCTGGAAGAGCGGGTGTTCGATCTGCCGATGCGCGAGGCCGATGTCGCGATCCGGATGAAGGAGCCGAGCCAGGCCGATCTGATCCGCAAGCGGCTGATGAACATCAGGATGCGGCTTTACGCCACCCGCGAATACCTTGCCGAACACGGCACCCCTGAAACCATGGCCGATTTCGGCCAGCACCGCCTGATCTGCCAGCACCCCGGCACGCCGCAGGTCAGCGCCGGTGCGCTATTGGTGCAGAAAATCCTGGCCTTCGACATCCCCTCGATCCTAACCGTGAACAACTATTTCGGGGTCTTGCAGGGGGTGCTGAACCATCTTGGCATCGGCGTGCTGCCCGACTATCTGACCAGCGATTTTCCGAACCTTGTCAGGGTCTTGCCCGACACGGATTCAAGCGATGTGCCGGTCTTTCTGGCCTACCCGGAAGAGCTGCGCCACTCGAAACGGGTGGCCGCCTTCCGCGATTTCGTGACCGAGGAAATCATTGCCTACCGCAAGGCGCGCGAGCTTTGAGTGGCGGCTGAAAGGGCGACTGCCCTGGGGTGATCGGAAACGCAGCTTTTTCCCGCCGATCATCAGCTCCGCGACGATCAGGGAAGGGCTTGGGCCGCGCGAGAACCGCCAGCCGCTCGTCGCACGGCCAAGGCCGTGGCCGGGGCAGAGTGCAAGGCGTGCGGGGTGACAGCTGCGCCGCTCAGATTGGCTGATATGCAAACACTGCATGGCGGTTATGCTGCACCTGCAGCATGAAATGCCTTGCATGCAGGCCCCCCCGCCCCTAAATGCTTCCGTGAGGGCGCGATTGAGATTTCTCTTGTTCCCTCATACCTCCCTGTTGGACTTGGGCCGAGCTTATGCTCGGCCTTTCTTTTGGCGCGGCCCCCGCGCCGCACCGCCACCTCCCCTTTCATCCCGTGCCATGACTACGTAAAAGGTCGCTCGTATCCAGCACGCGAAAGGGCCGATCATGCGCGACGAACCGAAAGTCACTGACGCCCTCATTGCTGCCCATGGCCTGACGCCCGCCGAATACCAGCGCATCCTGGCCATCATCGGGCGCGAGCCCAGCTTCACTGAACTCGGCATCTTCAGTGCGATGTGGAACGAACATTGTTCCTACAAATCCTCGAAGAAATGGCTGCGCACCTTGCCCACCACCGGGCCTCAGGTGATTTGCGGGCCGGGCGAGAACGCGGGCGTGGTGGATATCGGCGACGGACAGGCGGTGATCTTCAAGATGGAAAGCCACAACCACCCGAGCTACATCGAGCCGCATCAGGGTGCGGCAACGGGGGTGGGCGGCATTCTGCGCGACGTATTCACCATGGGTGCGCGCCCGATTGCCGCGATGAACAGCCTGTCGTTCGGGGTGCCGTCGCACCCGAAAACCGCGCATCTGGTCAAGGGCGTGGTCGAGGGCGTCGGCGGCTACGGCAACGCCTTCGGGGTGCCGACCATCGCGGGCGAGGTGCGCTTTCACCGCAGCTACAACGGCAATTGCCTGGTCAACGCCTTTGCCGCGGGTCTGGCCGATGCTGACAAGATCTTCTACTCGGCGGCGTCGGGCGTCGGCCTGCCGGTGGTTTACCTCGGGGCCAAGACCGGGCGCGATGGCGTCGGCGGGGCCACCATGGCCTCGGCCGAGTTCGACGACACCATCGAGGCCAAGCGCCCAACGGTGCAGGTCGGCGACCCCTTCACCGAGAAGCGCCTGCTCGAGGCCTGTCTCGAGCTGATGGCTTCGGGCGCGGTGGTCTCGATTCAGGATATGGGTGCGGCCGGGCTGACCTGTTCGGCGGTGGAGATGGGCGACAAGGGCGGCCTTGGCATCGAACTGCAACTCGACGACGTGCCACAGCGCGAAGCCGCGATGACCGCCTACGAGATGATGCTTTCCGAGTCGCAGGAACGCATGCTGATGGTCCTCAAGCCCGAGCGCGAGGCGGCGGCGCGGGCTATCTTCGCCAAATGGGATCTCGATTTCGCGATTGTCGGCCACACCATCGCCGAAGACCGTTTTTTGGTGCTGCATGGCAACGCGGTGAAAGCCGACCTGCCACTGTCGAAACTGGCCTCCAGCGCCCCGGAATACGACCGGCCCTGGGTCGCAACGCCGCCCGCCGCCCGCTTGGGCGCGGTGCCAGCGATCGACCCGATTGCCGCCCTGCGCGCCCTGATCGGATCACCGAACTACGCCCACAAGGGCTGGGTCTATGAGCAATACGACAGCATGGTGCTGGCCGACACGGTGCGCGCGCCCGGGCTTGGGGCCGGTGTGGTGCGGGTCCATGGCAGCGGCAAGGCGCTGGCGTTCACAAGCGATGTCACCCCACGCTATGTGGCGGCCAACCCCTACCGCGGCGGCAAGCAGGCGGTGGCCGAGGCTTACCGCAACCTGAGCGCGGTCGGAGCCCTGCCGCTGGCCACCACCGACAACCTCAATTTCGGCAACCCCGAAAAGCCCGAGATCATGGGGCAACTGGTCGGCGCGCTGAAGGGCATCGCCGAGGCCTGCACCGCCCTGAACATGCCGATCGTTTCTGGTAACGTCTCGCTTTACAACGAGACCGACGGCACCGGCATCCTGCCCACCCCCACCATCGGCGCGGTCGGGATCCTTGCCAGCCTCGATCAGATGATCTCTGGCCTGCCACGCGCGGGCGATGTCGCGCTGCTGATCGGCACCTGCCACGGCCACCTTGGCCAGTCGGCGCTGCTGGCCGAGGCGTTCGGGATCGAGGCCGGCGATGCCCCGCCGGTCGATCTGGTGGCCGAGCGCAGGCATGGCGAATTTCTGCGCGCCAACCGCGCCCTGATCACCGCCGCCACCGATCTTGCGGACGGCGGTCTGGCGCTGGCCGCCTTCGAGATGGCGGAAGGCGCGGGGCTCGGCCTCAGCCTTGCGCCGAGCGACATTTCCACCCTCTACGGCGAGGATCAGGCGCGCTATCTGGTGGCCTGTTCCCCCGGCCGGGCGGCCCAACTGGAAGCGGCCGCGACCGCCGCCGGGGTTCCTCTGGCCCGGGTGGGCAGCTTTGGCGGCACCATGGTCAACCTCGGTGGCAGCACGGCTGCGATGGCGGAACTCGCGGCAATCTACCGCATTGCGTTCGAGTCCGCACTATTCACAAGGTCAGGGTTCGCGGGCGAAGGCCTGCACTGACCAGTCCGGAAAGGTCCATGCCACTGCTTCGCGTCCTGCTCATTTTCCTGGCTGTGTCAGTCCTTGTTCTGACGCAGTCTGGCAGCGCGGCCATGGCAGGCAAGCATTCCAGCACCCAAGCCGGATCTGAGTACTCGGTCGTCGCCTTGCATATGCCGACTGCGGCAGACGAAGCCTGTGCTGTCTTGGGATGCGCGGCGAGCACTGTCTGTCATGCTTGCCAGTTCATCGCGGAAAGGCCTGCCGATGCCGCAGAATTGAATCCGCAATCCAGGCGAATCGCGCAAGATCTCGGACCTCGACGCCTGCTTTCTCGCACCGTTGGCACCGCGGCACGCCCTCCTCGAACGGTCCTTCAAACATAAGCAATCCCGCGTTTGTCGGGGAAAGGCTTGAGCTGACGAAACCCTCGTTTCGTCAAATGGATTGACTTGGAGAAACGACATGAAACAACAAACCAGACTGAATGCAGCGCAAATCGGTGCCGCCCTTCTTGTGGCGGTGATTGCAAGCGGGCCGGTATTGGCCAATGGTAGCCACGGCGCCGACCGCAGCAGCGAGATCACCTTCGGTGCGCCGGGATCGGCAGCGCGGGTGGACCGCACGGTCGAGATCGAGATGACCGATAACGCGTTTTCGATCCCTGCGCTTGATGTGCAAGCCGGCGAGACTATTCGCTTTGTCTTGATCAACCAGGGATCGTTCCTGCACGAATTTGCGTTGGCCACCCCCGAGATGCACATGGAGCACGAAGCCGAGATGGCTGACATGTTTGCCGATGGCATGCTTTCCGTGCTCGGCAGCAAGGACCCCGACCTCGCCAATCCGATGAGCGCGGGCGAGATGGCCATGGGTTCGGCCGCGCCGGGTCATATGGCGCAAGATGCCGGGCACCTTGACAGCAACGCCACCCTGGTCGATCCGGGCGACTCGACCGAGATCATCTGGACCTTTGCCGCGACCGACGAAAAAATCGAATTCGCCTGCACGGTGCCCGGTCATTATGAATCAGGCATGGTCGGCACCGTTCGCATCCACACCTGAAGGTAAGGCCAGTCAGCAGCGCCGGGTCGCACTTGCGGGCGGTGCGGCGCTGCCCTACATCTTTTCCGAACCATCCAAGGAACCGCCCGCCATGGCCATCGAAGCCCGTGAAATCGAGACCCTGATCCGGGCACGGTTTCCCGCCGCCCGCATCACCATCACCGACCTTGCCGGTGACGGCAACCACTGGGCCGCCGAAGTGATCGACGAATCGTTTCGCGGCATGAACCGCGTCCAGCAGCAACGCGCCGTCTATGCCGCGCTGCAAGCCAAGATGGCGGGCGCACAAGGCGAATTGCACGCCCTGGCGCTGACCACCAAGATCCCCGATTGACACCTCATCAAGGAACCACACCATGTCCACCGCTCAGGATCAGATCCGCCAGACCGTAACCAGCAACGATGTCGTGCTGTTCATGAAAGGCACCAAGATGATGCCGCAATGCGGGTTTTCCTCGCGGGTGGCCGGGGTGCTGAACTTCATGGGCGTCGAATATGCCGATGTCGATGTGCTGGCAGACGCCGAAATCCGTCAGGGCATCAAGGAATTCTCCGACTGGCCCACCATCCCGCAGCTTTACGTCAAGGGCGAGTTTGTCGGTGGCTGCGATATCGTGACCGAGATGACGCTGTCGGGCGAACTCGACGCGCTGTTCGAGGCCAAGGGGGTGGCGTTCGACCATGCCGCCGCCGAAAAAATCCGCGCCGCCAACGCCTGACGACCTCGCCGCGGGCGCATGACCGGGCCAACCGGCGGCGTGCGCCATGCCCGCTAGCGCCGCCAGCTATCGGGCACCAGAAGCACCAGAATCGCCAGCGTCTCGACCCGCCCCAGCACCATGGCAAAGCCCAGGATCAGCTTGGCCATGGTGCCGATTTCGGCAAAGCGAATTGGCGCTTGCGCGGCGACGTCGGCCAGCGGGCCGGTGGTCGTCAGGGCGGCGATCGTCAAGACCAGCCCCGGCTCGAAGGCGATCCCAGTAAGGGCCAGAGCGGCGCTGACAATCGCAATCGACAGCGCAAACAGGATGAAAAAGACCCAGGCCAAATGCGCCCCCTCGCGCCGCATCCGGCGGGCGGTCTGGCCCGAGCCGCCGATCGAGCTGGGGTGGATCAGGCGCTCCATTTCGCGTTCGCCGTGACGAAACAGCGCATAGACCCGCAGCAGCTTGACCCCGCCCGCCGTGGTTGCCACCCCGCCGCCGATCATCGCCAGCCCCAGCAGAATCAGCCCCGGCGTGTCGAGCCCCGACCAGATCCGCGCTGACGACCAGTCTGCCGAGGTGAATCCGGTGGTGGTCAGAAACGACAGCGTGGTGAAGGCCGCCCCCCACAACGCACGAAAGAACGCTGGCAAGTCCTGGCCATCGGCCAGTTCCAGCGCTCCGATCCAGTGCCGCACGAACAGCACCAAGGAGACCACGCCCACGAAAATCAGCGCCATGCGAAATTCCGGATCCTGGCTGACAGGGGCGCTGCGATCGACCATCACCGCCCCTGGCAAGGCCCGGCGGGTAACCGCGAAGATCAGGAAGATGAAGATCAGCGCCTCGCCGGTAAAGCCTGCGCTTGAGCCCACCAATCCGCCCCCCGGCGAGATCCCCGAGGTCGAAAGCGTGGCCATCGCGTGGCTCAGCGCCACCAGCCCGACCTCGCCCGCCATCAGCAACAACGCCCAAAGCGCCAGCGTCAGGCCGGTGTAGGCCGGGAACAGCACCAGCGCATAGCGCCTGATGCGCTCGGATGCCTCGCTCGCACTGCGCCCCGCCGCGGCCGCTCGCCCAGGGGTGTGGCCCGAGATCACCTCGATCCCGCCAAGGTTCAGGGGTGCCAGGATTGCCACCGCCGACAACAGCGCGAAGAACCCGCCCATCCAGCCCACCAGCGCGCGCCACAGATGCAACGAGGCCGGCAACCGGTCCGGGGTGTCGTAGAGCGTGGCCCCGGTGGTGGTAAAGCACGACAGCATCTCGAACCAGGCGTTGAAAAAGCTGGTGTCGGCCACCGCTTGGGCAAACGGCATCGCCAGCATCACCGGCAGCACAACATAGGCGCCGATCAGCGCCGCAAGCTGGCTGCGCGCGGCATTGCGCGGCTGCCGGTTGGCGGTGGCAATGGCGATCATCGCCGTCAAGACCAGCAGGATCGAGCCGGAATAAAAAAACGAGCGCGCCACGACATGGTTGCGCAGCACCAGTGCATGGGCCGCAGGCAGATACATCGCGGCCGCCGAAACCGCCATCAGAATCACCAGCAGCGGAAGATTGCGGATGCGCCCGGCCATGAACTAGAAGAAATCGACAGTAACTTGCAGCAGACGTTCGACCTCGGGCACGTCCTTGGTCATGGCGAAGATCGCAATCACGTCGCCTTCCTCCATGCGCAACTCCCCGGTCGGCTTCATCACCTTGTCGCCCTTCATCACCGCGCCCACCAGCGCGCCTTCGGGAAACTCGATCTCGCGAATATGGCGCCCGGCCAGCGGCGACGACGACAGCACCTGCGCCTCGATCACCTCGGCCTCGGCATCGCCGATCGAGTAGATCGCCCGCACCCGCCCATGCCGGATGTGGCGCAGGATCGAGCTGACCGTGGTGGCGCGCGGGTTGATGTAGGCGTCGATCGCCAAGGGCGCCAGCAACGGCACCAGAGTCGGATCGTTGACCAGCACGATCGCCATCGGGCAGCCCGCCGACTTGGCGCGCACCGCCACCAGCAGGTTGGTCTTGTCGTCGTCGGTGACCGCCAGCGCCGCGTCGGCGCGGTCGATCCCGGCTTCGAGCAGCAGGTCCATGTCCATGCCATCGCCGTTCAGCACGACGGTGCGTTCCAGCCGGTCGGCGGCATATTCGGCGCGGGCGCGGGTTTTCTCGATCACCTTGACGCGCACCCGGTCGGTGCGGGCCTCTAGGCTGCGGGCCACCCCCAGCCCGACGTTGCCACCGCCTATGATCACCACCCGTTCCTGCTTGTGCTTGGCCTTGCCGAAAATCTCGAGGCAGCGGTCGAGATCGTCGTTATGGGCAAAGACATAGATCTGGTCGCCGGAATAAAGCTGATCGCCGGGATCGGGGGTGAACAACCGCCCGCCCCGACGCACCCCCACCACGATCGCGCGCAGGGTAGAAAACAGCTCGTTCAACTGGCGCAGCGGCGTGTTCAACACCGGGCAATCCGCATCAAGGGCAATGCCCAGCAGTTGCGCCCGCCCCCCCATGAAACTTTCGGTATCGAACGTCGCGGGGGCGGCCAGGCGTTGCAGCGCGGCCTCGGCCACCTCGCGCTCGGGGCTGATCACCGCGTCGATCGGCAGGTGGTCGCGGCGGTAAAGCTCGGCATAGGCAGGATCGAGATAGCTTTGCGAGCGCACCCGCGCGATCTTGCGGGTGATGCCGAACACCGAATGGGCGACCTGACAGGTGATCATGTTCACCTCGTCGGAATGGGTGGCGGCGATGATCATGTCGGCGTCGCGCGCCCCGGCGCGTTCCAGCACATCGGGGTAACTGGCAAAGCCGACGATCCCCTTGACGTCCAGCGTGTCGGTCGCGCGGCGCACCAGATCGGCGTTGAAATCGACCACCGTCACCTCGTTGCGCTCGCCTGCCAGGTGGCGGGCAATCTGCCAGCCCACCTGCCCCGCGCCGCAGATGATTACCTTCATCACGCCCTCCGAGGTTACGTCGCTTTCAATGGCAGAAGGCCGCACCAGCGTCAATCGACCGCCTCAGGCAGTCGCGCAAGGGCAGCCGAAGGTGAGAGCGAGGGGTCACGCCTCGGCGCCCTCGTCATCGTCGCTTTCGTCTTCAAGATGCGCTGTCCGCGCCCCCGACCGAGTGGTGGTGACAACGCCAAGCGACTTGAGCTTGCGGTGCAGCGCACTGCGCTCCATCCCGACAAAGCTGGCGGTGCGGCTGATGTTGCCGCCGAAGCGGTTGATCTGGGTCAGCAGATATTCCTTCTCGAACAGCTCGCGCGCCTCGCGCAGCGGCAGCATCGCCGTGGCACCGCCCAGCACCAGGCGCTCTTGACCTTCACCCGCCGCTTCCTGCCCCGGCAGTTCGCGCGCCTCGATCGGGCCGGCACCATCGCCGAGGATCAGCACCCGCTCGATCACATTGCGCAACTGGCGCACGTTGCCGGGCCAGTGCATGGTCTGCAACAGGGCCTCGGCCTCGGCCGAGAGCGTGCGCAGCGGCAGCCCCTGGGTGCGATGGAACATGGCGATGAAATGGCGGGTCAGATCGGGAATATCCTCGCGCCGGTCTTCGAGCGAGGGCACCGCAATCGGCACCACGTTGAGGCGGTCGTAAAGTTCCTGACGAAACCGCCCGGCCCCGATTTCCGCGCGCAGATCATGGGTGGTCGAGGAAATCACCCGCAGATCGACCCGCACCTTGTCGCTGCCGCCGGCCCGGCTGAACTGCTGCTCGACCAGCACCCGCAGGATTTTCGACTGGGTTCCCAAGGGCATGTCGGCCACTTCGTCGAAATAGACGACGCCGCCGTGGGCCTGTTCCAGCAGGCCCTTTTCCACGCCGCGCTCGGGGGTTTCGCGCCCGAACAGCACCTCTTCCATGCGGTCGGGTTGAATCGCCGCCGACGAAACCGACACGAACGCCGCCGCGGCGCGGTTTGAGTTGCTGTAGATGAAGCGCGCGGCCATCTCCTTGCCCGCTCCGGCTGGCCCGGTCAGCATCACCCGCCCGTTCGAGCGCGTGACCTTTTCCAGCTGCGCCTTGAGCGCCTTGAACGCGGGCGATCCGCCCAGCATTTCGGCGGCGCTGACATCGCGCTTGCGCAATTCGCTATTTTCGCGCCGCAGCCGTGCGGTTTCCATCGCGCGCCGCACCACCACCATCAACTGGTCGATGTTGAACGGTTTTTCGATGAAGTCGTAGGCCCCCTGCTTGATCGCCGCGACCGCAATCTCGATGTTGCCATGGCCCGAGATGATCACCACCGGCACGTCCGGATTGTCGCGCTTCACGGTTTTCAGAATGTCTATTCCGTCCATCCGGCTGTCCTTCAGCCAGATATCGAGGATCATCAGCGCCGGGGCTTCGGCGTTGATCTCGGCAATGCAGGCGTCGGCATTGGCGGCCAGCCGCACCTTGTAACCTTCGTCGCGCAGAATATCGCCGATCAACTCGCGGATGTCGCGTTCATCATCCACAATCAGAATACTGCTCATCATTCCCCCTTGCCGCTCTGGTCCGGATTATTTCCCGGCTTCGCCCGCACCCCGCGCGGCAGACGGATCTCGGCCGTCGCCCCGGCGTGCGAATTGCCCTCAAATATTGCGGCATCCGTCAGGATCAGGGTGCCGCCGTGTTCCTCGATGATCTTCTTGACGATCGCCAGCCCCAGCCCGGTACCCTTGGCGCGGGTGGTGACATAGGGCTCGAACAGTCGCGCCCGGTCGGGCGGCAGGCCGATACCGTTGTCGGAAAGGCAGATCACCACCTGCGTTGCCTCGACGTGCATGGCCACGCGTATTTCCGGCACAAAGCCATCCGGTCCGTCTCTTTCCATACGGCTGTCGATGGCTTCGCCGGCGTTCTTGAGCAGATTGGTGAAGGCCTGCGAGATCATCGTATCATCGAGATCAAGGATCACCGGGGCGTCGGGCAGATCGGCCTTCAGCCGCTCACCGGGCTGGCCGACCTCCTGCAACAGCACGGCGTCGCGCAGAATCTTGACCACATCATGCGCACGCCGGTCAGGTTCTGGCATGCGGGCAAACCGGGAAAACTCGTCAACGATGCGCCGCAGATCGTTGGTCTGGCGGATGATCACATCGGCATATTGGTCAAGGTCATCGGCCTGATCCCCGACCAGCGGGCCGAACTTGCGCTTGATGCGTTCGGCCGAAAGCTGGATCGGGGTGAGCGGGTTCTTGATCTCGTGCGCGATGCGCCGCGCCACGTCGCCCCAGGCCGCCATGCGCTGCGCCGAGACCAGATCGGTCACATCGTCGAACGCCACCACATAGCCCTCCAGCCGACCGGTGTCCGAGCGCCGCACCGCCATCCGAACCAGCAGGCTTTCCATCTGACCCTGGCGGGTCAGCCGCACCGCGTCTTGCACCGCTTCGCCGCTGCCCTCGCGCAAGCGCTCGAACAAGGCGGCAAACTCGGGCACCGCCAGCGCCAACTCCGGGGCCGGGGTGGCCTCATCGAAATCGAGCAGGCGCAGCGCGGCGCGGTTGACGAACGTCACCCGCCCTTCGGCATCAAGCCCGATCACCCCCGCCGTCACCGACGACAGCACCGAATCGAACAGCCGTCGGCGGCCCTCGGTCTGGCGATTGCTGTCGATCAGGGCTTCGCGCTGGCCTTTCAGTTGCCGCGTCATCTGGTTGAACAGCCGCCCCAGCATGGCAATTTCATCGTCGCCCTCGTCCTCGAGCACCTGAACCTCAAGATCGCCGCCGCCAACCCGCTGCGCTGCCCCCGCCAGCCGCCCGACCGGTTTGGCCAGCCGGTCGGCAAACCACATCCCCAGCCAAATCGCTGCCAGAATCAGGATCACGGCAAAGCCAAGATACAGCAACCCGAACTCGAACAAGAGCCGCCCGCGCTCGGATTCAAGCTGATGGTAAAGCCGGACGGTTTCCTTGGTCTCGTCGAGCAGGCTCAGAATCTTGCCATCGACCCGGCGCGAAATGTAGAGGTAGCGGTCGGCGAAGGCGTCAAGATGCACCAGCGCGCGGAATTCGTCATTGGCCCAATCCTGAATGATCACGATCTCGCCCGCCTCGGCACGGGCAAGGTCAGAGGCCGCGGGCGGGGCAAAGTCGAACAGATAGGATTTCTCGCCCCTGGTGCGCAGGGTGCCGCCGCCGTCGATCAAAAACACCGCCCGCAGACCGCGCTGCACCGCCGCCTGCCCCTGGGTCAGCACCGGACGCACCTGGTCGTCGGCCAGCAGGACGCTGGAGCGCTTGGCGCGGTCAAGATAGTCGGCAAAGGCGGTGGCGTCCTCGGTCAAAGCGCGGGTCTGTTCGCCCTCGTAGGCCTGTGCCGCCGCCAGCGAATTGCCCACCACCTGCCGCACCCGGTCGGAAAACCAGCCTTCGAGGCCGACGTTCACCGTCAGCACCGCAAACACCGCCACCAGCACCGTGGGAATCAACGCCAGCAGCGCAAACACCCCGGTCAGCCGCAGGTGCAGCCGTGAGCCCGCCGATTTGCGCCGCCGCTCGGCCACCATGCGCGCGACCCGCCCCAGCACCAACGCCGCCACCACCAGCACATAGACCAGATCGGCCAGCAGGATCAGCCGCAGCGCGGGCGAACCGGCCCCCTGATTGAACGGCCCGAGCGTCAGAAAGGTCGCGACCGAAAACACCGGCCCCAGCACCACCAGCCCGAGGGTGAGAACGGTCTGCAACCGGCGCTGGCGCCGCAGGCGCGCCAGCCTGAGCCAGGTGTTCCTTTGCCCCGATCCCCGCCCCAACTGCCACCCCTGAATTCGTGGCACCCAAGCGCCAACCACCATATCTGGGGTGCAGATTCGGGTGATACCCGCAAGACACGCCCGTTGTTGCGGTTTTACATCAGTTTGCGCCGACGTGCCACGCGAATATCCAGCTCGGTGATCTTCTTGCGCAAGGTATTGCGGTTGATACCCAGCAGGTCGGCGCATCTTGCCTGATTTCCCGCCGTGGCATCCAGCGCAATCGCGATCAGCGGGGCCTCGATCTCGCGCAGGATGCGACCGTAAACCCCGGCCGGCGGCAGCTGACCGCCGTGCAGATCGAAATAGCGTTGCAGATGGCGCGCTACCGCCGTTGCCAGTCGCTCGCCATTCTCGGGCCCCGCCTGCGGTTCGGCGACGGGCGACGCGGCCAGCACCGCCTCAAGTTCGCCGCGGCTGATTTCCGGCTCGGACGAAGTGACGGCAAGGCGCTTCAGGGTGTTTTCCAACTGCCGCACATTGCCGGGCCAACTGGCGGCGCGCAGCAGATCGCTGGCGGCGGGGGCAAGCTGGCGCACCACCCCGAAGTCGCGCGAGCTGCGGGCCAGAAAATGCTCGGCCAGCAGCGGGATGTCTCCCACCCGCTCGCGCAGGGCGGGCACCGGCAGGGTCACGCCCGCCAGCCGGTAGAACAGATCCTGGCGAAAGCTGCCGCTGGCGGCGTGCTGCGCCAGATCGGATTGGCTGGTGGCCATGATCCGCGGGGCGTTGTCGCCGAGGCTGTCCAGCATCCGCACCATCCGCGCCTGCGCTGCCGGGTCAAAGTCGGCCACCCCGTCAAACAGCAGACTGCCGCCGCGCGCCCGCGCCAGCAGCTCGGCCGGGCCATCCATGCCCGCCATGTCGGCCATCTGCGCCACCACGAAGGGCAACGAGCCGCGGTCGGAGAAATCGTGGATCGCGCGCGCAACCAGCGATTTGCCGGTACCCGACTCGCCCACGATCAGCACCGCAAGATCGGTATTCATCACCCGCGCCACCAGCCGGTAAAGCGCCTGCATCGCCGCCGTGCGCCCGACCAGCGGCAGATCGTCACCCGCGGCACCCGCAGCGTGCGGGGCGGCCCCCCCCGGTGGAGCGCGGCGCTTGCGCTCGAGCGCGCGGGCCGAGCGTTTCATCAGGTCCGGCAGATCGAAGGGCTTCGGGAGATAGTCGAAAGCTTCGGCCGCGGCGGCGCGGACCGCCGTCATGATGGTGTTCTGCGCCGAAATCACGATCACCGGCAGGCCGGGGCGCAGGGTCGCGATCTGCGGCAGCAGCGCCAGCCCGTTGCCGTCGGGCATCACCACATCCGAGATCACCAGATCGCCCTTGCCCTCTTCGACCCAGCGCATCAGCATCACCAGGCTGGCGGTGGCATGGACCTTGCAGCCCGCCCTGGTCAGCGCCTGGGTCAGCACGGTGCGAATGGTGCGATCATCGTCGGCAACCAGAACCGTGCCATCCATCAGCGGGTTTCCTTCCTGCTTGTCGGCGCGTCCGGGGCTACTGGCAGCGACACCCTGAACACCGTGCGCCCGGGGGCCGACTCGACCGCGATCCAGCCATCATGTTCCGAAATGATCTTTGCCACCAGCGCCAGCCCCAGCCCGGTGCCGTTCTCGCGCCCCGATACGAAGGGCTCGAAAATCTGGTCGGCAATTCCGGGTGGCAGGCCGGGGCCGTCGTCGATGATCTCGACCTGAAGCGGCAGCAGGTAATCGCTGCCGTCCTTGCGGCGCAAGCGCAGGGCGCGGTCGTAAAAGCTGTGCAGCCGGATCGTGCCCGCCCGCCCGCCCGCCGCTTCGGCGGCGTTGCGGATCAGGTTGAGAAACACCTGCACCAGTTGATCGAGATCGGCCAGGGTGGCGGGCAACGACGGGTCGTAATCCTTGATGATCGTCATCCGCGCGGCAAACCCCAAGGCCGCCGAGCGTCGCGCCCGATCCAGCGCGTCGTGAATGTTCACCGCGCGGCGTTCGGGCGGGCGCAGATTGCCGAACTGCTCGACCTGTTCCAGCAGCTTCACGATGCGCCGGGTCTCGGCCACGATCAAGTCGGTCAGGGCGCGGTCGTCGGGCGCGGCGTTCATCGCGATCAGTTGCGCGGCACCGGCAATGCCGGCCAGCGGGTTCTTGATCTCGTGCGCCAGCATCTCGGCCATGCCGATCGCCGCGCGCGCCGCCCCCCGGTTGGCCCCGCCCCGGCCCAGCCGGTCGGCAATCTCGCGCGGCTCGATCAAGAGCAGGATGATCTCGGGGGTATCGGCCAGCGGCACGATGCGCAAGGTGCACAGGAGCGGCGCGCGCCCGAGGGCCGCGGCCTCGACCTCGTTGACCACGAGGGCCGAGCGGTTGGCCCGCGCCCGTGCCAGCGCCGACGTCATCGCCATGGAAACATGCAGCCGCGCGTTCAGCGCCTGCCCCTTGAGGCTGCGGTCCGAGGTCATCAGAAACTGTTCGGCGGCGGGATTGGACTCGAGGATGGTGCCCTCGGCATCGAGCAGCAGCGCCGGCATCGGTAGCGCGGCCCAGATCACCCCCGGCAGCGGGGAAGTGGGGCGCGCGCCGCTCATGCCGCCGCCGGTTCTTGGTTGGCCGGTTCGGGGTTGGCAAAAGCCGCGTGCAGGGCGCGGATCACCGGCGCTGGCGACTCGGCGGTCAGGATCGCGCCGCGCGGCAGCGTCATCCCCGCCGCCGCCAGATACCAGCCCAGATGCTTGCGCGCGACCTTGACCCCGAGGGCGCGCCCATAGAACCCCAGCATCGCCTCGTAATGCCCGACCACCAGATCGGCCAGCGCCGCGCCCTGCGGCACAGTCGGGGCCGGAGTGCCGTAAAGCCGCGCGGCAAGCTCGGCCAGCAGCCAGGGTCGTCCCTGCGCGCCGCGCCCGACCATCACCCCATCCGCACCCGAGTGCGCCAGCGCCTGTGCCGCGGTGGCGCCGTCAACGATATCGCCATTGGCGATCACCGGAATCGTCACCGCCCGCCTGACCGCCGCAATCGCCGCCCAGTCGGCGCGGCCCTGGTAGAACTGGCAGCGGGTGCGGCCGTGGATGGTGATCATCGCCACCCCGGCGGCTTCGGCCCGGCGCGCCAGCGTGGGCGCGTTCAGGCTGGCGTGGTCCCAGCCCAGCCGGGTCTTGAGCGTGACCGGCACCTTGACCGCCGTCACCACCGCCTCGATCAGCGCCAGCGCCTGGTCGAGATCGCGCATCAGCGCCGAGCCGGAATAGCCGTTCGTCACCTTGCGCGCCGGGCAGCCCATGTTGATGTCGATCACCCGCGCCCCCTGCGCCTCAACATAGCGTGCCGCCTCGGCCATCCAGCGGGCCTCGCGCCCGGCCAGTTGCACCGCAGTGGCGGCCTGATCGAAGCCCAGCTCGGCGCGCGCCCGCGCCAGCGGCCGGGCCTGCACCACTTCCTGGCTGGCCACCATCTCGCTGACCACCAGCCCCGCGCCAAACCCCGCCACCAGGCGGCGAAACGGCAAGTCGGTGATCCCGGCCAGTGGTGCCAGCAGCACCGGCGGATCAAGGGCAATCGTCATCGGCGGGCGTGTCGCTGGGGTCATCCCTGCCAGCTATCGCCCACCGCCCCGGCGTTCAACGGCTCGGACGGAAAAACTGATCAAAAAACATGCGCTGCCGCTTTTTTCGGCAAATCCTGCCACACCCGCCCCGCCATTGCCCCGCCCGAAAGCTTCGCCTAGAACAATCGGCAATGCTGGAGCGACCATGATCACAGCCGCCATCATCGTTGCCGCCGGACGCGGCTTGCGCGCCGGGGGCGATCTGCCCAAGCAATGGCAGATGCTGGCGGGCAAGCCGGTGCTGGCGCACAGCCTGGCGGCCTTTGCCGGGGTGGCGGGGGTTGACCGGCTGGTGCTGGTGATCCACCCCGACGACCGCGCGCGCGCCGCAGCGCTGCGCTCGGGGGCGGCGCTGGTGATCGGGGGTGCCACCCGCGACGCCTCGGTGCGGGCGGCGCTCGAGGCGCTGGCCGGGAGCGGGGTGGAGCGGGTTCTGATCCACGACGGGGCCCGCCCGCTGGTCAGCCCGGCGCTGATCACCAGGCTGCTGGCGGCGCTCGACGATGCCCCTGCCGCCGCCCCGGCCCTGGCGGTGAGCGATGCGCTTTGGCGCGGGGCGGCGGGCCGAGTGGTGGGGTGCGAGGATCGCAGCGGGCTTTACCGGGCGCAAACCCCACAGGCGTTCCGCTTCGCGGCGATTCTCGACGCGCACCGCGCCCACCCCGGCGGTGCGGCGGACGACGTGGCGGTGGCGCTGGCGGCGGGGCTGGAGGTTGCGATTGTCGAAGGCAGCGAGGACAATCTCAAGATCACCCTGCCGGGCGATCTCGCGCGCGCCGAGCGCCTGATCAGGGAAAGGAAGACGATGGATATCCGGATCGGCAACGGCTTTGACGTGCACGCCTTCTGCCCCGGCGATCACCTCTGGCTGTGCGGGGTACGGCTGGCGCACGGGCGCGGGCTCAAGGGTCATTCCGACGCCGATGTCGGGATGCACGCCCTGACCGATGCGCTTTACGGTGCCCTCGCCGAAGGTGACATCGGCCAGCATTTTCCGCCCAGGGATCCGCGCTGGAAGGGCGCCGCGTCGCAGATCTTTCTGCGTCACGCCATGGAGCGGGTGACGGCGCGCGGCTTCCGGCTGGCCAATGCCGACGTGACCCTGCTTTGCGAGCAGCCGAAGATCGGCCCGCATGCCATTGCGATGCGCGAACAATTGGCAATGATCATGGAGATCAACATGGCCCGGATATCGGTCAAGGCCACCACCACCGAGCGGCTGGGGTTTACCGGACGCGAGGAAGGCATCGCTGCCATGGCCACCGCCACGCTGGTGTCGGCATGACCCGCAGTCGCGCCATTGCGGTGTTTTTCGGGGTGGGCCTGATGCGCCCGGCCCCCGGCACCTGGGGCTCGGCGGTGGCGGTGGGGTTGGGGCTGTGGCTGCACCGGGTTGGCGGTTTGCCGCTGCTGGCGCTGGCCACTCTGGCCGCCGTCGGCTGGGGGCTCTGGGCGCTTGAGCGCGAACTGGCGGATCGGCCCGGTACCGACCCGTCCGAATTCGTGATCGACGAGGTGGCGGGGCAGTGGCTGGCGCTGTGCTTTCCCGCCGCCGGGTTCTGGCTGACGGGGCTTTCGGGCGGGGTCTTTCCCTACCCGGCCTGGGTCGCGGCCTTCCTGTTCTTTCGCCTGCTCGACATCTGGAAACCCGGCGTGATCGGGCGCGCCGACCGGCGCGACGACCCGGCCGGGGTGATGCTCGACGACCTCTGGGCCGGACTGTTCGCCGGGATCGCCACCCTGATCCTGGCCGCTCTGGTGCACGGGTTCCTGCGGTGAGCGCTACCGCCCTGCTGGCCGCGGCGCGGGCGCGCGGCGTGCGCATCGCCACCGCCGAAAGCTGCACCGGCGGGCTGATCTCGGCGGCGCTGACCGAGGTGGCGGGCGCCTCGGACGTGTTCGAGTGCGGCTTCGTGACCTATTCGAACGCCGCCAAGATCGCCCTGCTGGGGGTGCAGCCCGCCACGCTCGCGGCCCATGGCGCGGTCTCGGAAGCGGTGGTGCGCGAGATGGCGCAAGGGGCGCTGGCACGATCCGCGGCAACGCTGGCGGTGGCGGTCAGCGGGATTGCCGGGCCGGGCGGATCGGAGGCCAAGCCCGAGGGCCGGGTATGTTTCGCGCTGGCACAGACCGGGCGACCGGGGCAAAGCGAGACGGTCGAATTCGGCGCGCTTGGCCGCGCTGCGGTGCGCCGCGCGACGGTGGCCCATGCGCTTGAGCGGGTGGCTGCGGCGGTCGCCTCCGGCGGGGATATTTGACCGCACGAGAAGGGGGGCGGGCGGCGGTGAGTCGCGGTGCTGTCACGCCGCCCCTTAACAGCTCGGCGCAGGTGCGCTATAGGCGGGCCATGCCGCACAATCCGCCCGACCTGCGCCCCGACCTTGCCCGTGTCACCGTGCCCATGGCGCGCCGCCCCCGTTCCGATGGCACGCTTCAGCCGACCATCGGCATGGTCAGCCTTGGCTGCCCCAAGGCGCTGGTCGATAGCGAGCGCATCCTGACCCGGCTCCGGGCCGAGGGCTATGCCATCAGCCCCGATTATCAGGGGGCGGATGCGGTGATCGTCAACACCTGTGGCTTTCTCGATAGCGCCAAGGCCGAAAGCCTGGCTGCGATCGGCGAGGCGCTGGCGGCGAACGGCCGGGTGATCGTGACCGGCTGTCTGGGGGCCAACCCCGAGTTCATCACCGGCGCGCACCCCCGCGTGCTGGCCGTCACCGGGCCGCAGCACTATGAGGCGGTGCTGGACGCGGTGCATGGCGCGGTGCCTGCGCGGCCCGATCCGTTCATCGACCTGCTGCCCGCCAGCGCCGTCAGCCTGACCCCGCGCCATTACAGTTATCTCAAGATTTCCGAAGGTTGCAACCACAAGTGCAAGTTCTGCATCATCCCCGACATGCGCGGCCGCCTGGTCAGTCGCCCGGCCCACGCGGTGCTGCGCGAGGCCGAGCGGCTGGTGGCGGCGGGGGTGCGGGAACTCTTGGTGATCAGCCAGGATACCTCGGCTTACGGGCTTGATCTCAAATACACGACCGAGCGCGGCCATCGTGCCCATATCACCGATCTCGCCCGCGATCTGGGGGGCCTCGGGGTCTGGGTGCGGCTGCACTACGTCTATCCCTACCCCCAGGTGCGCGACCTGATTCCGCTGATGGCGGATAGCAAGATCCTGCCCTACCTCGACATCCCGTTCCAGCACGCCGATCCCGGCGTGTTGCGGCGCATGGCCCGCCCGGCGGCGGCGGCGAAAACCCTTGACGAGATCGCCGCCTGGCGCAGCGTCTGCCCCGACATCACCCTGCGCTCGACTTTCATCGTCGGCTACCCCGGCGAGACCGAGGCCGAATTCCAGACCCTGCTCGACTGGCTCGATGCGGCACAGCTCGACCGGGTCGGGTGCTTTCAATACGAGAACGTGGCCGGCGCGCGCGCCAACCTCCTGCCCGACCACGTGCCCGACGAGGTGAAGCAGGACCGCTGGGAGCGCCTCATGGCGCGGGCGCAGGCGATTTCCGCAGCACGCCTCGCGGCCAAAGTGGGGCGCAGGCTCAAGGTCATCGTCGATGCGGTGGACGATCAGGGCGCGACCTGCCGCACCGAGGCCGACGCGCCCGAGATCGACGGCAACCTTTATATCGACAAAGACTTTGCCGATCTGGCAGGGGGCGACATCATAACCGTCGCGGTCGATGAGGCCGGCGACTACGACCTATGGGGCCGGCGCACATAATCGCCCCGCCGCCCCGATCAGGCGCTTGACAATCCCCGGCTGGTCGGCCAAATCACCGCACACGTCGGGGCAGTAGCTCAGTTGGGAGAGCGCGACGTTCGCAATGTCGAGGTCAGGGGTTCGATCCCCCTCTGCTCCACCATCCACTCGATCCGATCCAACGCCTTGATGCGGTTATTGCCGCCTGACCCGCCACAGGCCGCGCCGATACCCGGCTAGCTGTCACATCCCGGAAGATGACATGGCTGTTTCTTGAACAGCTCTGGCTTGATTTTGTTCCATTTCTTCATCGCCTGCAAGGGTGTCTTGCTGCCCAAGGCTGATTGAGGAAGCTGCTGATTGTAGAGCAGCACGTATCGGCCCAGCGTGGTTTCCAACTCCTCGCCGCCCGCACCTTCCGCGTCGTCGTCGCCTGCTTGTGAAGATGGATCAGCATGACCGCACCCCGTCCCGGTTTGCGGGAAAACAGTCCCCCGGACTGTTTTCTATCCCGCTGCACTCCCTCAGAACCGATCTTGCCAT
>Ga0172369_10000286_pt1 | contig 74976 bp, 67 predicted proteins | sample LakKiv25m_FD_114539 | JGI IMG/M metagenome (GOLD analysis project Ga0172369, IMG submission 114539) | Freshwater microbial communities from Kabuno Bay, South-Kivu, Congo - kab_022012_11.25m | ecosystem: Environmental > Aquatic > Freshwater > Lake | place: Democratic Republic of the Congo... | reverse complement strand
GGTTTGCGGGAAAACAGTCCCCCGGACTGTTTTCTATCCCGCTGCACTCCCTCAGAACCGATCTTGCCATGAAAAATGCGGAGCGCCGAGGGTCTATGTGATCATCCGGGATGGAACAGCTAGTCAAGCCGGAAAACCTTGTCGCGCGCGCTGGCCCCGCGCAGCAACGTGAGGCGGGTCTTGGCCACCCCCATCGCCTTGGCCAGCACCTCGACCGCCGCCTTGGTCGCCTTGCCATCCTCGGGCACGCAGGTGACATAGACCCGGATCGCTCCCTCCTCCGCCACCACCGCATTGCGCGAGGCGCGTGGCGTCACCCGCACCGCAATCTCGGTGCCCGGCACCGCCAGGTGCGACAGATCGGGCCTTGGTGCCTGGGCCACCCGATCAGCTCCTGAGGCCGGTCTCGACCAGCATGCCGCGGCGTTTGGCTTCGTAATAGTAACCCCTGGAATACCACATCAAGGCCTGATCATAGCTGCCGTCGGCAAGCAGCCACGCCCCGCGCAGGTATTTCACCCCGTATTCGAGGTTGGTATCGGCCCGCAGCAGGCCCTCGGCCGCGCCGGTGTAGCCCATGGTCCGGGCGGTCGGCAGCATGATCTGCATCAGCCCGTAGTAGGGGCCGTTGCGGGCGTCCGGGATGTGCTTGCTTTCGCGCCGGATCACCCGCTGCACCAGATCGACCGGCACATCGTACTGGCGGGCATAGCTTTTGATCTGGCGGCGCAGTTCGGGGGTCTCGTTGGGATAAAGCGCGGTCGGCGAGGGATCTTCAGCGCTTGGCGAGCCACCCTTGCGGCCACAAGCGGCAAGGGCCGACAGAATCAGCAGCAAGGCGGCACGGCGGGGGTATCGGGTCATCTGAGGGGTCTCCTGCGCGACAGGGCTTGATAGCGCGCCGACGCGTGGCGCGAAAGCCCTGCCGGGCGGGGTGCGCCGAACCCCGCCACCCGACCCTTGACGCAGCCCCGCCGATCCCCGACACCATGGGGCCGAAGGAGCCCGCCATGCCAGTCCAATTGCCCGCAACCGCCAACCCTGCCGCGCTCGATTTCCTGCTGACCCGGCGCTCGCGCCCGAGCCGCAGCCTGACCGCACCGGGGCCGGACCGCGACCAACTGATCCCGATCCTGACCGCCGCCGCGCGCAGCCCCGACCATGGCAAGCTCGAGCCCTGGCGCTTCATCGTGCTGGGGCACCCGGCGCTGGAACGGCTGGCCACCCTGGCCGAGCGCCGCGCCGCCGAGCGCGGGATGGATCCGGGCGTTGCGGCCAAGGGTTGTGGTCAGTTCCGCGAGAGCCCGCTGACGGTGGCGGTGGTCTCGAAGCCGCAGCCTTCGGAAAAGGTGCCGCAGATCGAGCAGGTGCTGTCATCGGCGGCGGTCTGCCTTGGCCTGCTCAACGCAGCACTCGCCAGTGGCTGGGGGGCGTGCTGGCTGACCGGCTGGCCCGCCTACGACCGCGGCTTTCTGACCGAAGGGCTAGGGCTTGCCGATGGCGAAGCGGTGAGCGGATTTGTCCACATCGGCACCCAGACCGCCCTGCCGCCCGAGCGCCCTCGCCCCGACATCGCCGCCCTGACGACCTGGGTCTCGGCGTGATTCTGGTCGATTTCCTGCGCGCCCTGCGGCAGGTGGGCGATCCGCGCTTTCGCCGGGTGCTGCTGCTCGGGCTGGCACTGACCATGGCGCTGCTGGTCGCAGCCTATGCCGCCTTTCTGGCCCTGATCCAGTCCTTCACCCCGGCGGTGGTCGAGATCCCACTGGTCGGCCCGGTCGGTGGCATCGGCACCCTGCTGAGCTTTGGCTCGGCGCTGTTCATGCTGGGGCTTTCGATCTTTCTGATGGTGCCGGTGACGGCGGCCTTCACCGGCTTCTTTCTCGAGGACGTGGTGCAGGCGGTCGAGACCCGCCACTACCCCGATCTGCCGCCGGTGCCGCGCCCGCACCTGATCGACGCGCTGTTAGACAGCGCCAACTTTCTCGCGCTGCTGATCGTGGTCAACCTGGGCGCCGTGCTGATCTACCCGTTTGCCGGACCGGCCCTGCCGCTGGTGTTCTGGGCGATCAACGGCCTCATGCTGGGGCGCGAGTATTTCACCCTGGTGGCGATGCGCCGACTGGGCCGGGCCGGCGCAAAAGCCCTGCGCCGCCGCCACTGGGTGCAGATCGGGCTGGCGGGCACCCTGATGGCCGCGCCGCTGTCGGTCCCGCTGGTGAACCTGCTGATCCCGCTGCTGGGGGCGGCCACCTTCACCCACCTGTTCCAGCGCCTGAACGCCGCGCCGCAGGGCTGAGGTGGAGCGCTGAGGTGGAGCGCTGAGGTCAGGCCTGTTCCAGCTCGATCAGGCAGCCGTTGAAATCCCTGGGGTGCAAGAACAGCACCGGCTTGCCATGCGCGCCGATCGCGGGCTCGCCCGAGCCCAGCACCCGTGCGCCCGCGGCCCGCAGGCGGTCGCGCGCGGCCCGAATATCGGCCACCTCGTAGCAAAGATGATGGATTCCCCCCGCCGGGTTCCTGGCCAGAAATCCGGCGATCGGCGAGCCTTCCCCCAGCGGCTGCAGCAGTTCGATCTTGGTGTTGGGCAAGTCAACGAACACCACCGTCACGCCATGCGCGGCTTGCGCCTGCGGCGCGCCGACCGCGGCCCCCAGCGTGCCCGCGTATTGCGCCGCCGCCGCCGCCAGATCGGGCACGGCAATCGCCACGTGATTGAGGCGTCCGATCATCGGGTTCTCCTGGTGCAAGGGCTGTTCGCGGTTATGCCGCTCGGCGGCGTGGCTGGCAAGCCGCGCGTGCCATCTTTGCGCCAGCGGCTGGTTTTCGGCCCGGGTTTTACCGGGTGTTAAGCGGTTTGGGGTCTGCTGGAACGGCAACCTGATGCGAGGTGCCAGATGCCCACCGCCCGCCATGATGCGACCGACCTGCCACCCTGGTTTCTGCCGCCGCCGATGCCTACCCCAGCTGCCAGCGATCCGCGGCCCTTGCATGGTTTGACGGTGCTGGTGGTCGAAGACAGCCGCTTTGCCTGCGATGCGCTGCGCCTGCTCTGCCAGCGTTCGGGCGCACGGCTGCGCCGCGCCGAAACCCTGCGCGCGGCGCGCTCGCACCTCAAGGTTTACCGCCCCGATGTGGTGATCGTCGATCTTGGCCTGCCGGACGGTCGCGGCGAAAGCCTGATCCGCGATCTGGCGCTGCAAGTGCGCCGCCACGCAGTGATTCTCGGCAGTAGCGGCGATCCCGCCGGACGCGCGGCCGCGCTGGCCGCCGGGGCGGCGGGATTTCTGGAAAAGCCGATTGCCAGCCTCGCGGCCTTTCAAGCGACCATTCTGCACCACCTGCCCGACCGCGCGACCCGTGTGACGGCACCAACACCCGCGCTGGACGATCCGCCCGCTGATCCGCCGCCCGCTGATCCTCTGGCGCTGCGCGACGATCTTGCCCGCGCCGCCGACCTGATTGCCGCCGCACCCGACCGCAACCAGCGAAGGTATCTGACCGGCTTTCTTGCCGGTCTGGCCCGGATCACCCATGACGCCGCACTGGCACAGGCCGCCGCCGGGCTTGAGGATGGCGCACAGGGGCTGGCGGCGCTGGCCGGGCTGCTGTCAACCAGACTCGCGCGGCGCGCCGAGCTTGTGATCCGCGATCCCGGTTGAGGAGTCGGGTCACTTTCGGCCCCCCATGAACCGACAAGCCAGGATCGGGGTCGGGCGGGCGATGCCATGCGTCCGCCGGTTTGTGCGGCAACCGGATTACGCCGGGAACATCCCGTTGCGCCGCAGACAGCAGCCTGCGCTGCGCACACCCGGGGCAGTGCGCTCGTGATTAAAGCCCGGCGACTGGTTCCGATTTATTCGCGACGCCGCGGCAGCCGGGACACCACTCGGCGGGCGGGCGGAAGACCGTCCGCCGGCACGCAGTCGGCACCGCGCCGCTCAGTCCCTCAGCGCCGGATCATCTCCCGCCCGCACCAGCCGTGTCAGATCCGACAGCCGCTCGCGCTGACGCCCCCGGGCATCAAAATTGGTCGGGGCCAGCCAGGCGCGGAAAGCCTCGCGCAGGGCCGACCATTCGGCGTCGATCACCGCAAACCACGCGGTATCCCGGTTGCGGCCCTTGACGATGGCGGCCTGACGAAAAATCCCTTCGTAGGAAAACCCCAGCCGCTGCGCCGCCCGGCGCGACGGCAGGTTCAGCGCGTTGCATTTCCATTCATAGCGCCGATACCCCTCGTCGAACGCCCAGGCCATCATCAGATACATCGCTTCGGTCGCGGCCCGGCTGCGCTGCATCTCGGGCGCAAGGCAGATATGGCCAACCTCGATTGTGCCCGAGTCTGGCGTGATGCGCAGGTAGCTCGCGACTCCGCCGCAGCGCCCGGTTGCGGTATCGCGCAGCGCCATGAACATCGGATCTGGCCCGGTCGCATTGTCTTTCACCCAACGGTGATAGCCCGCAGCCGAGCTGAACGGGCCGTAGGGCAGGTAATCCCAGATCGCGTCATCGGCGCTGAAGGCGCGGTAGAGATCGGCGGCGTGGGTGTCGGCATCCAGCCGCTCCAGCCGAACCTGCCGCCCTTCGAGCGGCCGACCATCAGGGCGCGGTGGAGCCTTCCAGTCGGGCACCGGCACCCCGAATTTTCCGCGCTCAGCCATCGTGCCCACCCTCGCTTTGCACGACTATGCGCGCCGCAACGCCGATTGCAAGGGTCCGCCCGCAGGCAACCAGGTCGCGGGGCGACCCTGTTCATCCTGCCTTTACTTTCGTTCCATTATTGTTCACCTTGCAGCGCACGGCAGGGGAACGCAACATGCTGGATATGGGCAACACGGCCGCACAAGACCTGCACCGGTTTCTGGCAGCGGACAGGTTCGCCTGCGTTCTGGCCGATCCACCGTGGCGGTTCCAGAACCGCACCGGCAAGGTCGCCCCCGAGCACAAGCGTCTCGCGCGCTATCCGACCATGACGCTTGAAGATATATGCGCCCTGCCGGTGGCTGATCATTTGCAGGATCGCGCCCATTGCTACCTCTGGGTCCCGAATGCACTGCTGCCTTCGGGGCTCATGGTGCTGAACGCCTGGGGGTTCGAGTATAAATCGAACCTGATCTGGCACAAGGTGCGCAAGGACGGCGGCTCCGATGGGCGCGGGGTCGGGTTTTATTTCCGCAATGTCACCGAGGTGCTGCTGTTCGGCACCCGCGGCAAGAATGCCCGCACCCTGGCGGCGGGGCGGCGGCAGGTGAACTACCTCGCCAGCCGCAAGCGCGAACATTCGCGCAAGCCCGATGAGCAGTATGATCTGATCGAATCCTGTTCCTGGGGGCCCTATCTCGAACTGTTCGGGCGCGGCCTGCGCGATGGCTGGGCGGTGTGGGGCAACCAGGCCGACGCCGATTACAAGCCGGACTGGAGGACCTACGCCTACAATTCCGGGCTGGCGGCCGAGTAGTCGGTCACCGCCGCCAGCGGCAACCCGATCAGCAGCAGCGGGCAGGGATTGCCGACGCCGCGCTTGATCCGGTCCTCCAGCTTGGCCCAATGGGTGGTTGCGGTCCCAAACTTGTCGGCCACGAAAGACTGGGCGAAGGCATCGGCGAAGGGCACCTGCCGCTCGACCGGGCCGGCAAGCATGGCCATCTGCCGTTCGGTGCGCTGCTTCATCCCCCAGGCCTTCAGCGCGCCCGCGTCAGTGATTCCTTCGGCGCGGATGGTGGCGGCCACGATCCGCGCCATTTCCGCCTGAAGTGCGCGCCCGCGGGTGATCAGCACCCCGAGCGAAATTGCCCCCAGGGCGTGCAGGCGCTGAAAATTCTCAAGGTCGCGGTCGAAGAACGGATCCTTGTTGTTCCATTCGATTTCCAGCGCCAGCGTGCCACCGGCCCCTTGCTTGACATGATCGACCTCATGCGATCGGGCTTCGCGCGGGTGGCCATCGACGACGGTCTGCACCACGAATTCGTGCTTGTGCCAGCCCGCGCGATAAAGTGCATCGCGCAGCCGCATGGTCGATGCCGCCTGTCCGCCGCCGCTCTGGATGATTTCGCGGGGCCCAAGACGAAATGACAGCAAGGCACCAATCAGCCCCTCCACCGCCTCGGGGAAATCCCCCGCCAGAATGGCAAGCGCATGATTGCGTGACGCAATATCGAAGCCGCCTGCCTTGAGTGCCTGCAACACTTCACGCCTCGGTCGCTATCACCCGCAGCTTCAGATCACGCATCTGTTCGTTGGTGGGCGCGCTTGGGGCCCCCATCAGCAGGTCTTCGGCGCGCTGGTTCATCGGGAACATGATGACCTCGCGGATGTTGGCTTCGTCGGCCAGCAGCATCACGATGCGGTCGATCCCGGCAGCGCAGCCGCCGTGTGGCGGGGCGCCAAAGCGGAAGGCCTTGACCATGCCGCCGAAGCGCTGTTCGACCTCGGCGCGCGAGTAGCCGGCCAGCGCGAAGGCCTTGAACATGATTTCCGGCTCGTGGTTGCGGATCGCGCCCGAGATCAGCTCGTAGCCGTTGCACGCCAGATCGTACTGATAGCCCAGGATGTGCAGGGGATCGGTGTCCAACCCGGCCAATCCGCCCTGCGGCATCGAGAACGGGTTGTGCGAAAAGTCGATCTTGCCGTCGTCGGTTTTCTCATACATCGGGAAATCGACGATCCACGCAAATTTGAAGCAGTTATCCTGCGTCAATCCCAGCTCGCGCCCGATCTCGGTGCGGGCGCGTCCTGCCACCGGCTCGAACTGCTCTGGCTTGCCGCCAAGGAAGAAGGCGGCATCGCCAAGCGCCAGCCCCAGTTGCAGGCGGATCGCCTCGGCGCGTCCCGGGCCGATGTTTTTCGCCAGCGGCCCGGCGGCTTCCAGCGCCGAACCGTCCTCGGCATTGCGCCAGATGATGTAGCCCATTCCCGGCAGACCCTCTTTCTGGGCAAAGGCATTCATCCGGTCGCAGAACTTGCGGCTGCCGCCGCCCGGTGCCGGGATGGCGCGCACTTCGTTCCCCGGTTGTTCGAGGAGTTTCGCAAAGATCGCAAAGCCCGAGCCCCGGAAATGCTCGCTGACGTCCTGCATCCGGATCGGGTTCCTGAGGTCGGGCTTGTCGGTGCCATACCATTTCAGGCTGTCACGGTAAGCGATCAGCGGCCAGTCGCCGGCCACCTCCCGCCCGCCGCCGAATTCCTCGAAAATGCCCTGGATCACCGGCTGCACTGCGGCAAACACGTCATCCTGGGTCACAAAACTCATTTCGAGATCGAGCTGATAGAAGTCGGTGGGGCTGCGGTCGGCGCGCGGGTCTTCGTCGCGAAAGCACGGCGCGATCTGGAAATAGCGGTCGAACCCCGCCACCATGATCAGTTGCTTGAACTGCTGTGGTGCCTGCGGCAGGGCGTAGAACTTGCCCGGATGCAGCCGTGAGGGCACCAGAAAGTCGCGCGCGCCTTCGGGGCTTGATGCGGTGATGATCGGGGTCTGGAACTCGGTAAACCCCTGGCCCCACATGCGCTGGCGCATCGAGCGCACCACGTTCGCGCGCAGCATCATGTTGGCGTGCAGCTTGTCGCGGCGCAGGTCGAGAAAGCGATAGGTCAGGCGGGTTTCCTCGGGATACTCGACATCGCCGAACACCGGCAGCGGCAAGTCGTCCGCCGCCCCCAGCACGGCCATGGCGCGCGCGTAAACCTCGATCCCGCCGGTCGGCAGCTTGGGGTTGATCAGGCTGGCGTCGCGCGCCCTGACCACGCCGTCGATCCGGATCACCGATTCGGCGCGCACCGCATCCAGCCCGGCGAAGGCCGGGCTGTCGCTGTCGGCGATCACTTGGGTGATGCCGTAGTGATCGCGCAAGTCGATGAACAAGACCCCGCCATGGTCGCGCACCCGGTGCACCCAGCCCGCCAGCCGCACCTCCCGCCCGACCTCGGCGGCTGTCAGTTGCCCGCAATTGTGGTTGCGATAAGCGTGCATTCCGATCCCCTTCCCGAGGCAAATCCGTGTCGCGCCGATTGAGCGCGGCAAGGCGTGGAAGTCAAGGGAGCACGGGGGGGGGGGGCTGCGCCGGATTATCCTGCCCCCGCCGTTTTTCCGGCCTGCCGTGCCCCACACCCCCTTGCCTTTGCCCGCACGCTTGGGCAGGTATGCTTGGCGCATCTACCGCGACCGTGTTGAAGGGGAACCATGTGGGACCGCATTCTTGATCGCCTGCTGCGCCGCCTGATCCGCGACGGCGACCTGATGGTGCAGATGCCGACCGGCGCGGTGCGTCGCTACGGCAACGGCGTGGGGCCTACGGTTGGCGTGACCCTGCACGACCCCGCCCTGCCCGGCCGACTGGTGCGTGGTCCCGACCTCGCGCTGGGCGAGGCTTACATGGATCAGACCCTGACTGTCACGAACGACGATCTGGCCGGATTTCTGGCGCTGCTGCTGCACAATGCCGCCGATGGTCGCGCCGAGTGGTGGCGCTATCCGCTGGAACGCGCACAACGCGTCCTGCGGCTGGTGCAGCAGATCACCCCGGCGACCCGCGCCCGCGCCAACGTGGCACATCACTACGATCTGCGCGGCGAGATTTACGATCTCTTTCTCGATGCCGATCGCCAGTATTCCTGCGCCTATTTCAAGACCCGCAACGACAGCCTGGAGCAGGCGCAAGCGCAAAAGAAGGCCCATATCGCCGCCAAGCTGCGGCTGGCACCGGGGATGCGGGTGCTGGACATCGGCTGCGGCTGGGGGGGCCTCGCACTTTCGCTGGCGCGCGATCACGGGGCGCAGGTGCTGGGCATCACCCTGTCGCAAGAGCAACACCGCATTGCCACCGCCCGCGCCGCCGAGGCCGGGCTGGCGGATCGGGTCGAGTTTCGCCTGACCGACTACCGCGCCGTTACCGGGGGGTTCAACCGGATCGTGTCGGTCGGCATGTTCGAGCATGTGGGTGTGCCGCAATACCGCACCTATTTCCGCCAGGTGCGCGATCTGCTGGCCCCCGATGGCGTGGCGCTGATCCACACCATCGGGCGCACCACCCCGCCGGGCATCACCAGCCCGTGGATCACCCGATACATCTTCCCCGGCGGCTATTGCCCGGCGCTGTCAGAGGTGATGCCCGCGATCGAGGTCAGCGGTCTGTGGACCACCGATATCGAGGTCTGGCGGCTGCACTACGCCGAGACCCTGCGCGAATGGCGCAAGCGCTTCGAGGCCAACATCGACCGCGCCGCCGCCCTTTATGATGATCGCTTCTGCCGGATGTGGCGCTATTACCTGACCGCCTCGGAAATGACCTTCCGCCACTACGGCCAGTGCGTGTTCCAGATCCAGCTTGCGCACCGCCAGGACGCGGTGCCGCTGACCCGCGACTACCTTTACAAGGTCTGAGCGGCCCACCGGGCGGGGTTCAGCCCGCGCAGGGAATTGCCGGCCCATAGCTGGACGCGGGGCAGATCGGCCCCCGCCAGCACCGCCTCGCGGCATTGCCCGAGTGCCAGCATTTCCTCGCGCAACACCCCGGGCAGCACGCCCGAGGCCAGCGGCGGGGTGCAAAGGCCCGCCCCGGCATCAAAGAACAGCGTGGTGATGGTGCCGTCGCAGACCTCACCCCGCTGGTTGAGAAACACCACCTCGTCCAGGCCCGGCGCAAGCGCTGCCCGTGCCGCATCGTAAGCGCCGCGCCTGGTCGATTTGATCTGCAACCACGGGTCGTCGGCGTCCAGCCGCGCGAGCGCCAGCCCCAGCCGCCAGAGCGGGCGTGGCGCCGGCAGGGCCGCCACCGTGACCGCAATCCGCCCCGCGCCATCCAGCGTCAGCCGCAGCCGCGCCGCCGCCGCCGGGGCCGCCGCAAGCAACGCCTCGCGCGCCGCCAGCGGGTCGCAACCCCAGCCAAGGCGCGCAGCCGAACGCGCGAGGCGCGCCAAGTGGCGCGTCAGCCGGATCGGCCCCGCGCCATCCCACAGCAGGGTTTCGATCAGCATCAGCCCCGGCTCGTCAGATCCGCAAAGCGGGCTTTCCACAGCGCTTCCTCCCATTCCCCGGCCTCGGTGCTGTCGTAAACCACGCCGCCGCCGACATTCAGCACCACCCGCCCGCCGGGAAACAGCCGCAGGGTGCGGATCGCCACATTGAACGAGGCGCGCCCGTCCGGCGCCATCCAGCCGATCGCCCCGCAGTAAATCTCGCGCGGGTGTCTTTCAACCTCGCGGATGATCTCCATCGCCCTGATCTTCGGTGCGCCGGTGATCGAGCCACAGGGAAACAGCGCCGCCATCAGCCCCGCCAGCCCCGGCGCACCGGCCAGTTGCCCCACCACCCGCGATGACATCTGATGCACCGTGGCAAACGAGTCGATCGAGAAAAGCTCGGGCACCCGCACCGATCCCACCGTGCTGATCCGCGCGATGTCGTTGCGCAGCAGATCGACGATCATCAGGTTCTCGGCCCGCACCTTGGCCGACTGCGCCATCGCCTCGGCCAGCGCCGCATCGCGCGCGGGGTCGGAATCGCGCGGGGCGGTGCCTTTCATCGGGCGCGCCTCGATCCGGCCCGCCGCATCGACGGCAAAGAACAGCTCGGGCGAGCGCGAAATCACCACCGGCCCGCGCCCAAAATCGGCGTAAGCGCCAAAGCCAACCGCCTGCCGCGCCCGGAGTGCGCCGTAAAGCCCGAGCGCGGTGCCCGCCTCTAGCGAGGACTCGAGCGGGAAGGTCAGGTTGATCTGATAGCAATCCCCGGCCGCGATGTAATCTGCCACCCTGGCAAACGCCGCGCCATATTCGGCCCGGCTGATCAGCGGCTGCGGCGAGGCCAACCGCACCGCCCCGGCCCCGGCTGCGGCCTGCGCCAGCAGCGCGACCGCATCCTGCGGCACCGCGTAAGCGCCAAACACCATCAGCGGACCGTCGCGCCTTTCCGGCATCAGCCCCGCCAGCCGGGGCTCGAGCGCCAGCCCGGCCTCGTAGGCGGCATAACCGGCAATCCAGTGCCCCTGTGCGCGCAACCGATCCAGCCGCGCCAGCGCCGGAGCGACGGCGGCGGCATTATCGGCCACGACATGCTGGCGCGCACCGGCAAACAGCACGGGGCTACCCTCGGGGCCGCATTCACACAAGATCACGGGGCACAGCCTTTCAGCCTCAACGCTCTGTCGGCTGACCTAGGACGATCCCTTGGCCGCTGCCAGCCGATTTGTTGCACCTTGGCAGCAATTTGCGACCATGGCCCGGTCGCCTCTCGCTTTTCTAGCGCCACGCGCATCGACATTCAGCTTGGCGTAAGGTTTGTGCGGTTATCTCGCCCCATCATGAGCAAGATCGAATCCTTCGCCCTTACCATCGCCGGCTCGGAACCCGAGACCGCAACCCACCGCGTCTGGGATCCGCTGATCCGGCTGCTGCACTGGATCATCGTGTTCGGCGTCGGCTTTGCCGCCTGGAGCGGTCTGGTCGGTGGCGGGCGCTGGATCACGGCCCACAGTGCCGCCGGGATCGTGATCGGCATCGCCGTGCTGATCCGGCTGGTGTGGGGCTTTGTCGGCACCGGCCCGGCGCGGTTCACCAGTTTTCTGGTCGGCCCGGTTGCGCTGCTTGAACATCTGCGCGAGATGGCGACTGGCCGGGCCGAGCGTCACCTTGGCCACAACCCGCTGGGCGGCTGGATGATCGTCTGGCTGCTGGCCGTGCTGAGCATCCTCGGCGTAACCGGCCTGCTGGTGCTGGGGGGCGAGTTCAAGGCCGGTCCGGCCAAGGCGCTGATCGCCTATTCCCCAGCCATGGTGGCGCATCTGGTGCACCGGCTGGCCGCCTACCTGCTGCTGGCGCTGGTGGTGCTGCACATCGCTGGCGCGCTGTTCGAGAGCTTTCGCACCCGCGAAAACCTGGTCCGCTCGATGGTCACCGGCCACAAGGCGGCGCTGCCTCACACCCGCCACGCACTTGCCGTGGCCACCGCCCGCCCGGCGCTGGCGCTGACAATCGCCGCCGTGATCACCGCGGCGACGGCGGCACTCGCCTACGTCGGCATGAAGACCCCGGTGGCCGGTGCGCCGGTTGCCATGGCCGGGACCGACTACGCCGCCAACTGCGCCGATTGTCACGCCGCCTATCACCCCAGCCTGATGCCTGCTGCAAGCTGGCAACAGGTGATGGCGACGCTTGACGATCACTTTGGCGAGGATGCCAGCATCGACCCCGCCAGCGCCGACAGCATCACCGCCTGGCTGGTAGCCAATGCGGCCGAAAGCACCGACACCAAGCCCGCCCACGTGCTGGCCAGGCTCAACCCCGCCAACCCGATGGAAATCACCACCACCCCGTTCTGGCAGGCCACCCACCGCGCCATTCCCGACAGCCGCTTCGCCGCGGCCCCGGTCCTGAGCAAGGCCAACTGCGCAGCCTGCCACACCGATGCCGCGCAGGGCTGGTTCTACCCAGCGGCCATTGCCCTGCCCGCCGCCGCCCCGGCAGGCGCCGCGACCGCCCCACAACCCTGAGACACCATCAACGCAAAGGATCTTTACTATGATACCAGGTACGACACGCACGGCTCTGCTGCTGGCGATGTGCATTGCCGGAGCGCCTACCCTGACCGCCGCCGCCGACGCCGCCGCCGGTCAGGCTTTCTTCCAGGGCACCCATTCCGGCGGCAAGCCCGACACCCCGTCTTGCACCACCTGCCACACCAGCGACCCGCGCGCCATGGGCAAGACCCGGGCGGGCAAGCCGATCGACCCGATGGCGGCATCCGCCAACCCCAACCGCTTCACCGACCCGGCCAAGGTCGAGAAATGGTTCCTGCGCAACTGCAACTCGGTGCTCGGGCGCGAATGCACCGCCAATGAGAAGGCCGACGTGCTCGCCTATCTCAAATCCATCTGACCCCAAGGGAGAAATTGATGTCACGACTGCGCGTTACCCTGGCCGCTGCCTGCACCATCGCATTCGGCGCGGCCGCCTTCGCGGAAGAAAACGAGGGCGGCATCATGCCGGTGCAGGACCCCACCACCCAGGCCGAATGTTCGGCCTGCCACATGGCCTATCCGCCGCAACTGCTGCCGCAGGAATCGTGGCACGCGATCATGGCCGACCTCTCGAACCACTTCGGCGAGGACGCCAGCCTCGATCCGGCCACGGCCCGGACGATCGAAAACTACCTGGTGTCGAATACCGGCTCGATGCGCGGAGTCGATCCCGCTAACCCGCCGCTGCGGATCACCGAGATGAACTGGTTCACCCACGAGCATGGCCAACGACTGCGCAACCGGGCTGCCGGCGACTCGCGGATCGGCTCAATCTCGAACTGCGTCGGCTGCCACGGCGGTGCGGCCAACGGCAACTTCGGAGATTGATCGCCCGTCAGCCCCAAGCCTGACAGACGATCCTTGCCGACCGGTGCCCCCAGACGCCGGTCGGCCGGTTCAGCGCCGCGCGGCCCGACCGGGCCGGGCGGCGTTTTCCTGGAGCACGACAAGCCATGATCGGAAAGGCGTTCGCACCTTCTAGTCTTGCCTGATTTGACCCCCCGTCAAATCAGGCCGCGCCAGCCTGCCCCCGACAGGCGCGGCCTGACTTTCAAAGACTTGGCCTAGCCCACCCCCCCTTGCCTTGCGGTCCTCGGCCTTCAGGCAAGGAACCGGGCTGCCTTGCACTGCAAGGCCGCGGGGCCGGTTTCGGTGCCCGGATCGCCGGGGGTGGCGACCGGGGCACCGTGGGTTGTGAGATTTTCATCAACTGTCATCCCGCGCGAAGCCTTGCGCCGCCCCGGCAGGCGTCTATAACCCAGCGGAATTTGGCAAAGCGGGGGCATCATGCCGAAACGGACCGACATCACCTCGATCATGATCATCGGTGCCGGCCCCATCATCATCGGGCAAGCCTGCGAGTTTGATTATTCCGGCGCGCAAGCCTGCAAGGCGCTGCGCGAGGAAGGCTACCGGGTGGTGCTGGTCAACTCGAACCCCGCCACCATCATGACCGATCCAGGGCTGGCCGACGCCACCTACATCGAGCCGATCACCCCGGAAGTGGTGGCCAGGATCATCGAAAGAGAGCGCCCCGACGCGCTGCTGCCAACCATGGGGGGGCAAACCGGCCTCAACACCGCGCTTGCGCTGGCCGAGATGGGGGTGCTGGAACGCTTCGGCGTCGAGTTGATCGGGGCCAACCGCCAGGCCATCGAGATGGCCGAGGACCGCAAGCTGTTTCGCGAGGCTATGACCCGGATCGGGCTTGAGAACCCGCGCGCCACCATCGTCGCCGCCCCGAAATTGCCAGGCGGCAAATATGACATCAACGCCGGGGTCAGCGCCGCCATCGCCGCGATCGAAGCGGTCGGCCTGCCCGCCATCATCCGCCCAGCCTTCACCCTTGGCGGCACCGGCGGCGGCGTGGCCTACAACCGCGACGACTTTGCCGCAATCTGCCGCTCGGGGCTGGAAGCCTCGCCGGTGGCGCAGATTCTGGTCGATGAGTCCTTGCTCGGCTGGAAGGAATTCGAGATGGAGGTGGTGCGCGACAAGGCCGACAACGCCATCATCATCTGCGCCATCGAGAACGTCGATCCGATGGGGGTCCATACCGGTGATTCGATCACCGTCGCCCCGGCCCTGACCCTGACCGACAAGGAATATCAACGGATGCGCAACGGCTCGATTGCCGTGCTGCGCGAGATCGGGGTGGAAACCGGTGGCTCCAACGTGCAGTGGGCGGTCAACCCGGTGGATGGCCGCATGGTGGTGATCGAGATGAACCCGCGGGTGTCGCGCTCGTCGGCGCTGGCTTCCAAGGCCACCGGCTTTCCGATCGCCAAGATCGCGGCCAAACTGGCGGTCGGCTACACCCTCGACGAGCTTGACAACGACATCACCCGCGTCACCCCGGCCAGTTTCGAGCCTTCGATCGATTACGTCGTGACCAAGATCCCGCGCTTTGCCTTCGAGAAATTTCCCGGCGCCAGGCCCGAACTGACCACCGCGATGAAATCGGTGGGCGAGGTGATGGCGATCGGCCGCACCATCCACGAGTCGTTGCAAAAGGCGCTGGCCAGCCTGGAAACCGGCGTGACCGGGTTTGACGAGATCGCGATCGAAGGTGCCCCCGACCGCGCCGCGATCCTGAGCGCGCTGTCGCGCCAGACCCCCGACCGCCTGCGCACCATTGCTCAGGCGATGCGCCACGATCTGGATGATGCCGAGATTCATGCCGCCACCGCCTTTGATCCGTGGTTTCTCGCCCGCATCCGTGAAATCATCGCGGTCGAAGCCGAGGTCCGCAAGACCGGCATGCCGCTGACCGAAGCGGGTCTGCGGCGACTCAAGATGATGGGTTTCACCGACGCAAGGCTGGCCAGCCTGACCGGGCGGGACGAATCCCAAGTACGCCGCGCCCGGCTGCGGCTAGGGGTGCAGGCGGTGTTCAAGCGCATCGACACCTGCGCCGCCGAATTCGAGGCCCAGACGCCTTACATGTATTCGACCTACGAGTCGCCGATGATGGGCGAGGTCGAATGCGAATCGCGCCCGACAGCGGCGCGCAAGGTGGTGATCCTGGGCGGCGGCCCCAACCGGATCGGTCAGGGCATCGAGTTCGACTATTGCTGCTGCCATGCCTGCTACGCGCTGTCGGCGGCGGGCTATGAGACCATCATGGTCAACTGCAACCCTGAAACCGTCTCGACCGATTACGACACCTCGGACCGGCTTTATTTCGAGCCGGTCACGCTGGAGCATGTACTCGAGATTCTGCGAGTCGAGCAGCACAACGGCACCTTGCACGGGGTGATCGTGCAGTTCGGCGGCCAGACCCCCCTGAAGCTGGCGCAGGCGCTGCAAGCCGAAGGTATCCCGATTCTGGGCACCTCGCCCGATGCCATCGACCTGACCGAGGACCGCGAGCGCTTTCAGCAACTGCTGCTCCAGTTGGATCTGAAACAGCCGGTCAACGGCATGGCGCGATCGCGCGACGAGGCGTTTGCGGTGGCCGCCCGGATCGGCTACCCGCTGGTGATCCGCCCGTCCTATGTGCTGGGGGGCCGCGCCATGGAGATCGTGCGCGACGACGCCCAGCTAGAGCGCTACATCCGCACCGCGGTGCAGGTGTCGGGCACCAGCCCGGTGCTGCTTGACAGCTATCTCAGCAACGCGATCGAGGTTGATGTCGATGCGCTGTGCGATGGCATGGCGGTTCATGTCGCGGGTATCATGGAACATATCGAAGAGGCCGGGGTGCATTCGGGCGATTCTGCCTGCTGCCTGCCGCCACATTCGCTGACCCCCGAGACCATCGCGGAACTGAAGCACCAGACCGAGCAGATGGCGCTGGCGCTGCATGTGGTCGGGCTGATGAACGTGCAGTTCGCGATCAAGGACGGCGTGATCTACGTGCTGGAAGTCAACCCGCGCGCCTCGCGCACCGTGCCCTTCGTGGCCAAGGCCACCGACAGCGCGATAGCCGCGATTGCCGCGCGTCTGATGGCAGGTGAACCGCTGGCCAATTTCGCGTTGCGCCCGCCCTACCCCAAGGGCGTCGGCCCCGACACGCCTTTGCCGCTGGCCGACCCGCTGACGCTGGCCGATCCGATCACCCCGTGGTTCTCGGTCAAGGAGGCGGTGCTGCCGTTCGCGCGCTTTCCCGGGGTTGACCCTTTGCTTGGCCCCGAAATGCGTTCGACCGGCGAGGTGATGGGGTGGGATCGCAGCTTTGCGCTGGCCTTTCTCAAGGCCCAGATCGGGGCCGGCACCATCCTGCCCACAACCGGGCGCGCGTTCTTGTCGATCAAGGACATGGACAAGAGCCCCGCCTTTGCCGCCGCCGCGCGCGATCTGGTGGGGCTTGGGCTGAGCATCACCGCAACCCGTGGCACGGTTGCCTGGCTGGCCAGCCAGGGCATTGGCAGCACCCTGGTCAACAAGGTCTATGAGGGCCGCCCCAACATCGTCGATGCCCTGAAGGATGGCGACATCGCGCTGGTGATGAACACCACCGAAGGCAGCCAGACCGTCAGCGACAGCCGCGACATCCGGCGGGTGGCGCTGATGGATAAGATCCCCTATTTCACCACCGCCGCCGCCGCGATTGCGGCCGTGGCCGCGATGAAGGCCCGCGGCGAGGGCGAGATCCGGGTTCGGACGTTGCAAGGCTAGAGCGAGCGTGTCTCGGCGAATTACATTGGTCCCGCCCGGGGCGCTTCGCGGCCCGGGCATGCGCCCACCCGGGTGGTCGCATGCCCTCTGGTCAGGACCGAACGCAGCCCGTCAAGTGCGCCGCAGCTAGAGCCCCAGCTTCATCGCGACCAGTCGGTTGACCGCCGCCGGGTTGGCCTTGCCGCCCGAGGCCTTGATCACCTGGCCCACGAACCAGCCCGCCAGCTTGGGGTTGGCGCGGGCCTTTTCGACCTGGGCCGGATTGGCGCTGATGACTGCATCCACCGCTGCCTCGATCGCGCCGGCGTCGGTGACCTGCTTCATGCCGTGGGCACTTGCCACCTCGGCCGGATCGCCGCCGTCGGCCCAGAGCAGATCGAACAGGTCCTTGGCCATCTTGCCGGAAATCTCGCCCGCAGCGATCAGATCGAGCACCCCGCCAAGCTGTTGCGCGTTCACCGGCGATTGCGCGATCGCGAGACCTTGCTTGTTGAGACGACCGAACAGCTCGTTGATCACCCAGTTGGCGGCCTGCTTGCCGTCGCGGCCCCGAGCGACCGACTCGAAGAAGCCGGCCGAATCAAGGTCGGCGGTCATCACCGTGGCGTCGTAGTCGGTCAGGCCAAAATCGGCCATGAAGCGCGCCTTCCTGGCGTCGGGCAGTTCCGGCAGGCTGGCGGCGATGGCATCGACCCAAGGCTGATCCAGTTCCAGCGGCAGCAGATCAGGGTCTGGGAAGTAGCGGTAATCGTGGGCTTCTTCCTTCGAGCGCAGGGCGCGGGTCTCGCCCTTTTCGGGATCGAACAGGCGGGTTTCCTGGTCAATCCGGCCGCCGTCTTCCAGAATCGCGATCTGGCGGCGGGCCTCGTATTCGATCGCCTGGGTCATGAACCGCATCGAGTTCATGTTCTTGATCTCGCAGCGGGTGCCAAGGTGGCTGAAATCCTGGCTGGCCTGGTATTTCTCGTATTGGCCGGGGCGGCAGACCGAGACGTTGACATCGGCGCGCAGGTTGCCGTTCTGCATGTTGCCGTCGCAGGTGCCGAGGTAGCGCAGGATCTGTCTGAGTTTGGCAACATAGGCGGCGGCTTCTTCCGGGCTGCGGATATCGGGCCGCGAGACGATTTCCATCAGCGCGACACCGGTGCGGTTGAGATCGACAAACGACATCGCGGGGTCCATGTCGTGGATCGACTTGCCGGCATCCTGTTCAAGGTGCAGCCGCTCGATCCGCACCCGCCGCGCGACACCGGGGCCCATCTCGACGATCACCTCGCCGGCGCCGACGATGGGGTGATAAAGCTGGCTGATCTGATAGCCCTGCGGCAGGTCGGGGTAGAAGTAGTTCTTGCGATCAAACGCCGATACCAGATTGATCTGCGCCTTCAGTCCCAACCCGGTGCGCACCGCCTGCTCGACGCAGTAATCGTTGATCACCGGCAGCATCCCCGGCATGGCGGCATCGACAAAGGCGACATGCGAGTTGGGTTCGGCCCCGACCGCGGTCGAGGCCCCGGAAAAGAGCTTAGCATTCGAAGCGACCTGGGCGTGGATCTCCATCCCGATCACCAGCTCCCAATCGTGTTTTGCCCCGGCTATGACCGTGGGGGCGGGCGGGGTGTGGGTCAGATCAAGCATGGCAACCTCGTGTGGCGTTGCAGCCTTTCTAGGCAAGCGCGGGCGGCGGGGCAAGAGAGCGGGCGCGGCAATTGCCCCGCCGCCCGCGCCTCCGGCGGGGATACTTGGGCCAGTGGGAATGAGGTCAGCCCAGCATCCGGCTGGCCATTTCGCCAAGATCGCGGCTGAGGCCGGGGGTGGCGGCAATGCGCGCCAGTTCGGAGTGCATCATGCTCTGGCGGTCGGCATCGTAGCGCCCCCAGGTCTCGAAACTTGTCGAGAGGCGGGCGGCGGTCTGCGGGTTGAGCGGATCAAGCTGGATCAGCCAGTCGGCGATCAGGCGGTAGGCCGCGCCCGAGGCGTGGTGAAAGCCCGCGTGGTTGGCCGCCAGCGCGCCGAAGACGGCGCGGAATCGGTTGGGGTTCTTCCAGTCGAAATCGGCCCGGTCAGTCAGGGCTGCGGTGATGGCGGCGGCGGCTTCGGGCGCGGCGGTGGTGATCTGAATGCCGAACCATTTGTCCATCACCAGCGGGTCGCCCTGCCAGCGCGCGGCAAATGCCGCGAGTTCCGGCTGGCCATGGCCGCGCTCCAGAAGGCAGGCGAGGGCACCGATCTGATCGGTCATGTTGTCCGCGCGGGCAAACAGCGCGGTGGCGGCGCGGCAGCCATCACGGCGGCTGAGCAACGCCAGCGCCGCCAGGCGCAGCGCCCGCCGCCCGGCAGGGGCGGCGTCAGGGCTGTAGCGGCCGGGGCTTTCGAGCCGCTCGATCAGGCCCGGCAGGGCGGCGGCAAGCTTGCCTGCCAAGGCATCGGCCATGGCCTCGCGCGCGGTGTGGATGGCGCTTGGGTCGGGCACGTGGCCTGCGGCATGCAGGGTCTGGGCCATGTCGTCTTCGCCCGGCAGGTGCAGGGCATGGGCTCGCAAGCCGGGATCGCGGCCGTCATCGAGCGCGAGCCGCGCCACCGCATCGAGCCAGTCGGCACTGACCGCAGCCCCGGCGGTGATCATATGCGCCAGCACTTCCTTGGCCAGGGCGCGCCCGGCTTCCCATTGCGCGAAGGGGTCGGTATCGTGCGCCAGCAGAAACGCGCGCTCGGCGGGCGAGGTGGCGCGCTCGACGATCACCGGGGCGGAAAAGCCGCGCAGGATCGACGGGATCGGGCGCGCGGAAAGACCGGGAAAGCTGAAGCTCTGGCGCGGCGCGCTGAGTTCCAGCACGGTGGTCGGCAGCACCTCGTCGCCGTTGGGGTTGAGCAAGCCTACCGCCACCGGAATGACCTTGGGGGCTTTGCGGGGCTGGCCCGGGGTCGGCGGATTTTCCTGTTCGAGATGAAGGGTATAGGTGCCGTCCTTGAAGTCGTCAGTGACCTTGACGCGCGGTGTGCCGGCTTCGGTATACCAGCGCTTGAACTGGCTTAGATCGCGGCCGGTCGCGTCTTCGAACACCTTGAGCCAATCCTCGATGGTGGCGGCCTGACCGTCGTGGCGGGTGAAATAGAGATCGAGTGCGCGCCGGTAATCGGTATCCCCCACCAAGCGCTTGAGCATGCCGATCACCTCGGCACCCTTTTCATAGACCGTGGCGGTGTAGAAATTGTTGATCTCGACGTACGAGTCGGGGCGCACCGGGTGGGCCAGGGGTCCGGCATCCTCGCGAAACTGGCGGGCGCGCAGCAGGGCCACATCCTCGATCCGCTTGACGGCGTGACCGCGCCGGTCGCCGGAAAAGCTTTGATCGCGAAACACCGTCAGCCCTTCCTTGAGGCAAAGCTGGAACCAGTCGCGGCAGGTGATGCGGTCGCCGGTCCAGTTGTGAAAATATTCGTGCGCGATCACCGATTCGATGCGGGCGTAATCGTCGTCGGTAGCGGTTTCGGGGCTGGCCAGCACCAGACGGGCGTTGAAGATGTTGAGCCCCTTGTTCTCCATCGCCCCCATGTTGAAATCACTGACCGCGACGATGTTGAACAGATCAAGATCGTATTCCCGCCCGTAAGCGGTCTCGTCCCAGGCCATGGCGTGCTTCAGCGATGCCATGGCGTGGCCGCATCGGCCCTCGTCGCCGGGGCGCACCCAGATGTTGAGCGCCACCATGCGGCCCGAGCGGGTGGTAAAGCTGTCCGGCCAGGCCCGCAAATCGCCCGCCACCAGCGCAAACAGGTAGGCGGGCTTGGGCCAGGGGTCGGCCCATTCGGCAAAACCGGGGCCCGATGCGGTGGGGTTACCGTTCGAGAGCAGCACCGGCAGGTCAGATTCGATGCGCACCGAAAAGCGCGCCATCACGTCGGGGCGGTCGGGGTAGAAGGTTATCTTGCGAAAGCCCTCGGCCTCGCATTGGGTGCAGTAAAGCCCGTTCGAGATGTAGAGCCCTTCCAGCGCGGTGTTGGTGGCGGGCGAAATCTCGACCTCGGACTCGAAGGTAAAGGGGCGGTGCGGCAGCAAGGCGGCGGGGATGGTCAGGCCCACGGCATCGGGGCTGGCGCTGATCGGCTGGCCGTCGATCGCCGCCGTGATCAGCGCCAGGTTCTCGCCGTCCAGCCGCAAGTCATGCGCGCCGGGTCGGGCGGGGTTGGGGGCGAGGTGCAGGCGGGCCTTCACGCGCGTGGCCCGAGGGGCAAGGCGGAAGGTCAGCTCGACCTGCTTAACAAGGTGGGTGAAGGGCTGGTAGTCGGCCAGCAGCACGGGCTGGGGCGCGGGGTTCGTGGGCATGGCTTCCTCTCGTTTCGGCGCCACCCTAGCGCGCCTGCGGTCAGGCGCAAGCGGGGGGCTGTCGGCCCCCCGCGCCCCCTCGAGGATATTTGGACCAGTAAGAAAAGCTGGCCGGCAGGCGAATGGTCGTTTTGGTGGCAGGTAGGATGGTGGGTGATGACGGGTTCGAACCGCCGACATCTTCGATGTGAACGAAGCGCTCTACCACTGAGCTAATCACCCGGTCGCGGCGTGATAGCGTTACTCGTCTGGCTCTGCAAGGGCTTCTTTGCGAGCTTTCTTGCCTGCCCCCTTGGCCTCGCCACGGTGCAGTTTCACCACGATCAGCTCGCCGCCCGACGCCTGATCCTGCTGGCGCCCGACCTTGGCCTTGCCCAGCGGTGGCAGGTTCAGATCCTTGCCATGCGACAAGGCCGCGCCAAGGCTGGACAAGGTGGCCTCGACGATCGCCTTCACATCTTTCTTCTTGCCGTTGGTCGCCTTGACCACGGCATCCACCAGGTCCCTGAGCTTGAGGGCATTGCGGGGCTTGCCCGCCACCTGCTTGGCCTCGGCCACCGCCCCCGGATCCGGGGCGGGCACCTTGACCAGCTTCGGTTTGGCGGCGGCTTTGGCGGCGGGCTTGGACGCGGCGGGTTTGGCGGGGGGGGTGATAGGGGTGGTCATGCGAGTTTTCCCTGTTGTTGCCATTCTCACGACAATCCTACGCGCGAAAGCGGCCGCAGGGAACCGCGCAGACGCTGGCCGCGACGGAAAAACGAAAAGGGCGCTGCGTGCTGCGCCCTTTCCCGGCGATGTCATGCCAACGGCCCCTGAAAGAGACTCGTCCCGACGCAGGCGGGCGGGCGCCTGCCGGTCCGCAAGCGGACCGGAGGGGACGCGATCGTCACGAGGGCGCCCTCTCGGGCGGCCGGTTTGGCTCAGTGTGCGGTCGGTGACGGCTGGGCCTCGGCGACCTGCTGGCGGGCGGCCGCGGCGGCATCTTCGGCGGCTTCGTCCCATTCCACCGGCTCGGGCATCCGCACCAGGGCATGGCGCAGCACCTCGCGCACGTGGGCAACCGGAATGATCGTCATTCCCTGTTTCACATTGTCCGGGATTTCGGTCAGATCCTTTGCGTTTTCCGCCGGGATCAGCACCGTCGTGATGCCGCCACGCAGCGCCGCCAGCAGCTTTTCCTTCAGGCCCCCGATCGGCAGCACATTGCCGCGCAGCGTGACCTCGCCGGTCATCGCCACGTCCTTTTTCACCGCGATCCCGGTCAGCACCGAGACGATCGAGGTCACCATCGCCACCCCCGCCGACGGCCCGTCTTTCGGGGTTGCCCCTTCCGGCACGTGGACGTGAATATCGACCCGCTCGAACTTCGGCGGCTTGACCCCGATTTCCGGCGCAATTGAGCGCACGAAACTGGCGGCCGCCTCGATCGATTCCTTCATCACATCGCCCAGCTTGCCGGTGGTCTTCATCCGGCCCTTGCCGGGCAGGCTGAGCGCCTCGATCGACAGCAATTCGCCCCCGACCGAGGTCCAGGCCAGGCCGGTAACGACGCCGACCTGATCGCTGGCTTCGGCCAGACCGTAGCGATAGCGCTTGACGCCAAGATAGCCTTCCAGCGCCTCGGGGGTGACTTCGACCGCCTTGGTCTTGCCCTTGACGATCTCGGTCACCGCCTTGCGCGCCAGCTTGGCGATTTCGCGTTCCAGATTCCGCACCCCGGCCTCGCGGGTATAGGTGCGGATGATCTCGGTCAGTGCCGCGTCGGTGATCGCGAATTCGCCCTTGCGCAGGGCATGGTTCTTGATCTGCTTGGGGATCAGGTGCTGACGCGCGATCTCGCGCTTTTCGTCATCGGTATAGCCCGCCAGCGGGATGATCTCCATCCGGTCGAGCAGCGGCGAAGGCATGTTGTAGCTGTTGGCGGTGGTGATGAACATCACATTGGACAAGTCGTATTCGACTTCGAGATAGTGGTCGACAAAGGTCGAGTTCTGTTCGGGATCCAGCACCTCGAGCATGGCCGAGGCCGGGTCGCCGCGGAAATCCTGCCCCATCTTGTCAACTTCATCGAACATGATCAGCGGGTTAGTGGTCTTGGCGCGCTTCAGCGCCTGGATGATCTTGCCCGGCATCGAGCCGATATAGGTGCGCCGGTGGCCGCGGATCTCGGATTCGTCATGCACCCCGCCCAGGGAAATGCGGATGAACTCGCGCCCCGTGGCACGCGCCACCGAGCGCCCGAGGCTGGTCTTGCCAACCCCCGGGGGGCCCACCAGGCACAGGATCGGGCCCTTGAGCCGGGCCGAGCGCGCCTGCACCGCCAGATATTCGACGATCCGCTCTTTGACCTTTTCCAGCCCGAAGTGATCGGCATCGAGCACCGCGCGGGCGCGGCCCAGGTCCTTGCGGGTGCGGGACTTGACGCCCCACGGCACCCCCAAGAGCCAGTCGAGATAGTTGCGCACCACGGTGGCTTCGGCGCTCATCGGCGACATCGCCTTGAGCTTCTTGATCTCGCCCTCGGCCTTTTCGCGCGCCTCTTTCGACAGCGCGGTCTTGCGGATGCGCGCCTCCAGTTCGGTCACTTCGTTCTGGCCTTCCTCGCCATCACCAAGTTCCTTCTGGATCGCCTTCATCTGCTCGTTCAGATAGTATTCGCGCTGGGTGCGCTCCATCTGGGTCTTGACGCGGGACTTGATCTTCTTCTCGACCTGGAGGACGGACATCTCGCCCTGCATGTGGCCATAGACCTTTTCCAGCCGCTCGGCCACATCGAGGGTTTCCAGCAGCGCCTGCTTCTGGGTCACGTCGATACCCAGATGACCCGCCACCAGATCGGCCAGCCGCGCCGCCTCGTGGGTATCCGACACCGCCGCCAGGGCTTCTTCGGGGATGTTCTTCTTGACCTTGGCGTAGCGCTCGAATTCTTCGCCGACGGTGTGGAGCAGAGCCTCGACCGTGGCCGGATCGCCAGGGAGTTCGGTCAACTCGGCCACCGCCGCCTCGAAGAACTTGTCGTTGGGCAGGAATTCGGTGATCCTCACCCGGGTCTTGCCCTCGACCAGCACCTTGACCGTGCCGTCGGGCAGTTTCAAGAGTTGCAGCACATTTGCCAGCACCCCGGCGCGGTAGATGCCCTCGGCGTCGGGGTCATCAACGGTGGGGTCGATCTGCGATGACAGCAGGATCTGGCGATCCTCGGCCATCACCTCTTCCAGCGCCCGCACCGACTTTTCGCGCCCGACGAACAAGGGCACGATCATGTGCGGAAACACAACGATGTCGCGCAGCGGCAACACGGGGTAGCTGGGGCCAAGCAGTTCACTCATGCTGTTTCCTTTCTGGCAGGAAAATTGGGCCCCGGTGATCGGCGGCCGCAGGCCTTCCTCGCGTCAAAGCCATATCTGGTAGCGCGCACCCTGACTGTCAACCACGCCTGCGGCACAATCAGCGCGGTCATGCCCCCCGGCAAGGCTTGAAATTTCCGCCCGACCCGGCCATAACCCTGCCTTCACGTCGCAACCGACCCGGAGCCCATGGACCCGACCTTCTTCGACACCGCGTTCTGGCTGACCGTTGCCGCTATCCTGGGCCTGCTGGCGGCGTCGGCGTTCTTTTCGGGGTCGGAAACCGCGCTGACGGCGGCCTCGCGCGGCAAGCTCAAGGCCCATGCCGACAAGGGCTCGAACGGCGCGCGACTGGCGCTGGCGGTAACCGAAGACAGCGAGCGCATGATCGGCGCGCTGCTCTTGGGCAACAACGTCGTCAACATCCTGTCGGCCTCGCTCGCGACCGCCCTCCTGACCCGGCTATTCGGCGATTCCGGCGTGGCGCTGGCGACGCTGGCGATGACCACGCTGGTGCTGATCTTGGGCGAGGTACTGCCCAAGACCTACGCCATAACCAATGCCGAAGTGGCGGCAAGCTTTGTGGCGCCGCCGGTGCGGATCATCATCCTGCTGTTCTCGCCGCTGGTAAGTCTGGTGCGGGCGCTGGTGCGCGGGTTGCTACGGCTGGTGGGGGTGCGCGCCGATCCGGGGGTCAATTTTCTGGCGCTGCGCGAGGAAATCGTCGGTGCCATCGCGCTTGGCCATTCCGAAGGGGCGGTTGAAAAGGAAGACCGCGACCGCCTGCTGGGAGCCCTCGATCTGGCCGACCGAACCGTCGAAGAAGTGATGCTGCATCGCCGCCAGATCGAGATGATCGACGCCGACAACAGCCCCGATGCCATCATCACCCAGGCGCTGGCCTCGCCCCACACCCGCCTGCCGGTCTATCGCGGCGACGACGAGAACATCCTTGGCGTGGTCCATGCCAAAGACCTGCTGCGCGAGGTTGACCGGCTGGTGCGCGGCAATGCGAGCGAGGCGGGCAACATCGCCCAGATCCGCCAGCTTGACATCCTCAAGGTGGCGATGAAGCCCTATTTCGTTCCGGAAACCACCCCGCTTGACGAACAGATGCGCCAGTTCCTGAAACGGCGCACCCATTTCGCGCTGGTGGTCGATGAATATGGCGCGTTACGCGGGCTGATCACGCTTGAGGATATCCTTGAAGAGATCGTCGGCGACATCACCGACGAATTTGACATTGCCGATGACGGTGTGCTCAAGCGGGCCGAGAACGGCGACTACATCGTCGAAGGCGCGATGACGATCCGCGATCTCAACCGGGCGATGGACTGGAACCTGCCGGGCAACGAAGCCAATACCGTCGCCGGTCTGGTGATCCACGAGGCGCAGACCATCCCCAATGAAGGCCAGGCCTTCAGCTTTTACGGCTTTCGCTTCGAAGTGCTGGCGAAACGCGAAAACCGCCTGACCAGGCTCAAGATCCGGCCGTTGTGATCGCGGCCGCCGGACGGCGACAAGGGTTGCGCCCGATGATCCGACAAAAGCCCGTCTCGCCAACCTGCTAGCGCCGGAACAGCGACCCCAGCACGCCGCGCACGATCGCCTGGCCCGAGCGGGTGCCAAGGCTGCGCGCAAAGCTTTTGGCGAAAGCCTCGCCCACGCTGTCCGAGCTGCGGCGCGGCGCGGGCTTGGGGGCGGGTGGGGTCTGGCTGCCGTCGGCGTTGCCGCCATAGCGGCGCGCGGAATTGAACTCGCGCGCCGGTTCGGGTGCTGCGGGATCGGGCGCGGCTTCGCGTGCGCTACGAGCGCGCAGCCGCTCAAACGCGCTGTCGCGATCCAGCACGGTCTCGTATTTGCCCCTGAGCGGCGAGGCCGCGATCAAGGCGGCCCGCAGAGCGGGGTCGATCGGCCCAAGCTGCGACGCCGGCGGGCGGATCAGGGTGCGCTCGACCATGCCCGGCACCCCCTTGGCCTCGAGCAGCGAGGTCACGGCCTCGCCCGTGCCGACCTCGCGAATGGCGTCCTCGGTCGAAAACGCCGGGTTGTCGCGGTAGGTCTGTGCCGCCAGCCGCAGGTCGCGCTGATCATTGGCAGTAAAGGCGCGCAGCGCGTGCTGCACCCGGTTGCCCAACTGGCCGAGAATGGTTGGCGGCACGTCGGCCGGGTTCTGGGTGATGAAATAGACCCCCACCCCTTTCGAGCGGATCAACCGCGCCACCTGCTCGACCTTCTCGACCAGCGCGCGCGGAGCATCCTGAAACAGCAGATGCGCCTCGTCAAAGAAGAACACGATCTTCGGCTTGTCGGGGTCGCCGACCTCGGGCATCTGCTCGTAAAGCTCGGACAGCAGCCACAGCAGAAAGGTGGCATAAAGCCGGGGCGACTGCATCAGCTTGTCGGCGGCAAGGATGCTGATCCGCCCCCGCCCGTCGGCGTCAACCGTCATCAGATCGGCCAGATCCAGCGCCGGTTCCCCGAACATCTGTGCCGCCCCCTGATTTTCCAGCACCAGCAGGCGGCGCTGGATCGCCCCGATCGAGGTGGTGGCAACCAGCCCGTAACGGGTGCTGATCGCCGATGCATTCTCGGCGATGAAAACCAGCATCGCTTGCAGGTCCTTCAGATCGACGAGCGGCAGCCCTTCCTCGTCGGCCAGCCGGAAGGCCACGTTCAGTACCCCCTCTTGCGGCTCGGTCAGTTCCAGCAGGCGCGACAGCAACAAGGGGCCCATCTCGGACACGGTGGCGCGCACCGGGTGGCCCTGCACCCCGAACAGATCCCAGAACAGCACCGGAAAGGCAGTGTAGGCCAGCGTCAACCCGATGGTCTGGCTGCGCTGCATGAAGGCCTCGTGCGACTTGTGGCTGGCCGATCCGGCCACCGCCAGCCCGGCGAGGTCGCCCTTCACGTCGGCGAGAAAGACCGGCACCCCGGCGCTGGCAAGACCCTCGGCCAGAATTTGCAGCGTGACCGTCTTGCCGGTGCCGGTGGCCCCGGCGATCAAGCCGTGGCGGTTGGCATATTTCAGCAATAGATGCTGCGGGACGCCATGCCCCTCGCCGCCGCCGCCGACAAAGATGCGGTTCGGATCGCTCATGCTGCTGCTCCTCGCTGGGTTGGCGCTGCCCAAGATACAATCCTGACCGCGTTGTGCCAGTGCCGATCCGTCCCCGGACGCGACGTTCCTTTGCGCGGCGGCATCCTTGCGGTCAGACTTGCCGGGCGCCTGAAAAGGCGCGGTTTTTTTGGTGCCGCCGGTTGAGGCAGGCAAGATTTACGGTTGACGCAAGCAGTTTTCAGCCGTAGCTTTCAGCGCAATGAAGTCGGCCAGTCCGACAGGGAGCAAGATCGAATGGAAAAAGGGTCGGGCATCCGGCCCTTTTTCTTTTGCGGTCATATTGCGGTGAATCGGCAGCTTTTTGCCACTCCTCAAGGTTCGACGCGCCATTTCAGGCCTGACTTGGCACAACGGCTGTGCTAGATCGCCCGCAACATCATTTGAGGATCAAAGTGACATGGCGAACAAGACACTGACCGGCTTGCTGGCGCTTGGGTTGTGCCTCGGGTTTGGCGCGATGGTGCTGGCGCAGAATACCACGACACCGGCGCCTGCTGCCGATGCCCCGACCGCCGCGGCACCGGCCGATACCACCGCGCCGGTGACAACCGACACCCCGGCGCCGGATGCTGCCCCCGCCGATGGCGTTGGCTCGATGTATGTCGCCGCCACCAACGGCGACTGGGAACAGCGCTGCATCCGGACCGCCGACGGGTCGGACCCGTGCCAGATGTATCAGCTTCTGAAAGACGAAAATGACAACGCGGTGGCCGAGATCACCATCCTGGTCCTGCCCGAAGGCCAGTCGGCGGTCGCCGGCTCGCAGATCATGGTGCCGTTGGAAACCTTGCTGACCGAGCAGCTGATCCTGCAAGTCGATGCCGCGCCCGCCAAGGTCTATCCGTTCACCTGGTGCGCGGCCCAGGGCTGTGTGTCGCGAATCGGCTTTACCGCCGACGATATTGCCGCCCTCAAGAAAGGTGCCAACGCCACCATCACCATCGTGCCGGTGGTGGCCCCCGACCAGAAGGTGAAGCTCAACATCTCGCTCAAGGGCTTCACCGCCGCCTATGGCGCAGCCGCCCTGGCCAGGGGCAACTGACCGCGATCACGTCGCCCCCCACGGGGGCGGCACCGCCTCGCCGATCAGACCCGGTGCAAGGCCAGTACGGCGTTGAGCCCGCCAAACGCGAACGCGTTCGAGATCGCAACGTTGACCCGCGCCTCACGGGCCACATTGGGCACAACGTCCAGCGCACAATCCGGGTCGGGTTGCTGATAGCCGATGGTCGGCGCGATCACCCCATCGCGCAGCGCCATGATGCAGGCCAGCAACTCGACCGCGCCGGTGCCACCGATCAGGTGGCCGTGCATCGCCTTGGTGGACGAGATCATCAGTCGGCCCGCATGCGCCCCGAACACATCCGCCACCGCCGCGCATTCAGTCTTGTCGTTGGCGCTGGTGCCGGTGCCGTGGGCATTGATGTAGCCGACCGCCTCGGGTGCCAGGCGGGCATCGCGCAGAGCCCCCGCCATTGCCCGCGCCGCCCCCTGCCGCGACGGCAATACGATGTCGCTGGCATCCGATGTCATCGCGAACCCGATCACCTCCGCCAGAATCTCGGCCCCGCGGGCGCGGGCATGCTGATACTCCTCGAACACGAACACCGCCGCTCCCTCGCCCTGCACCATGCCGTTGCGGTTGCGGCTGAACGGGCGGCAGGCGTCTTGCGATATCACCCGCAGTCCTTCCCACGCCTTGATCCCGCCAAAGCACAGCATCGCTTCCGCGCCGCCGGTCAGCATCACCGGGCTGGCCCCGCTGCGCACCATCTGGAATGCCTGCCCCATCGCATGATTGCTTGAGGCGCAGGCGGTGGCCACGGTGTAGCACGGGCCTTGCAGGCCGAATTCGATCGACACATGCGAGCACGCCGCATTGTGCATCAGCCGTGGGACGACCAGCGGGTGAACCCGGTTCTTGCCGTCCTGATAGACCGCGCGGAAATTGTCGTCCGAGGTGGTCAGCCCGCCGCCCGCCGTACCCAGCACCACCCCGGCCTCAACCCCAAGGCCCGCGCTGAAATCCAGCCCTGACTGCGCCACCGCCTGACGCGCCGCCAGCAGCGCAAACTGGGTGAAGCGGTCATAAAGGCCGATCTTCCGGGGGCTGAAATGCGACTCGGGGTTCCAGTCCTGCACCTGTGCGCCGATCCTGATCGCCAGCCGCTCGCGGTCGCGCAGATCAAGCTCGGTGATACCGCAACGCCCGGCGCGAAACGCCGCCAGCGTACCCGCCACATCCTGCGCCAGCGGGTTGACCGTGCCCGCGCCGGTGATGACAACCCGCTTCATCCGCCCTTCCGCGCCACCAGCGCCTCGACTGCGGCCACGATCGAGGCCACCGAAGTGATGTCGAAATCAGCCTCGGCGGGCGCGTTGGCGTTGAACGGCACCGAAATATCGAAGGCTTCCTCGATCGCGAAAATCGCCTCGACCAGCCCCAGGCTGTCAAGACCGAGGCTGGCCAGCGTGGCGTCGGGGGTGACATCCGCCACCTCCAGCACCGCCTGCTCGGCGATGATGGCAATCACCTTGTCCTGCACGCTAACTGCCATGGCTCCCGCCTGTTCCCACACCCCGGTGATCTAGTCACTCTGGCTGATCTTTGAAACCGCTTTTTGAACTGCTGCCACCGTGGCCGCCAGCCGCGGCAGGCGGCGCAGCGCCTTCTGCATCTCGATGTGATTTTCCATCTTCACCGCCGGATACCCGAGCAGCACCCGCCCGGCCGGGGCGTTGGTGAAGATCTTGCTGGCCCCGCCCGCGATCACGTCATCGCCGACAAAGATGTTGTCGTTGACGCCAACCTGCCCGGCCAGCACCACCCGGTTGCCGATCCGGCTGGAGCCCGCAATGCCGACCTGCGAGCAGAACAGGCAATCCTCGCCGACCTCGACGTTGTGGCCGACCATCACCAGATCGTCGAGCTTGGTGCCCGAGCCGATGCTGGTATTGCGGATGGTGCCGCGATCGACGCAGGAGTTGGCCCCGATCTCGACGTCATCGCCGATTGTCACGGCCCCCAGCGAATGAATGCGCTGCCATTTCTGCGCCCGCAACGCGCCGCGGCTGCCCAAGGTTTCCCGCACCTCCTCGATCCCGGATTTTTCTTCGGTCACGAAGGAAAATCCGTCGCCGCCGATCACCGCCCCCGGCTGGCAGATGAAGCGATCGCCGATCACCACCTGCGCCCCGATCCGCGCTCCGGGCAAGATCAGCGCGTCGGTTCCGATGCGGACCTCGGCTCCGATCGAGACGTGGCTCGCGATCCGCGCCCCCGGCCCGATCCGCGCCAGCGGCCCGATGCTGACGAACGGCCCGATTGCGGCACCCGGCGCGATTTCGGCCGAAGCGTCAATCGCGCACAGCGGGTGAATGCCTTGCGCAATCGACGGCCCCGGATCAAGCATCCGGCTCAGCCCGGCCATCGCGAGACGCGAGCGTGGCACAAAAATCGCGGCCTTCAGCCCCATCGCCTGCCAGTCGGCCCCCTGCCACAGCAAGGCGGCGCGGGCCTGACCCTTGGCGACGCCCTCGGCGAACCTGGGGTCCATCGCCAGTGCCAGCGCGTCCGGCCCGGCCGAAGCCGGCTCGGACGCGCGGCTGATGCGCAGGTCAAGATCACCCTCGGCCACCGCCCCGAGGGCTGACGCGATATCCCGAATGCTATGGCTCATAGGCACCTCTGGCGGCCCGGCAACCCGCTGTCGCCCCGCGCGCCCTGATTAGCCCTGAACGCCCGCCAGCACCACCCCGGCGGCCGCCAGCGCCTCGAAAATCCGCGCGTCGCGGCCATAAATATCGCGCCGATAGTTCATCTTGCCTTTCGCCGACGGAAAGGCGGTGAAATAGACCAGATGCACCGGCACCGGCTGGGCCAGATCAAGGCGGTTCTCGGACCTTGTGTCGAGGTGGCGGTTGAACTCGCCCACCGGATCGTCGGTCTGGCGCGCCAGCAGCGCATAGGCGAAATCGAACGGATCGTTCAGCCGCACGCAGCCATGGCTGAAGTCGCGCACTTCGCGCGCAAACAGCGATTTGCTGGGGGTGTCGTGCAGGTATATGTTGTAGGGGTTGGGGAACATGAACTTCACCAGCCCCAGGGCGTTGCCCTCCGACGGCGGCTGGCGCAGGTCGAAGGGAAAGTTTCCGGTGGTGTATTGGGTGAAATCGACCGCCGTGCGATCGACCAGCCGCCCCGACCGGTCGGTGATGCGTAAATGCCCGGCGGCATTGGGGTCAACCTGCAACTGCGGCAGATATTCCTTGATGGCGATCGAACGCGGCACGTTCCACGACGGATTGATCACCATGTATTCCATCTGGTCGGAAAATTCGGGGCTGCGGCGATCGGCGGCGTTCTTGCCGACCACCGCGCGGGTCTCGAACGTGACCTTGCCATCGTCGATGATCCGGGCGGTGAAATCGGCGAGGTTCACCCAGATGTGGCGCGAGCCGCGATCAAAGTTGAGCCAGCGCTCGCGCTCCATCGCCACGATCACCGATTTCAGCCGCGCCTCGGGCGCGCGGTTGATCTCGACCATGGTGCCCTCGCCCGCCACGCCATCGGCGGTCAGCCCGAGGCTGAGCTGCAATTTCTGCACCGCCTGCTGGATGGTCGCGTCGTAGTCGCGCGTCGCACTGCGCACCATGAATCCCATCGCGATCAGCCGATCACGCAGCGCCACCACGGCCGCCCCCGACTGGCCGGGCTTGAGACTGTCGGCATAGACCTGTTCCCCCCAGCCGCCCGCCGCAATCTGCGCTTCAAGCTGCAACTTGGCCTTCATCAACTGCGCATAGGCCGGGGCCCTGGGCGGCAGCGCGCGCAGGAAAGCGGCGGGCTCGGCCGCCGCAAAGGCCGAGAGGTTGGCCGCACGGTTGCGCACCGCCACCTCGCGCACGATACCGGGATCAACCGAGACCGGCACCAGCACGCCGGTCTGGATATCGCGCGCGTAATCGGCGAAGGCCAGCGCCATCCGCGCCTCGAGCCGCCCGCGGTCGCCTTCGGTGCGCACCGCACGGAAGGCGTGCACCAGGGCGGCGGCGTCATAGCGCGGCACCGGCAGGGCGTGATCGCCGGCCCGCGCCAGCGCATCAAGCAGCGCATTGCGGCGCCCGGCATCTTCGGCGGCGGTGAACAGGGGCTGGTAGTCGCGGTCGCGGTAGAACGCCGCGAGGTCGGGATCCGAGGCTACCGCTTCCGCCAAGGCCTGGGTGTAGGGGCTGATTTCGGCACGCGCCATGCCCGACAGGCCAAGGCTCAGGACAAATCCGACCCCAAGGCAGAAACTGCGGCCAAGGATCGAGCGGAAAAGCGGCAAACGCATCTGGTCCTCACGATAACCAAGCATGTTATCTATCAGATTTCAGGAAAATGGCGCGTCAAGTCCAGTTACAACCGTGCGACCATGCCACAGTTGGTGCATTTGTACAACATAGGCCGCCAACCCGACGACATCAGCGGCTTTTCCCGCATTAAGCGAATTTTTGCCTATTGCCTCTTCAATGGCCGCAGTCAGCCAATCTTCTGCTTTGGTTTCGAATCGAGTCATGCCATAACGATGGGGCACCTGGGGATGGGTAGCAACAACCGCAGATAATGCGGCAAGAATCGATACGTGGGACAGGCGTCAGAATGGCGAACATCACTTCGGGGATCACGCGGCGTGGCCTGTTGGGCGCGTTCGCGGCGACAGCCGTGATTGCGGCACCAACCTTCTCCAATGCGTTCGGGCTGTTGCGCGGCGCGGGCGACATCCGGCGGATCAGGATGTATTCGGGTCGCACCGGCGAAAGCCTGGATTCAATCTACTGGATCGAAGGCGAATACATTCCCGAGGTGCTGAAGGAGGTCAATCACTTCATGCGCGACTGGCGGTCGAACGAAGTGATCGCGATGGACCCGCGCAACCTTGACATCCTGGCGGCTTCGCATCGCCTGATGGATATCTCGGAGCCCTACATGATGCTGTCGGGCTATCGCACCGCTGCGACCAATGCGATGCTGCGGTCGAAATCGCGCCGGGTGGCCAAGAATTCGCTGCACATTGTCGGCAAGGCGGCTGATCTGCGGCTGAAATCGCGCAGCGTCAGCCAGATGGCCGCCGCGGCCGAGTCTTGTTCCTCGGGCGGGGTCGGGCGTTACTCGCGCTCGAACTTCGTCCACATGGATTGCGGCCCGGTGCGGACCTGGGGCGGCTGAGGCCGCCTGATCCGGTCGATGGCAGCACGAAAGGGCGCCGGAGGGCGCCTTTTTTATGCCGCGCTGTCACCCGCCCCGGCGGCCTTGCCGCGATACCCCATAGCCACCACGAATTTCTCCGAGCTGTCAGACCGGCTGGCCGGCGGTTTGACGTTGGCGACCTTGGTGAAATTGCGCTTGAGCATGGTCTGAAGCCCGATTTCGGTGCCCCCGGCCAGCACCTTGGCGACAAAGGTGCCGCCCTCGACCAGCACATCGAAGGCAAAGTCTGCCGCCGCCTCGCACAGCGCGATGATGCGCAGGTGATCGGTGCCCTTGTGCCCCGAGGCCGACGCCGCCATATCAGACATCACCACATCGGCCGGCCCGCCCAGCCAGGCCTTGACCTGCGCGTCGGCCCCTTCGGCCAGAAAATCAAGCCGGTGGATCCGCGCCCCGGCGATCGGCTCGACCTCTTGCAGATCGACCCCCAGCACCGTGCCCTGCGGTTTGTTCTTGCGCTCGCCCAGGGCATTGACCCGGCCGACCGCAACCTGACACCAGCCGCCCGGCGCACAGCCCAGATCCACCACCCGCGCGCCGGGTTTGAGAAAGCCGTATTTGTCGTCAAGCTCGATGATCTTGAACGCGGCGCGACCGCGATAGCCCTCCTTGTGCGCGCGCTGCACGTAGGGGTCGTTCAACTGGCGCTCGAGCCACCGGGTGGACGACAGCTTGCGCCCCTTGGCTGTTTTCACCCGCACCCGCAGCTCGCGCAGACCGCGCCCCGAGCTGCCCTTTTCGCCGGTCGTCTTGTCGCTGCTCATTGGTAAGGTCCATCATCAAGAACACCGTCTGCACTCATCTGGGCGTAGAGCAATCCCTCGCGCAGACCGCGGTCCGCCACCGACAGGCGGTCGGTTGGCCAGATCCGCAGCAGGGCCTGCAGGATCGCCGCGCCCGACATGATCAGGCTGTGGCGGTCGCGCCCGATCCGCGGATCGGTGCGCCGCCCCTCGGGGCCAAGGGCGAGATACTCGTGGATCACCGCATCAATCTGATCCGACGACATGTGCAGCCCGTCCACTTTGGCGCGGTCGTAGCGGCGCAGACCAAGGAACGAGGCGGCGATCGTGGTCACGGTGCCGCTGGTGCCGATGATCTGGAACCCCTGACGCGCGTTTTCGCTATTGTAGGGCGAGAAAGTGGCCAGCTTTTCCTCGAAATACCAGCTCATCAGGGCAAAGCGCGCGGTGTCGTCCCGCACATCGGTGAACTGGTCCTTCAGCGTGGCCACCCCCAGCGGCACCGAGATCCAGTCCACCACCCGCGCCGCCGGGGCATCGCCATGGGGAGCAAAGCCCGCGTGCAGCCGCATGATGGCCCGCGGGCGGTCTTCGGGCACCACCTGCGACAGATCGATCCACACCAGCTCGGTCGAGCCCCCGCCGATATCCACCACCAGCAATTGCTCGGTGCGCGTCGAGACCAGCGGCGCACAGGAAATCACCGCCAGCCGCGCCTCGACTTCGGGCGCGATCACTTCCAGCTCCAGCCCGGTTTCACGCCGCACCTGGCGGATGAAATCGCGCGCATTGCGGGCGCGGCGGCAGGCCTCGGTGGCCACCAGCCGCATCCGCCTGACCTCGTGTTTCTCGATCTTGCTCTGGCAGATGCGCAGCGCCTGAATCGTGCGCCCCATCGAGGCCCGACTCAACCGTCCGGTTGCCTCCAGACCGACCCCCAACTGGACGGTCTTGGAAAAGCTGTCCACCACCTGAAACTGACTGCCCCTTGGCTGGGCAATCAGCATCCGGCAACTGTTGGTTCCCAGATCAAGCGCCGCATAAAGCTGCCCCTGACCGGGTTCTGACGGGGCCGACGGTTCGACCGGGCGGGCAATCGAGACCAGCTCGACTGCCGCGCCCGGGATCGCGTCCGCCCCAAAGGGACGCACGGGCGCCATCTGTCGCCCTCCATTCGTGGTTGCCCCCAGCCTAGACGCTGAACCGCCGAGGCGCAAGCAATCCTCCGCTTGCCAGAGCAGGGCCGGACCTGACGGCATCGGATTGATGATATTCAGGCAAATCTTCAAGTCCCGGGCCTTGCGCGTCACGGCATTTGGCGCAATGCAGCAGGCGCGTCGCTCTGCACCCTCTGAATGTCGAAATCCGACATCGGTTGTCGCAACGAGGCGTCTAATACGGCGTTGAAAACGAGGGGTATCGATCATGGCCGATGTGACAGTGGTGTTCTGGCGCGACATTCCGGCTCAGGTGATCGTCGGCAAGGGCCGCGGCAGCGCCAAGGTGCAATTGGGCGAACGCTTCATCCAGACCATCGACCGGGTGGCGATGAAGGTCGGGGCGAGTGCCACCGACGCCTACATGGCCGAATGGCGCAAGGCACCACCCTACGCGGTGGACGGCGACCCGGCCACCGTCGCCGCCGCCGAGGCGGCCCGACTCGAGGCCGAATATGACGAGGCGCGCCTTTCCGCGCTGATTTCCACCGACGGCCGGGCCTGACCGCCCTGCCCCGCCTGCCGAAAATCCTGGAGACCGTGATGGCACTGTTCAACTTCCGCGCCAAACCCCATGCCGCGACCGACAACGCCGAGGTCGAGGCCCTGCTCAAGGGCTACTCGATCGAGGTGATGCCCCGCACCGCCGAGAAGGTCGAGGATTTCCGCGCCCTGCTGCCGCGCGGCACAAGGGTCTATATCGCTCATATCGAAGGCACCCCGATCGAAGACATGGTGGCCACCGCCAAACGGCTGCACCTCGAGGGCTACCCGGTGATGCCGCATTTCCCGGCCCGCATCATCAAGGATCGCGCCACCCTGGCCGACTGGCTGGCGCGCTACCGCGGCGAGGCCGATGTCAGGCAGGCGCTGCTGCTGGGGGGCGGCACCAATAGCCCGGCGGGAGAATTTCACAGTTCCATGCAACTGATCGAGACCGGGTTGTTTGACGGCTTCGAACGCCTGCATGTCGCGGGCCACCCCGAGGGCAACCGCGACATAGACCCCGACGGGTCCGATCGCATGGTGATGGAGGCGCTGCGCTGGAAGCAGGCGTTTTCGGAACGCAGCGACGCCAAGATGGCCATGGCGACCCAGTTCTGTTTCGAGGCCGCCCCGGTGATCGCCTGGGCTGACCGCCTCGCGGCCGAGGGCATAAGCCTGCCGATCCACATCGGCGTGGCCGGGCCGGCCAAGCTGCAAACCCTGATCAAGTATGCCATTGCCTGCGGCGTCGGCCCCAGCCTGCGGGTGCTGCAAAAGCGCGCGATGGATGTGACCAAGCTCTTGTTGCCCTATGAGCCGGACGAGGTCATCGCGGACCTCGCCGCCCACAAGGCACGTCACCCTTGCTTCGGGATCGAAGCCCTGCATTTCTTCCCCCTTGGCGGCATCAAGACCAATGCCACCTGGGCTATCGAACACGGCGGCGCGTCGGGCGTGCCTGCCGCACAAGCATAGGACGCGCCATGACCCGCACCGTAGTCGAATCGAAAACCCGCACCGTCGTGATCGGCTTTGACGAGCCGTTCTGCGTGATCGGCGAGCGCATCAACCCCACCGGGCGCAAGAAGCTGGCGGCGGAACTGGAGCTTGGCGATTTCACCACCGTCGAGCGCGACGCGCTGGAGCAGGTGGCCTGCGGCGCGATGGTGCTCGATGTCAACTCGGGCGCGGTGTTCACCAACAAGATGGCGCAAGACCCGCGCTACGCCGACAACAACTTTGTCGAGCCACCCCTGATGCGCGATCTGATCTTGCGGATTCAGGCGGTGGTCGATGTGCCGCTGTGCATCGACAGCTCGGTGCCGGGCGCACTTGAGGCGGGCTTGCAAAACTGCCAGGGCCGCCCGCTACTGAACTCGGTCACCGGCGAGGAAGAGCGCATGGCGCTGGTGCTGCCGCTGGTCAAGAAATACAACGTGCCGGTGGTGGCAATCTCGAACGACGATACCGGCATCAGCCAGGACCCCGATGTGCGGTTCGATGTGGCCCGGAAGATCGTCCGGCGGGCGGCCGATTTCGGCATTCCGGCGCATGACATCGTGGTCGATCCGCTGGTGATGCCGGTGGGCGCGCTTGGCTCGGCCGCGCGGCAGGTGTTCGCGCTGGTGCGCCGCCTGCGCGACGAGCTGGGGGTGAACACCACCTGCGGCGCCTCGAACATCAGCTTTGGCCTGCCGCTGCGCCACGGCATCAACGCCGCCTTCCTGCCGATGGCAATCGGAGCCGGGATGACCTCGGCGATCATGAACCCGGTCCGGCAAGTGGAGATGGAGGCGATCCGCGCCGCCAACTTCCTGATGGACCACGACGCCAATGGCGGCGAATGGATCCGTTTCAGCCGGGTGGTCGAGGCGGTCGAGGGCGGGCGGACCTTCGCCGAAGCCTCGGCCGAGGCGGCCTCAGCAGGTGGGCGTGGCGGCCGCTCGGGTGGCCGTGCCGGACGCGCCCGGGGTTGATTTTCCCGATCTGATTTGCGCAACTGCGGCAGGTGGCCGCCGCGCAGTCGCACCTGAAATTTGCGCTCGGGCACTGGCGCAGAATGGTCCGAGCCGTGCCAGACCCTCGGTCGGGTGACGACGGAGCGACGCACTCCATCCGGCGCGCGCCCCCCTCCCCTCGCGGGAGGGGCTGGGGCCGCAAGCGCGGCTCGGCCGCGCGCGGTTTCCGCGCCTGCCTCGTCGGAGCGAGGCGCATGATCACCCCTCCCGGCGTTCAGATGCGATTGCCCCGACGGTGGTCGCGATTGCCCTTGACTTGGCTTTTGACCGGTCGGTTAATTGTCGGTGCGCCGCGGCGGTCAACCGACCGGTCGAGCGGGTGCCAACGATCAACACCGACATGGGGGTTACGCATGTTCCACAAGGTTCGATTCATCGCCGCTGCCGCAATCTCGGCACTGGCGCTGGCGGCGGCAGCGCCGCTGCGGGCCGAGACGCCGCCCGATACGCTGATCCAGGCCTGGGCGATCGACGACATCATCTCGCTTGATCCGGCCGAAGTGTTCGAAATCTCGGCCTCCGAAATTCTCGGCAACTCCTACCAGCGCCTGATCACCTATGACGTCAACGATGTCTCCAAGCTGTCGGGCGAAATCGCCGAAAGCTGGACCGTTTCCGATGACGGGCTGACGCTGAGCTTCACCATCCGACCGGGCCAGAAATTCGCCTCGGGCAACCCGATCACCGCGGCTGACGCGGTGTTTTCACTGCAACGGGCGGTCAAGCTCGACAAGTCGCCCGCCTTCATCCTGACCCAGTTCGGCCTGACCGCCGACAACGTCGAGGAAATGGTCAAGCAGACCGGCGACATGACGCTTGATTTCAAGATGGACAAGCCCTACGCGCCGACCTTCGTGCTTTACTGCCTCACCGCCACCGTCGGCATGATCGTGGACAAGGAACTGGTGATGAGCCACGCGGCCGATGGCGATTTCGGCTACAACTGGCTCAAGACCAACTATGCCGGCTCGGGACCGTTCCAGATTCGCGAATGGCGCGCCAATGAAGCGGTGGTGATGGAGCGCAACGACAATTTCGTGGGCGACAAGCCGGTGATCGCGCGCGAAATCTACCGCCATATCCCCGAGGCCACGACCCAGCGCCTGCTGGTTGAACAGGGCGATATCGACATTGCCCGCAACCTTGGGGCCGAAGACATCGCGGCGTTGGCGACCAACCCCGACATCGCGGTCGAAAGCGGCGTCAAAGGCACGATCTACTACCTTGGCCTAAACCAGAAGAACGAATTCCTGGCCAGGCCGCAGGTCCGTCAGGCGATGAAATATCTGGTCGATTATGCCGCCATTGCCGACACCATCATGAAGGGCAAGGCCAAGGTGCACCAGACCTTCGAGCCCGAGGGTTTTCTGGGCGCGCTTGACAGCAACCCGTTCGCGCTCGATGTCGAAAAGGCCAAGGCATTGCTGGCCGAGGCCGGGCTGCCCGATGGCTTCAGCGTGACCATGGATACCCGTAACACCGGCGATATCACCGACATGGCAACCGCGATCCAGCAGACCATGGCGTTGGCGGGCATCAAGATCGAGCTGATTCCCGGCGACGGCCAGCAGACCCTGACCAAATACCGCGCCCGCACCCATGATATCTACATCGGGGTCTGGGGCCCGGATTATCAGGATCCGAACAGCAACGCCGACACCTTCGCGCGCAACCCCGACAACTCGGACGAAGCCAAGGCCAAGCCGCTGGCCTGGCGCAATGCCTGGGACATTCCCGAAATGAGTGCCATGACCGACGCCGCGGTGCTGGAACGCGACGCCACCAAGCGCGCCGAGATTTACCAGACTCTGCAAGCGCAAAGTCAGGAAGTCTCGCCCTTCGTGATCATGTTCCAGCAGATCGAAGTGATCGCCCGGCGCACCAACGTCCACGGCTTCGTGATCGGGCCTTCGTTCAACGACAACTCGTTCAAGGCCGTGAGCAAAGAGTGACGACGGCTGCGACAGAACCGGAGGGGCACCAGGGTGCCCTTCCACCCTGGCTGAAAAAGACAGTGCAGGTGGCTGCGACCATCGCGATCACCCTCTTGGGTCTGCTGCTGGTGACGTTTCTGATCGGGCGCGTGGTGCCTGTCGATCCGGTGCTGGCGGTGGTGGGCGACCGCGCCTCGAAATCGACCTATGACCGGGTGTTTCTCGAGCTTGGCCTCGACAAGCCGCTCTATCAGCAATTCTGGATCTATCTGAAGAATGTCATGGCGGGCGATCTCGGCCAGTCGGTGCTGACCAAGAAGCCGATCGTCGAGGATATCGCGCGGGTCTTTCCCGCCACCCTCGAGCTTGCCACCGTGGCGATCATCCTCGGCACCGTGGCGGGGGTGCCTGCGGGCGTCTGGGCCGCGGTGCGGCAGGGGCGGCTGGCCGATCAGGTGGTGCGGGTGCTGGCGCTGGTAGGCTATTCGGCACCAATCTTCTGGCTTGGCCTGCTGGGCCTTCTGGTGTTCTACGCCAAGTTCGGCTGGGTGGCCGGGCCGGGCCGGATCGACATCAGCTATGAATATGAGGTGACGCGGGTGAGCGGCCTCTTGCTGCTCGACAGCGCGGTGCAGGGACAATGGGCGGCCTTCGCCAATGCCTTTTCACACATCATCCTGCCCGGCGCGCTGCTCGGATTTTTCTCGATGGCCTACATCGCCCGGATGACGCGCAGCTTCATGCTGGCCGAACTGGCTCAGGAATACATCATCACCGCCCGCGTCAAGGGGGTGCCGGAATGGCGCATCATCTGGGTGCATGCGCTGCGCAACGCGGCGGTACCGCTGGTGACGGTGGTGGCGCTCAGCTATGCCGGGTTGCTGGAAGGCTCGGTGCTGACCGAGACGGTGTTCGCCTGGCCCGGCCTTGGCCAGTATCTGACCAATTCGCTGCAAGCCTCGGACATGAGCGCGGTGCTGGGCGGCACGCTGGTAATCGGGGTGGTCTTCGTGGGGTTGAACCTTTTGTCGGACCTGCTCTACACCCTGCTTGACCCGCGCGTCCGGAGACGAGGATGACCAAGGCCCCGCTGCGCGAGTGGCTGCTGACCGAGCAACCCGCCTCGCGCGGGCAGGCGCGGCTGGGGCAAGCCTGGCGCGTCTGGCTGGCGCTGGCGGCCAACCGGCTGGCGATGGTCGGGCTGGGGATCGTGATCGCGTTGATCGTGATCGCGGCCATGGCCGGGGTGCTTGCCCCCTATGATCCGATCCTCGGCGGTGATTTGCGGCTCGAGCGCCTTCTGCCGCCCTCGGCGGCGCATCTGATGGGCACCGACGATCAGGCGCGCGACATCTTCAGCCGCATCCTGTTCGGAGCCCGGCTGACGCTGATGGTGGTGGCGCTGGTGGCGGTGATCGCCACCCCGGTCGGACTTCTGGTGGGCACCACGGCGGGCTATTTCGGCGGCTGGATCGATACCGTGCTGATGCGGGTGACCGACATCTTCCTAGCCTTCCCGCGCCTGATTCTGGCGCTGGCTTTCGTGGCCGCCCTCGGGCCGGGGATCGAGAACGCGATCATCGCGATTGCCATCACCTCGTGGCCGCCTTACGCGCGGCTCGCGCGGGCCGAGACCCTGACGATCCGCGACGCCGACCATATCGCCGCAATCCGCCTGCAAGGGGCCTCCAGCACCCGCATCGTCTGGGGCCATGTGGTGCCATTGTGCCTGAGCTCGGTGATCGTGCGGGTCACGCTCGACATGGCCGGGATCATCCTGACTGCGGCCGGCCTTGGCTTTCTTGGCCTCGGCGCGCAGCCGCCGCAGCCCGAGTGGGGCGCGATGATCGCGGGCGGCCGGCGTTTTCTGATCGACTACTGGTGGGTGGCCACCATGCCCGGCATCGCCATCTTCGCGGTCTCGCTCGGATTCAACCTGCTGGGCGACGGGCTGCGCGACGTGCTGGACCCGAAGGCGCGCAAATGACCGAAGGCAGTTGGCATCTTCCTTGCTCAGGGCGATCGGGTGAAGACGCCCGCCCTTCAAGGCCTGCACCGACGGCACGAGGCGGGGGGAGCACCGATCACCCGCCTGGGAGTTTCGGATGCGATCGCCCCCGGCCCATCCGTCATCCCGCTCGCCCGAATCCCTGCGCCACAGGCCCCCGCCCATGAACAACCTGCTGGAAGTCGAAGACCTGCGGATCAGCTTTCCCTCCAGGCAAGGGCCGGTCGAGGTGGTGCGCGGGGTCAGTTTCACCCTTGGCCGCGAGCGGCTGGGGATCGTCGGCGAAAGCGGATCGGGCAAGACCCAGACCGGGCGCGCGCTGCTGGGTCTGACCCCGCCGCCGGGCCGGGCGAGCGCGCAGCGCCTGGCGTTCGACGGCATTGATCTGCGCGCCGCCACCCCGGCGCGGTGGCGATCCCTGCGCGGGGTGCGGATGTCGATGGTGATGCAGGATCCCAAATTCAGCCTCAACCCGGTGATGACGATTGGGCGCCAACTGATCGAGGCGGCGCGCCGCACCACCAGCCGCCACGAGGCCCGCAACCGCGCCATGGCAATGCTCGAGGCGGTGCAGATCCGCGACAGCGGTCGGGTGTTCAACGCCTACCCGCACGAGCTGTCGGGCGGCATGGGACAGCGCGCGATGATCGCGATGATGCTGATCACCGAGCCCGACCTGCTGATCGCCGACGAGCCCACTTCGGCGCTCGATGTCACGGTTCAGATCGAGGTGCTGCGTATTCTCGATGCGCTTGTCAGCGAGCGCGGCATGGGCCTGATTTTCATCAGCCACGATCTGCGGCTGGTCAGCAGTTTTTGCGACCGGGTGCTGGTGATGTATGCCGGGCGGATGGTGGAAGAGGTCAGGGCCGCCGATCTGGCCGGCGCCCGGCACCCCTATACCCAGGGGCTTTACCGCTGCCTGCCGCGGATCGAGGGCGACCAGCACCCGCTGCCGACCCTGCAACGCGATGCGGCGTGGGCACGCTGATGGCCCTGCTGGAGATCTCCGACATCGAAGTCACCTTCGGCCATCGCGCGGACCGGGTGCGGGCGGTGCGCGGGGTGTCGTTTGCGGTGGCGGCGGGCGAAAGTTACGGCATCGTGGGCGAAAGCGGCTCGGGCAAATCGACCGTGCTGCGCGCGATTTGCGGCCTGGCGCCAGTCACCGGCGGCAGCCTGCGCTTTGACGGCGCACCGCTCAGCGCGCCCCGCCCCGCCGCGTTCTACCGCCGGGTGCAGATGATCTTTCAAGACCCCTACGCCTCGCTGCACCCGCGCCACACGGTGGACCGGGTGCTGGCGGAACCGCTGGCAATTCACCGCTTTGCCGACCGTGAGGCCCGGATCAGCCGCGCGCTCGATGATGTCGGGCTGGGGGCAAGTTTTCGCTTCCGCTATCCGCATCAGTTGTCGGGTGGCCAGCGCCAGCGCGTGGCAATCGCCCGCGCCCTGATCCTCGAGCCGTCGGTGCTGCTGCTCGACGAGCCCACCTCGGCGCTGGATGCCTCGATCCAGGCAGAGGTGCTGAACCTCCTGGACCGGCTGCGCGCCGAGCGTGGCCTGACCTATGTGTTGGTCAGCCACGACCTTGCGGTGGTGGCCCATATGTGCGAGCGCCTGCTGGTGATGCAGAACGGGCTGGCGGTCGAGCACCTGAGCCGGGCACAGTTGCAGGCGCGCAAGGCCAGCCAGCGCTATACCCGTGCCCTTCTGACTGCGTCCGAGGGCTATCGCCCTGCCCCTTCAACCTGAGGTGCCCCAAATGCGGAAGCCAACCCCTGTGTTCGACGGTCACAACGACCTGCTGTTGCGCCTGCTCAACAACCCCGCCGCGCGCGAGAAGATCTGGCTGACCGGCGAAGGCAAGGGCCACCTCGATCTGCCGCGGATGCAGGCGGCGGGGTTTGCCGGCGGCTTTTTCGCGATCTACATCCCGTCGCCGATCGCCCATGACGATGCCAGCTTCGAGGCGAAGATGGACGCGCCGCCCTATGATCTGCCGCTGCCCGAACTGATCGGGCATCAGGCGGCGCAACCGGTGGCGCTGGCGATGGCGGGGCATCTTCTGTGGATGGAACGCGCGAGCCAGGGCGCGTTCAAAGTCTGCCGCAACAGCGCCGATCTGCGCGCCTGTCTCAATCGCGGCACCATCGCGGGCATCATGCACATGGAGGGGGCCGAGGCGATCGACCCCGATCTGGACGCACTTTACAGCTTTCATGCCATGGGTCTGCGCTCGCTTGGCCCGGTCTGGAGCCGCCCCACCATCTTCGGCCATGGTGTGCCGTTCCGCTTTCCCGGCGACCCCGATACCGGGCCGGGCCTGACCGACCGGGGCCGCGCGCTGGTGCACGCCTGCAATGAGCTGAAGATCATGATCGACCTCTCGCACCTCAACGAGAAGGGCTTTGACGATGTGGCGCGGCTGACCGATGCACCACTGGTCGCCACCCACTCGAATGTCCACGACGTGACCCCCTCGACCCGCAACCTGACCAACCGGCAACTGGCGATGATCCGCGAATCGAACGGCATGGTCGGGCTGAACTTCGCCACCGTCTTTCTGCGCCCCGATGGCCGCAAGTCACCCAAGATGAGCCTTGAGCCGGTGCTGCGCCACCTTGACCACCTGCTGGCGTTTCTGGGCGAGGATCATGTCGGGTTCGGTTCGGATTTCGACGGCGCCACCACGCCCGAGGGCATCGGCGACGTGACCGGCCTCGCCGCGCTGCAGGCCGCCTTGCGGGCGCATGGCTATGGCGAGGCGCTGATGACCAAGCTTTGCCACCTGAACTGGCTCAAGCTGATCGAGCGCACCTGGGGTGCCTGACCACACCGACTGCGACGCACCCCAAGTCCCTTTCCCTCCGCCAAAGCCACGCCCCGGCAAGGGTTCAGGCGGCCTTGGCGGCGGCGAAGCGGGTGTAGAACTGCTCGCCCCTGTCCGCCATCTCGCGCAAGAGGGCGGGGGCGGTGAAGCGGGCGCCATGGGCGGCGGTCAGGCCGTCGCAGATCTCGACCGCGCGCGCCGCCCCGATCATGTCAAGCCACGCGAACGGCCCGCCCGACCACGGCGCAAAACCCCAGCCCAGAATCGCCCCCACATCGCCTTCGCGGATGTCGGTCAGCACCCCATCCTCAAGCGCGCGCGCCGCTTCCAGCACCTGCGCGAACAAGAGCCGGTGCTGGACCTCGGTCAGGGCCGGCTGCGGGTTGGCATGGGGAAAGTGCGCGGCCAGTCCTTGCCACAGCCCGGTGCGTTTGCCCTGCGCATCGTAGGCGTAAAAGCCGGCGCCGTTCTTGCGCCCGAGGCGCCCCTGATCGGCCATCCAGAACAGCACCGCGTCGGCCGCGCCATCGGGATAATCGGCCCCCATCGCGGCCTTGGTGGCCTTGGCGATCTTGACTCCTAGGTCGATCGAGGTTTCATCCACCAGTTGCAGCGGGCCAAGCGGCATGCCAACCAGTTTGGCGGCGTTCTCGATCAGCGCCGGTTCCACCCCTTCGGCCAGCAGCCGCGCCCCCTCGTTGAGGTAGGGGATGATGCAGCGGTTGGCGTAGAAGAAGCGCGCGTCGTTGACCACGATCGGGGTCTTGCGGATCTGGCGCGCGAAATCGAGCGCCTTGGCCACTGCGCGCGCGCCGGTGGCCTTGCCGCGGATGATCTCGACCAGCGCCATCTTGTCCACCGGCGAGAAGAAGTGGATGCCGATGAACTGATCCGGGTGGCGCGAGGCGCGGGCCAGATCGGTGATCGGCAGGGTCGAGGTGTTGGTGGCAAAGATGCAGTCGGGGCCGACCGCAGCCTCGACCCTGGCGGTGACATCGGCCTTGACCTTCGGGTCTTCGAACACCGCCTCGACGATCAGATCGCAGCCCTGAAGGGCGGCATAATCGGTGGTGGCGGTGATACGCCCCAGCACTTCGGCTTTCTTTTCCGGCGTCACCTTGCGCCGGGCGATACCCTTGTCGAGCAGGTCGGCGGAATGGGCGCGGCCACGGTCGGCGGCCTCCTGGGTGGCATCGACCAGCACCACCGCAATCCCGGCGTTGGCCGAAACATAGGCGATCCCCGCCCCCATCATGCCCGCACCGATCACCCCGAGCTTGTTCACGCTCTGATCGGGGGCGTCCGGGCGGTTGGCGCCCTTTTCCAGCGCCCCCTTGTTGATGAACAGGCTGCGGATCATCGCGCCCGACGACGGGTTCATCATCACGTTGGTGAACCAGCGCGCCTCGATCTTCAGCGCGGTATCGAACGGCACCAGCGCGCCTTCATAGACCGCCGACAGCAAGGCGCGGGCGGCGGGATAGACCCCCATGGTCTGGCCCAGCACCATGGCCGAGGCCCCGACAAAGGTCATGAAACCCGCCGGGTGGTAGGGCGTGCCGCCCGGCATCCTGTAGCCCTTGGCATCCCACGGTTTCACCAGATCGGCATCACTCGCGGCCAGCACCCAGGCGCGGGCGCGGGTCAGCAAGTCGGCGGCGGGTACCACCTCGTCGATCAGTCCGGCGGCCTTGGCGGCCTTGGGATCGCTGAGCTTGCCCTCGAGCAGGAACGGCGCCGCCGCCATCGCGCCCAACTTGCGCACGAGGCGGGTGGTGCCGCCGCCACCGGGGAAGATGCCGACATTGATCTCGGGCAGGCCGATCTTGGCCTTCGGGTTGTCGGCCACGAAAATCCGGTGGCACGCCAGCGGCAACTCGAGCCCGATGCCAAGGCCGGTGCCGGGCAGCGCCGCCACGATCGGCTTGCCCCCCTTCAGGGTCTTGGGGTCCATCCCGGCGCGCTCGATCTTGCGCAGGATGACATGCATCGCCATCACCCCGTCGAACACCGCCTTGGCCGCCTGCGCCCCGCCTTCTGCCTTCATCCGGGCGATCACGTTGAGATCCATCCCGCCCGCGAAATCGGCCTTGCCCGAGGTAATGATCACCCCTTTCACCGATGCGTCGGCCAGCGCCGCGTCGATCTGGGCGTCAAGCTCGGCAAAACCCGCAAGGCTCATCACGTTCATCGACTTGCCGGGCACATCCCAGGTGATGGTGGCCACGCCGTCGGGGCCTTTGGCAGTGGTGAAATCGGTCATTCTTGCCTCCTGTGAACGGGCGAGCCATCGCCGCGCTTATAGCGTCGGGCCGGGCCGTCCTTGTGGGTGATCAGATCGTGGTCGGGGTAATGAACGGTATCGGTGGCGGCGCGGCTGCCAATCACCAGATAGCGCGCCTCGCCGGTGCTGCGGTTTTCGAGGCAATGGCCGATCGGCTGGCCCGCCGCCCATGCCGCGCAATCGCCAGCGGTCAGGGTGGTCTCATGGTCTTCGACCAGCACCACCTGGCCCGCGAGCACATAGACCATCTCGTCCTCGGTCTCGTGCCAGTGGCGGAAAGACGACCGGCTGCCGGGTGCCAGCACCTCGATGAAGGCCCCGAACTGTGTCAGCCCACCGGGGTCGGAAAGCAGTTGGCAGGCGTAGGGGCCAAGTCCGGACCCGAGGATCGGGTGGACGGGGCTTTCGGCCCAGGCAAGCGGGGGTAGCGCGACCTTGGGCATCAGCGCGGTTCGTCCGCTGGCCGACAGGGCGTGCCGTCCTTGCGGCTGAACGTCGCCTTGCCGCCTTCCAGCGTCACCTTCAGGTCAACGTCGCAATAGGTGGCCACCTCGCGCGGGGCGCGCGTGCCGACCACCAGAAACCGCGCCTCGGCATCTGAGCGGTTGAGGAAATGGTGGCCGTCCGGCACCCCCGCCGGAAAGGCCGCGCAATCGCCAACCCGCATCAGGGTCTCACCCGAATCCTGCACCAGCACGCATTCGCCCATCGTCACCATCACGAACTCGTCCTCGGCGGCGTGCCAGTGGCGCAGGCTGGATTTGGCCCCCGGTTGCAGGATCACCAGATTTGCCCCGAACTGCGTCAGCCCGCCCGCATCGCCCAGCCGCAAACTGCTGCGCCCGGCCATCTGGCTGGCGTAGGGTTCGGGGTAGATGCTGCCGGTTTTCACCGGCACCCGGCCTTGGTCAATGACGCTCATCACACCCTCTCGATGATCGTGGCCACACCCATGCCCGAGGCGATACACAGCGTGGCCAGACCGGTCGATTGGCCGGTGCGCTCCAGCTCGTCGAGCAGGGTGCCGATGATGATCGCGCCGGTGGCCCCCAGCGGGTGGCCCATGGCGATCGCACCGCCGTTGACGTTGACGCGGGCGGGATCGACGTCGAACGCCTGTTGAAAGCGCAGCACCACCGCGGCGAAGGCCTCGTTGACCTCGAACAGATCGATGTCGCCAACCGTCATCCCCGCCTCGCGCAGGATCTTTTCGGTCACCGGCACCGGGCCGGTCAGCATGATGGTGGGATCGGTGCCGATCTTGGCGGTGGCACGGATGCGGGCGCGGGGTTTGAGGCCGAAGCGCTGGCCGAATTCGGCGTTGCCGATCAGCATCGCCGCCGCAGCATCGACGATGCCGCTGGAGTTGCCGGCGTGGTGGACGTGGTTGATGCGTTCGAGATGGGGATATTTCATCAGCGCCACCCGGTCGAAACCCGGCATTACTTCGCCCATTTCCTTGAACGCGGGTTTCAGCCCGGCGAGCGTCGCCATGTCGGTGCCGGGGCGCATGTATTCGTCGTGGTCGAGGATGGTCAGCCCGTTCTGATCGGTGACCGGAATCACCGAGCGCGCAAACCGCCCCTCGGCCCAGGCCTGCGCCGCGCGGCGCTGGCTTTCCACCGCCAGGGCATCGACATCGGTGCGCGAAAAGCCGAACTCGGTGGCGATGATGTCGGCGGAAATGCCCTGCGGCACGAAATAGGTCTTCATCGCCAGCGCCGGGTCGGCGGCAATGGCCGCGCCATCGCTGCCCATCGGCACCCGGCTCATCATCTCGACCCCGCCGGCGATGTAGGCATCGCCCGCGCCGCCGCGCACCTGATTGGCGGCAAGGTTCACCGCCTCGATCGCGCTGGCGCAAAAGCGGTTGATCGCGAGGCCCGGAATCGATTCGTCGAGTTCCGAGGCCAGCACCGCCGAGCGCGCGAGGCACGCCCCCTGCTCGCCGATCGGGGTGACGTTGCCCCAGATCACATCCTCGACCGCGTGGCCGCTCAGCCCGTTGCGCGTCTTGAGCGTGTTCAGCATCCCGGCCGAAAGCGCCACCGCCGTGACTTCGTGCAGCGCACCATCCGGGCGGCCCTTGCCGCGCGGGCTGCGGATCGCGTCATAGATGAAGGCGTCGTTCATGGTGGTCTCCTCTCAGGCCCGATCGGAAGGATTGCCGGGCATCAAGTCATAGGGGGCTTTCCAACCCGGCAGGCCCGCGATGCGGGTGAGCCAGGCGTCGATATGGGGCCAGTCGGCGCGACTGAAGCCGAAGGGCTCGGGGTAGTAGAGGTAGCCGCAGCACGACAGATCGGCGATCGTGACCTGATCGCCGACCAGCCAGCGGTTGGCGGCAAGATGGCCGTCGATCACCGTATAGGCCGCCTTCAGGCGCCCTTGCAGGAAGGGCACAACCCCGGCCGGGCGCTTTTCATCGGGCAGGAAGTTCAACAGGAACCGGGTGGTGCCTATCTGGGTGGAAAGCTTGTGATTGTCCCAAAACAGCCAGCGCAGGATTTCGCGCCGCTCGGCCGCCGAGCGCCCGCCGAGCGTGCCGGTCTTCGTGCTGATGTAATCGAGGATCACCCCCGATTGGGTCAAGGTCGTGTCGCCATCGACCAGGACCGGCACCTCGCCCATCTCGTTGATGGCGCGAAATTCGGGGCTGCGGGTCTCGCCGTGAAAGAAATCGACAAACACCGGCTGCCATTCGATGTCGGCCAGCGTCAACGCCAGTGCCACCTTGTAGGCATTGCCGGATTCGCCAAAGCAGTAGAGGCGCGCAGTCATGGGCATTGGACTCCAGTTCTGGCGGCGGCAGCGGGGGGCGCGGCCCCCCGCACCCCCGCCGGATATCAAAAAATAGAAGAAACGGGCGCGGGTCGGGCGCTGCAGCTTTGGGCGGTCATCGCTTGCGATCCTCGAGTTCGGAATTGAACAGCCGCAGACGGTGGGTGAGGTTGTCCTGGTTGACGACCGAGGTGAAGTTCTCGAACAGGAAGGACAGCGCCTCGCCTTCGTCGAGACCGGCCTCGCTGGCGAAGCGTTTCAGGCAGCGGTAGCCGTCTGCGGTCATGGCGACCGGAAAGCGGCGGGTCAGGCGGAAGCGTTTGGGCATGAGGTTACTCCGGTGCCTGACGGGAGCGGACAAGATAGTCCGCCGGGGTGGCGATTTGCGGCAGATGGGCGAGATCGGCGAGCCAGGGCTGGCGCGATTCGACCGCGATGTTCTCGGACGGGTGAAAGGCGCAACCGGGGGCGAGGGTGCCGGCCATGATCTCGGTGCTATCCTTGCCGCGATAGTAGAGCGGAGTGCCGCAGGTCGGGCAAAAGCCCCTGACCGCAATATCCGAAGATGCCCATTCGGCGGGTGAACCTTGCCAGACGATGCGCGCTGACGCCACCTCGAGCAGGGGGGCGAAGGCGTTGCCAGTGGCGCGCTGGCACATCCGGCAATGGCAAACCACGGCTTTCGCGGGGCCGGGGCCGATGCGGTAGCGCACCGCACCGCATTGGCAGCCACCGTGGACCTCGGGTTGGATATGCCAGCCGCGCTGCATCGGATGCTCCATTGCTGCCAGGTTAGAACTGTTCCGCCGCCAGCGCCATCACCGGGTCGGCACCGGTCTCGATGCGCGCCAGATGCAGCGCGGTGGCGGGAAGCTGGCGGGACATGTAGTAGCGGCCGGTGGCGATCTTGGCTTCAAGGAAGGCGGGATCGCCGCGCGCCGCGTCGAGTGCGTCAAAGGCGGCCTTGGCCATCCGCGCCCACATCAGCCCGAGGCAGGCGTGGCCGATCATGTGCAGAAAATCGGTCGATCCGGCCAGGGCGGCGTCGGGGTTTTTCATGCCGTTGGCCATGAAATACATCCCGGCGGCCTGAACATCCTTCGTTGCGCGCTTGAGCGGTTCGAGGAAATCGGCCTTGAGCCGCGCCTCGCCCTCGTTTTCCTTGATGAAATCCTTGATCATCGCGAAGAAGGCCAGCACCGGCTTGCCGCCGTCGGCGGCGAGCTTGCGTCCGACCAGATCGAGCGCCTGCACCCCGTTGGCGCCTTCGTAGATCATCGCGATCCGGGCGTCGCGCACGAACTGGCTCATGCCGTTCGCCTCGATATAGCCATGCCCGCCCCAGACCTGCTGCGCGGCCACCGTCATGGCGAAGCCCTGGTCGGTCTGAAAGCCCTTGAGCACCGGGGTCAGCAGCGAAATCATCGCTTCGGCACCGGCATCACTCTGGCGTTTCGAGCGGTCGATCAGATGCGCGCCCCAGAGCGTGAAGGCGCGCGCGCCTTCGATGAAGGCTTTCTGATCCATCAGGTTGCGGCGGATGTCGGGGTGCACGATCAGCGGATCGGCCGGGCCGGTCGGGTTGGCGTCACCAGTCACGGCGCGGCCTTGCAGACGCTCGCGGGCAAAAGCCACGGCATTCTGATAGGCGGCCTCGGCCACCGCGTAGCCTTGCAGGCCCACCCCCAGCCGGGCCTCGTTCATCATGGTGAACATGGCGCGCATGCCCTTGTGCAGATCGCCCAGCAGCCAACCGGTGGCGCCATCGTAGTTCATCACGCAGGTGGCGTTGCCGTGGATGCCCATCTTGTGCTCGATGCTGCCGGCACTGACGGCATTGCGCGCGCCAAGGCTGCCGTCGGGGTTGACCAGGAACTTCGGCACGATGAACAGCGAAACACCCCTGGTGCCTTCGCCACCGCCGGGGGCCTTGGCCAGCACCAGGTGGATGATGTTTTCGGCCAGATCATGCTCGCCCGCCGAGATGAAGATCTTGGTGCCGGTGATGCGATAGCTGCCGTCGGCCTGCGGCTCGGCGCGGGTGCGCATCAGGCCGAGATCGGTGCCGCAATGGGGCTCGGTCAGGTTCATCGTGCCGGTCCAGTCGCACGAAACCATCTTCGGCAGGTAGGTGGCCTTCTGGGCCTCGGTGCCGTGGGCGTGGATCGCGGAATAGGCGCCGTGGGTCAGGCCCTGATACATGTTGAATGCCATGTTGGCGCTGACGAAAATCTCGCCCACGGCGGTGCCGACCACGTAGGGCAGGCCCTGCCCTCCATAAGCCGGGTCGCAATCGAGCGCAGTCCAACCGCCCTCTTTCATCGCCGTGAAGGCAGCATCAAACCCCGTCGGTGTGCGCACCACGCCGTTTTCGAGACGGCACCCTTCACGGTCGCCCACTGCGTTGAGCGGGGCCAGCACTTCGGTCGCGACCTTGCCCGCCTCTTCCAGCACCGCCGCGGTGAAGCCCGCGTCAAGGTCGTCGTAGCCGGGGATGCCGGTGGCGCTTACCTTGAGCACATCATGCAGCACGAATTGCAGGTCTTTGACGGGGGCGGCGTAGCTGGGCATTATGTCTTCCTCTGCAATTATTCGGCGGCCGGGCGGCCAGCACCGCGTCACCCATGGCCAGTTGATCTTTCAGCTCGGCTATCGCCACATCAAGCTCGGCGCGCTGACGTTCCATCGGGGCCAGCCGTTCGCGCCCCAACTCGCAGGTGCGGCTCAGTTGCCGGTCCGAGCGGCCCTCGCGGTCGTACAGATCCAGCAACTGTCTGATCCCTTCAAGGCTGAACCCGAAACGCTTGCCGCGCAGGATCAGCGTCAGCCGGGCGCGTTCGCACTTGCCGAACCGGCGCTGCGTGCCGCTACGCATGGGCGCAAGCAGTTCCTTGGCCTCGTAATACCGCAGGGTGCGCGGGGTGACGCCGAAAGCGGCGCACATCTCTGAAATGGTGATCAAATCGGGGTTCATGCCTCCTCCGGGTGTCTGACCCGCGGGTGCCGCGATTGTTACGGCGGCCGACCTCAGACTAGCAAATTGGTTGACGTTGACGTAAACGAAACGTCGCGTCAGTTGGCCGGTGACGTGAGGTCGTGCCGGACGGCGCGATCACAGCTCGGCGCGGGCGGTGTCGCGCAGGGCGCGCAAGTCGGCGATGGTGGTCTCAAGCTCGGCGCGCTGATGGTCAAGCACGGCCAGTTGGCGGTTGGCCAGCGCGACCCAAGCTTCAAGTTGCGCCTTGGTGCCCTGCTGCTGGTAGATCAGCAGCCACTGGCGAATCTCTTCCAGCGAAAACCCGAAGCGGCGACCGCGCAGGATCAGGGTCATCCGCGCCACCTCGCGGTGGCCATAAAAGCGCGCGCGACCGTCTTTTTCCGGTGCCAGCAACTCGATGTATTCGTAATAGCGCAGGGTGCGCGGGGTCACGTCGAACCGCGCACACATGTCCTTGAAGCTGAGCCGGATGTTGGGCATGGCAATCCTCTGCCTTGCAACCTAGAGGCAAAGTGCCAACCGGGGCAAGATGGCGCGCGCTCTTGCAGGTCGGCGCGGTTCAGCGAATATGGCGCGCAACCGAAAGGAATCGGCATGACCGAAAGCCTGAAATTCGCGCAGCAGTTCATCACGGCGCTGCCCCATGCCCACGCCCTCGGGATGCATCTGCAAAGTATTTCGGCCGGGGTGGCGGTGGTCGCGATGCCCTATGACCCGCGCCTGATCGGCGATCCGGCCAGTGGCGTGATCCATGGCGGCGCGGTCTCGGCGCTGATGGATACCGCGTCGGGGGCGGCGGTGATGAGCCATCCCTCGGCCCCGGCGGGCACCGCCACCCTCGATCTGCGCATCGACTACATGCGCCCGGCCACCCCCGGCCAGACCATCGTGGCCCGCGCCGAGTGCTATCACATCACCCGCTCGGTGGCCTTTGTGCGCGTCACCGCCTGCGACGATGACGACGCCCGCCCGGTGGCGGCGGCGGCCGGCACCTTCATGGTGGAACGCTCGGCCCGGGCCGAGCACAGCGCCGGAGCCACGCCATGATCCGCCCCCGACCGGAACCGGTACAGGTGATCAAGCAGCGCCGCGACACCGCCCTGCGCAATCTGGTGGGCGGGGTGCCCTATATCGGCTTTCTCGGCATTCAGTTCGACCGCCGGGGCGACGAGCTGACGGCGGTGCTGCCGTTCGACACCAAGCTGATCGGCAACCCGCTGCTGCCCGCCTTGCATGGCGGCGCGACGGCGGCCTTTCTCGAGGTGGCGGCGATCATCGAGCTGGCGTGGTCGTGGCTGTGGGAGGACATGGAGAAGGGCGCGCTCGACCCGCGCGCGATTGATCCGACCCACCTGCCGCAACTGCCGAAGACGATTGATTTCACGGTCGATTACCTGCGCTCGGGCCTGCCGAGAGATGCCTATGCACGGGCGCGCGTCAACCGCTCGGGGCGGCGCTATGCCAGCGTCCACGTCGAGGCCTGGCAGGACAACCGCGCCCGGCTGTTCGCCCAGGCCTCCGGGCATTTCCTGATGCCGGAACGAAACGCGCCAAGCTGACCAGCCGCAGAGTTTGCCCGTCGCGCGGCCGACGCGGGCAAGGTCGCGCGCGCTGTCTTGCGGTCGGCGCGCGCCGTCAGGCGATCTCTTCGACCACGCACAGATCGCGCACCGAGGCGTTCTTGGCGTGTTCGCGCGCGGCCTGATACTCGGCCGAGCGGTAGCACGCCACCGCCGCTTCGAGGCTGGGAAAGCGCGCCACCACGTTGCGCGGCCGGTCGTTGCCTTCCAGCTGGACGTAGCGCCCGCCGCGGGTCAGGAATACCCCGCCATGCGCCGCGATCACCGGTCCGGCGGCCTTGGCGTATTTGCCGTAGGCCTCGGCATCCGTCACCAGCACATTCGCAATCCACAAAGCTGTCGCCATCTTACCCTCCGATCACCGCCGCTGCGGCGGCGATTGCCGCCTGCGCCAGTGCTATGTCCGCGCCGCCAGCCTGCGCCATATCGGGACGGCCACCGCCGCCCTTGCCACCCATTGCCGCCGCCGCCGCCTGCACCAGCGTCACGGCCGACACCCGCGCCACCAGATCGCTGGTCACCCCCGCCGCCACCGCGGGCTTGGCCCCGGTATCGGCGATCAGCACCACCACCCCCGAGCCGAGCCGCGCCTTCACCTCGTCGATCAGCCCCGGCAGATCCTTGCCGCTGACCCCGCTCAGCACCTGGCCCAAAAATTTCATGCCACCGATGTCCCGCGCCTCAGGCCCCTGCGCCGCCCCGCCGCCCATCGCCAGCTTGCTGCGCAACTGCGCCACCTCATTGGCCAGCGCGCGGCGCTCGTCAAGAAGCGCGCGGGCGCGGTCGGCCAGCGCCTCGGGGGTGACCTTCAGCACCGCCGCCACGTCGGCCAGACGCTGGCGCTGGTCCTTGAGATAGGCCAGAGCCCCCGCCCCGGTCACCGCCTCGATCCGCCGCACCCCGGCCGACGAGGCCGAATCGCCCAGCAGGACGCAGAGCCCGATCTCGCCCAGCCGCGCCACGTGGGTGCCCCCGCACAGCTCGAGGCTGTAAGTCGCGCCGTCCGGCCCTTTGCCGGTCCCTTCCAGCACCCCCATCGCGACCACCCGCACCTCGTCGCCGTATTTCTCGCCGAACAGCGCCTGCGCGCCAAGGTTGCGGGCATCGTCGGGTGACATCAGCCGGGTGCTCACCGCGCCATCCTGGCGGATGAAGCCGTTCACTTCGGCCTCGATCTGGGCCAGTTCGGCGTCGGCCAACGCGGTGCCATGGCTGAAATCGAAGCGCAACCGGTCGGGCGCGTTCAGACTGCCGCGCTGCGCCACGTGCGGGCCAAGCGCGCGCCGCAGCGCCTCGTTCAAGAGGTGGGTGGCAGAATGGCTGCCGCGGATCGCGGCGCGGCGGGCGTGATCGACCACCAGCCGCGCCCCCTGCCCAACCGCAATCTCGCCCGCCGTCACTTCGGCGACATGGATGAACAGACCCTGCCCCTTTTTGGTGTCGGTGATCTTGGCCACGCCGGTCGCGGTGCGCAATTCGCCCGCGTCGCCCACCTGACCGCCCGATTCGGCGTAGAACGGGGTCTGGTTCAGCACGATCTGCACCGCCTGCCCCAGCCCGGCTTTGGCCACCGTGGCCCCGCCCTGCACCAGCGCCAGCACCTGACCCTCGGCGGTCTCGGTATCATAGCCCAGAAACTCGGTCGCGCCGTGCGCCTCGGCCAGATCGAACCAGATCGCGGCGTCGCGGGTTTCACCCGACCCGGCCCAGCTTGCCCGCGCCTTGGCTTTCTGCTGCGCCATCGCGGCATCGAACCCGGCCACATCGACCGCACGCCCCTGCTCGCGCAGCGCATCCTGGGTCAGATCAAGCGGAAAGCCGTAAGTGTCATAAAGCCGGAATGCCGCCTCGCCCGGCAGCGGCGCCCCTTCCGGGATGCGCGCCAACTCGTCGGCCAGCAAATGCAACCCGCGCTCGAGGGTCTGGCGAAACCGCGATTCCTCGAGCCTCAGGGTTTCCTCGATCATCACCTGCGCATGCGCCAGCTCGGGGTAGGCCGCCCCCATCTGGCGCACCAGCGCCGGCACCAGCCGGTGCATCACCGGCTCGGCCGCGCCCAGTTGGTGGGCGTGGCGCATGGCGCGGCGCATGATCCGGCGCAACACATAGCCGCGGCCCTCGTTGCCGGGCATCACCCCGTCGGCAATCAGGAAGGAGGTCGAGCGCAGGTGGTCGGCAATCACCCGGTGGTGCATCTTGCCGGGACCGTCGGGATCGGCGCTGGTGGCATCGGCCGAGGCGTCGATCAGGCTGCGCATCAGATCGGTGTCGTAGTTGTCGTGCTTGCCCTGCAGCAGCGCCCCGATCCGCTCCAGCCCCATGCCGGTGTCGATCGACTGGTTCGGCAGCGCCACCATCGAGCCATCGGCAAACTGCTCGTTCTGCATGAACACCAGGTTCCAGATCTCGATGAAACGGTCGCCGTCCTCGTCGGCGCTGCCGGGCGGGCCACCGGCAATCGCCGGTCCGTGGTCATAGAAAATCTCGGTGCAGGGGCCGCAGGGGCCGGTGGGGCCCATGCGCCAGAAATTGTCGTCGGTCGGGATGCGGATGATCCGGCTGTCGGGCAGCCCAGCCGCCTTTTTCCAGATCTGCGCCGCCTCGTCGTCGGTGTGATAGACGGTGACCAGCAACTTGTCGCGGTCAATCCCGAAATCGCGGGTCAGCAATTCCCAGGCAAAGGGGATGGCGTCGGCCTTGAAGTAATCACCAAAGCTGAAATTGCCCAGCATCTCGAAGAAGGTATGGTGGCGCGCGGTATAACCGACATTGTCTAGGTCGTTGTGCTTGCCTCCCGCGCGCACGCATTTCTGCGCCGTCGTGGCGCGCACGTAATCGCGCTTTTCCACCCCGGTGAAGCAGTTCTTGAACTGCACCATGCCCGAGTTGGTGAACATCAGGGTCGGGTCGTTGCGTGGCACCAGCGGGCTGCTCGCCACCACCCGGTGGCCGTTACGCTGAAAATAGTTCAGAAAGGTTGAACGGATATCGTTGAGCGACGGCATCGGTAGGGGCCTCGTGGTGGGATGGCTGCGGTTCGGGTTCCGTTTAACCTTGCCTATGCTGCCTGTCCACCGCCGCCAGCCGCAGCGCGCGAAAAGGGCCGGAAGTGTCGCATCCGGCCCCCGATCCTGCACCAGTCCGGCTTAGAGATCAACCAGCTCGTCGCCCTTGCCGTCATCAGCCATGTGAAAATCAAGCCCGTTGGCGGCGCGGATCTTGTCTTCGATCGCCGTCGCGACGGACGGGTTCGCTTGCAGGAACAGCTTGGCATTCTCGCGCCCCTGGCCGATGCGCTCGTCGCCGTAGGAATACCACGACCCCGATTTCTCGACCACCCCGGCCTTGACTCCAAGATCGACCAGCTCGCCGGTCTTGGAAATGCCTTCGCCAAACATGATGTCAAACTCGACCTGCTTGAAGGGCGGCGCCACCTTGTTTTTCACCACCTTGACCCGGGTGGTGTTGCCCACCACCTCGTCACGGTCCTTGATGGTGCCGATGCGGCGGATGTCGAGCCGCACGCTGGCGTAGAATTTCAGGGCATTGCCGCCGGTGGTGGTTTCGGGGCTGCCGAACATCACCCCGATCTTCATCCGGATCTGGTTGATGAAGATCACCATGCAGTTCGAGCGCCCGATGCTGGCGGTCAGCTTGCGCATCGCCTGGCTCATCAGCCGCGCCTGGCTACCCATCTGCATGTCGCCCATGTCGCCTTCGATCTCGGATTTCGGCACCAGCGCCGCCACCGAATCGACCACCACCAGATTGACCGCTCCCGAGCGCACCAGGGTATCGACGATCTCGAGCGCCTGCTCGCCGGTGTCTGGCTGGCTGATCAGCAGCTCGTCAAGGTTGACGCCCAGCTTTTTCGCGTATTGCGGGTCAAGCGCGTGTTCGGCGTCAACAAAGGCGCAGACCCCGCCCTTTTTCTGTTCCTCGGCCACCACATGCAGCGTCAGCGTGGTCTTGCCCGAGGATTCCGGCCCGTAGATCTCGATGATCCGACCCTTGGGCAGGCCGCCGATGCCAAGCGCAATGTCAAGCCCCAGCGAGCCGGTCGAGGTGGCCTCGACATCCATCACCGGGCTGTCCGCACCAAGCCGCATAATCGAGCCCTTGCCGAACTGCCGCTCGATTTGTGCCAGAGCGCTTTCCAGTGCCTTCTGCTTGTCCATTCCGCGCTTTCCGTCCAACTCGATCAGGTTCGCAATCGCCATCTTCCGCTCCTTATTCCACAGCCGCGCGCAGGCAGCAATCGTTGCTTTTGTTCGCTACTTGTTCTCACCTTATGAGCACAAAAGAAGAACATTTCAACTGATTTTTCCCAAAATCAGCTTCTTCCCAAATTGCTTAAAGTAGTGTTTACAAGTGGCGGGCCAATCTGGCCAAGGCGGAAAAAAGGTCGCACATGCTGGTTTTCTGGGCGCAACGGCTGGCCCTTCTGGCCACCCCCAAGACCGGATCCACCGCTATCGAGACCGCCCTCGAACCCCTGGCATCGGTGGTGATCCAGCGTCCGCCGGCCCTAAAGCACACCTCGGTGCAACGCTTTCACCGCTACCTTGGCCCCTACCTTGCCGCCGCCGCCGGGGGCGACTTCAGCGTCGTCGCGATCATGCGCGAGCCGCGCGACTGGCTGGGAAGCTGGTATCGCTACCGCCAGCGCGACGATATTCCCGATCTGCGCAAAAGCACGGTCGGGATCAGCTTTGATGAATTCGTCACGGCCTATTGCGCGGAAACCCCGCCCGCCTTCGCCGCCGTCGGCTCGCAAGAGCAATTCCTGCACCCCAAGGGTGGACGCGGCGTGGACCGGCTGTTTCGCTACGAGGATATCGGCAGCTTCGTCGAATTTCTCGAAGACCAGTTGAACTGCGAGATCATCCTGCCGCACCTCAACGTCTCGCCCAAGGCCTCGCTCGACCTCGCACCCCGGATCGACGCCCTGCTGCGCCGTTTTGCCGCCAAGGATTTCGAGCTTTACCAGACCCTCGGCGCAAAGTAGCCGCAGCGCTGAAGCAATTTGCCTTGTCTTTCCCCCACCCGCGCCAGCGAGAAACGACCGCAAGGACGTGATGAGCGGCCGGTTCGGAGTTTTTGCGACATTGCCCCGGCGCGCCTTCCGCCCTACCGCACCTTCAGCGTCGCCAGCCCGATCATCGCCAGAATCAGCGCGATGATCCAGAACCGGATCACGATCTGCGGCTCGGCCCAGCCCTTCTTCTCGAAATGGTGGTGGATCGGGGCCATCAGGAACACCCGCTTGCCGGTGCGCTTGAAGTAAAGCACCTGGATGATCACCGACATCGCCTCGACCACGAACAGCCCGCCGACAATCGCCAGAACGATCTCGTGCTTGGTGCAGACCGCAATCGCCCCCAAGGCACCGCCCAGGGCAAGGCTGCCAGTATCGCCCATGAACACCGCGGCGGGCGGCGCATTATACCACAGAAAGCCAAGGCCCCCCCCGATCAGCGCCGCCGTGAACACCAGAAGCTCGCCGGTGCCGATCACGAAATGCAGGCCGAGGTAGTCGCTGAAATTGGCGTTGCCGACGAAATAGGCGATAGCGCCAAGGGTGGCGGCGGCAATCATCACCGGCATAATGGCAAGGCCATCCAGCCCGTCGGTCAGGTTGACGGCATTGGCCGCGCCCACGATCACGATCGTCCCGAACGGCACAAAGAACACCCCGAGATTGATCAGCGCATCCTTGAACAGCGGCACCGCCAACTGATTGGCCAGTGCTTCTGGGTGGAACTGGGCGGCGGCATAGCTCGCCAGGGCCGCGATGATCAGCCCCAACATGATGCGCACCCGGCCCGGCACGCCCTTGCTGCTCTGGCGCGCGACCTTGGCGTAATCATCGGCAAAGCCGATCAGGCCGAAGGCCAGTGTCACCAGCAGGGTGATCCAGACATAGGGGCTGTCGAGCCGCGCCCAGAGCAGGGTTGACAGCAGCAGCGCGGACAGGATCAGCAAGCCGCCCATGGTGGGGGTGCCCGCCTTGGCGGCATGGCTTTGCGGCCCGTCATCGCGAATCGGCTGACCCCGCCCCTGCTTGCGCTTCAGCAGGTCGATCAGCGGCTGGCCGAAGATGAAGCCGAAGATCAGCGCCGTGCCGAACGCCGCCCCGGCGCGGAACGTGATGTAGCGAAACAGGTTGAAGACGTCGCCCCCGTCTGAGAGGTTGGTCAGCCAGTAAAGCATTTATTCCTTCCCTCCGGGTGCTGCCCGCTCGCCCTGGCGCAATTTGCGCAGGGCATCAACCACCAGGCTGACCTTGATCCCTTTCGAGCCCTTGACCAGCACGATATCGCCGGCATCGACCAAGTGGTGGGCCCGCGCTGCCAGCTCAGGCGCGGTTGCCACCCAGTCGCCCCGCTGCGCCCGCGGCAGGCGGTCGTAAAGCGCGCGCATCCTTGGGCCGACGCAATGGATGGTGGTGATCGCGGCCAGCGTCGGCAGATCGGCCAGCGCCTGGTGCAGCGCCATCTCGCCCGGCCCAAGTTCCAGCATGTCGCCCAGCACCGCGATCCGCCGCCCCGAGGCCACCCGCCCGATGCCATCGGTCGGCTGGCTCAGCGCCAGCACCTCGAGGCTGGCGGCCAGCGAGGCCGGGTTGGCGTTGAAGGCGTCGTCGATCAGGTCGAAGAACAGATCCTCCACCGGGTCAAGTGCGATCCGCTCGCGGTTGCCGCGCCCGGCGGGTGGGCGCCAGCGCCCGATGTCCAGCGTCGCGATGGTCGGGTCAAGCCCCAGCTCCTCGGCCACCGCCAGCGCAGCCAGCGCGTTCATGGCAAAATGTCGCCCGGCGGCCATCACCTTGTAAAGCCGGGCCTCGCCCCGGTGGCTGGCGCGCACCACCGATGCCCCGGCGGCAAGCTGCACGTCGGTCAGGCGGAAATCGGCGTCGGCAGCGGCGCCGAACAACCGCACCGCGACCCCAAGCGCCGCGGCCCGCCTGACCAGCACCCCGCTCACCGCCAGATCGGCGGGCAGCACCGCAATGCCCCCGGGCTCCAGCCCGGCCAGAATTTCCGCCTTCTCGCGAGCGATGGCTTCGATGCTGTCAAAGGCCGCCAGATGCGCCGCCGCAATGGTGGTGATCAGCGCGACATGCGGCCTCGCCAGGCGCGCCAGCGGCGCAATTTCGCCGGGATGGTTCATCCCGATTTCGATCACCGCAAAGTCGCAGTCTGCCGACATCCGCGCCAGGGTCAGCGGCACCCCCCAGTGATTGTTGTAGCTGTCTTGTGCAGCATGCACCCGGGCCTGCCCGCCCAGCACCGTGCGCAGCATCTCCTTGGTCGAGGTCTTGCCGGCCGAGCCGGTGACGGCAATCACCCGAGCCGTGGTGCGGGCACGTCCCGCCGCCCCCAGCGCCACCAGCGCCGCCGGCACATCGGGCACCACCAGCAGCGGCGCGCCCACAGCCACCCCCTCGGGGCGGTATGACACCAGCGCCGCCGCCGCCCCCGCTGCCAGCGCCTGTGCCACGAAGGCGTGGCCGTCGCGCGCGTCCTTGAGCGCCACGAACAGATCGCCCGGGTGCAGACTGCGGCTGTCAATCGACACCCCGCTTGCCTGCCAGTTGCCGATCGCCTCGCCGCCGGTTGCGGCGGCAGCTTCGGCTGCGCTCCAGAGCACCGCCATCAGATCACCCCGTCCAGCGCCGCCACCGCAATGCTGGCCTGCTCCACGTCGTCGAACGGATAGACGGCGCCCGCGATGATCTGGCCGGTCTCGTGCCCCTTCCCGGCCACCAGCAGCGCATCCCCCGGCCCCAGCGCATCGACCCCGCGCAAGATCGCCTCGGCGCGGTCGCCCACTTCGTGCGCCTCGGGACAGGCCGCCAGAATCGCCGCGCGGATGCTGGCGGGGTCTTCCGAGCGCGGGTTGTCGTCGGTGACATAAAGCACATCGGCGTTCGCCAGCGCCGCCGCCCCCATCAGCGGGCGCTTGCTGCGGTCGCGGTCGCCCCCGGCCCCGAACACGATCACGATCCGCCCCAGCACATGCGGGCGCAGCGCCCGCAGCGCGGTGGCGATGGCGTCCGGGGTGTGGGCGTAATCGACATAGACCGCAGCACCATTGGCGCGGGTCGCGGCCAGTTGCATCCGCCCCCGCACCCCCACCAGCCCCGGCAGGGCGGCAAACACCCCTGCCGCGGACTCGCCCGACGCAATCGCCAGCCCCGCCGCCAGAGCGGCATTTTCCGCCTGAAATCCGCCGATCAGCCCCAGCCGCACCTGGTGCGCCTGCCCCTGCCAGAGGTAGCGCACCTCCTGGCCCGAGGCGTCATGGCGCCGACCCGCAATGCGCAGATCGCAGCCCGCGCCATGCCCCACCGCCAGCACTTGCTGGCCACGCCCGCGTGCAATGGCCGCGAGATCGGCCCCGCGCGGATCATCGAGGTTGATCACCGCCACCCCGTCCGCGCCCAGCACCCGCTTGAACAGCCCCGCCTTGGCGGCGAAATAGGCTTTGAGTGTGCCGTGGTAATCGAGGTGATCCTGGGTGAAATTGGTGAACCCCGCCGCCCGCAGGTGAACCCCGTCCAGCCGCCGCTGATCGAGCCCGTGGGAAGATGCCTCCATCGCCGCATGGGTCACCCCCGCCGCAGCGGCTTTGGCCAGCATCCGGTGCAGGGTGATCGGCTCGGGCGTGGTGGCGGGGCTTGGGGCTTGCCACGCCCCCTCGACCCCGGTGGTGCCGATGTTGATCGCACTGTGTCCCAGCGCCGCCCAGATCTGGCGGGTGAAGGTCGCAACCGAGGTCTTGCCGTTGGTGCCGGTGACTCCCACCATCACCGCCGGCTGCGCCCCGAACCACAGCGCCGCCGCCCCCGCCAGCGCCTGGCGCGGGTCTTGCGCCACCACCAGAGCGGCCGGACTGGCGGCCAGCGGCTCGGCGGCAAGACGCGCGCCGGTGGCATCGGTCAGCACCGCCGCCGCCCCCATCCGCAGCGCGCAGGAAATGAATTCCGCGCCATGCACCGCGCTGCCCGGCAAGGCGGCAAACAGAAAGCCCTCCCTGACCGCGCGACTGTCAACCGCCAGCCCGGTGATGCTCGCCTCACGCCCGGCCGCGGCGGTCAGGCCCAGTTCCGCGAGTGTCTTCGGCTGCTCCGCCATGGCTCGCCCCCATCCCGCGTCAGTTGCTGACGGTTGTTATCCCATCTGCCGCGCCGACTTCAACCGCAGGCCGCAGGCCCAGCAGGGGGGCGGTGCGCCGGATGATCTCGGCCCCGACCGGCACCGAGGTCCAGCCCGCAGTGCGGCGCGGCTTGGGGCCCGAGGTTTCCACCGGCTCGTCCAGCGTCACCACCAGCACGTAGCGCGGATCGTTGGCCGGGAACATGCTGGCGAAGGTGTTCACCACCTTGTCGGGGTAGTAACCACCGCTTGGCCTAGGCTTGTCGGCGGTACCCGTCTTGCCCGCCACCGCATAACCCGGCACCTCGCCCAAGGAGGCGGTGCCGCGCGTCACCACGCCGCGCAGCATGGCCACTGCGGCACGGGCGGTCGGCTCCGAGATCACCCGCACCGCCTCGGGCGGGGTGGTGCGGCGCATCAAGGTGGGCGGCACCGCGAGGCCGCCGTTGGCGATCGCCGCATAGGCCGCAGCAAGGTGCAACGGGCTGGCCGCCACGCCGTGGCCGTAAGCGGCGGTAATGGTCACGATCTCGGACCAGTTTGCCGGGACGATCGGCCGCGCACCGGGGGCCTCGATCAGCTCGACCGGGGTCGGATCGAACAGCCCCAGCGCCTTGAGGAACACCTGCTGGCGCAGGCCGCCGATCATCATCGCGATATGCGCGGCCCCGATGTTCGAGGATTTCACAATCACATCGGTGACCGAAAGCAGCGGGCCATAGTTGTGGTTCTCGAACTCGCTGATCTTGAACTTGCCCCAATACATCGGGGCCTTGGCATCGACCTTCGTGTCGGGCGTCACCAGACCCAGCTCCAGCGCCTGCGCCACCGCGAAGATCTTGAAGGTCGAGCCCAACTCGTAAGCGCCCTGCACCGCGCGGTTGAACAGCGGGCTGTCGGCGGCATCGCCCGATGCCAGTGGCAGCGGGCGGTCGTTGGGGTCGAAATCCGGCAACGACACCAGCGCCATCACTTCGCCGCTGTGCACATCCATCAGCACCGCGGTGGCCGCCTTGGCATTCATCATCTTCATGCCGGCGGCCAGCACCTCTTCGGTCGCTGCCTGCACCGTCAGATCAAGCGACAGTGCCAGCGGGGTGCCAACCTGCGCCGGATCGCGCAGCCGCGCGTCAAGCGCCTTTTCCACCCCCGCCGTGCCAATCACCTCGGCCGAATGCACCCCTTCGACCCCGAAACTGGCCCCCCCCAGCACATGCGCCGCCAGGTGGCCGTTGGGATATAGCCGCATCTCGCGCGGGGCGAACAAGAGACCGGGTTCGCCGATGTCATGCACCCGTTGCACCTGCTCGGGCGACAGCACCTTGCGCAACCAAAGGAAGCTGCGCCCATCGGTGAAGCGGCGTTCAAGATCGGCGGAGTCAAGATCGGGAAAGATCGCCGCCAGCGCGGTGGCAGCGTGGGCCGGATCGACCATATCCTTGGGCTGGGCATAAAGCGCATTGGTCAGCAGGTTGGTGGCCAGCAGGCGACCATTGCGGTCGGTGATGTCGGCGCGCTGGGCCAGAATCGCCGCCCCCGAGGCGGCCGCCTGCGGCTCGACCGGATCGGTTCCCGCCAGCAGCGCCATGCGCACCCCGATGGCACCGAACGCCACAAGGAACCCCAGCCTCAGCATCAGCAACCGCCGCTCGCCGCGGGCGCGGGCGCGGTCGCGCAGCGTTTCGTTGCGCCGCGCCCGATTTTCGCGCTCGATGCGGTCGGGATTGTCACCCGCCGCACGCGCCGACAGGATGCGCGCGAGCGGGCGCAGCGGAATGCGGATCACGGCGTGCTTTCCTCTTGTTGGCCTACCAGATCGACCGGCTGGTTGATCGCGGGCAGCGCGGCGGCGGCGGGATAGGCCACCTGGGCGGCGTCACCAAACTGCCCGGGCTCGAGCGCCAGCAGGCCGAGGCGGTCGAAGTTGATTGCCGCCAGCTCGCGCAGCCGGTCGGGGCGGTTGAGATAGGCCCATTCGGCGCGCTGCACCGCCAGCGCCTCGCGCAGATCGGCGATTTCGGCTTGCAGGCGCCTCACATCCCGCAGCCCGGCCTGGGTGGCATAGTTTTCATGGTAGGCCCAAAACCCGAGCCCCATCAACCCGAGAAAGGTGGCAAGATAGAACAGCGCGCGTGTCATCGGCGACCTCCAAGCGGCAGTTGCGGCACAGACAGCGCGCGCCAGTCCACCTCGCCCGCCGGGGCGGCGGTGCGTCGCCCGACCCTTAGCTTGGCCGAACGCGCGCGCGGGTTTGCCGCCAGTTCCGCGGCGTCCGCCGTCACGGCGCGGCGGGTCACCAGATCGAAGCGCGGCACATCTTCGGCGCGGGCCGGGGCGTAGCGGTTGGTCTGCGCCTCGTGCCCCGAGCGCAGTTGGAAAAAGCGCTTCACGATGCGGTCCTCGAGGCTGTGGAAGGTGACCACCGCCAGCATGCCGCCCGGCCGCAAGGCGCGCTCGGCGGCAGCCAGCCCGGCGGCCAGTTCGCTGAATTCCGCGTTGACCGCGATGCGGATGGCCTGAAAGCTGCGGGTCGCGGGGTGGATCTGACCGGGCTTGGGGCGCGGCAGGCATTTCGCCACGATCTCGGCCAACTGACGGGTGGTAGTGATCGGCGCCTCGGCGCGGGCGGCGACGATGGCATGGGCGACCCGGCGCGAGGTGCGCTCTTCGCCGTAAAGGTAAAGAATGTCGGCCAAGGTGGATTCGCTGACGCGGTTCACCAGATCGGCAGCGCTTTCGCCCGCTTGGCTCATGCGCATGTCGAGCGGGCCTTCCTGCATGAACGAAAAGCCGCGCTCGGCGCGGTCGAGCTGCATCGAGGAGACCCCGAGATCCAGCACGACCCCGTCCAGCGGCTCGCCCGCGTGACGGTCAAGCTCAGAGAAGTTGCCCGCCACCAGCGCCAGCCGATCGCCGCAAGCCCCGACCCAGCCCGCCGCCAACTCCAGCGCCAGCGGATCGCGGTCCACCCCGATCACCCGCGCCGCCCCGGCCCCGAGCAACCCGCGCGCATATCCCCCGGCCCCGAAGGTGCCATCGAGCCAGACCCCGGTGACCGGCGCAACGGCAGCCAGCAGCGGCTGCAACAGCACCGGCACGTGGGGCAAGTGATCTTGAAAGGGATCACGCGCCGCCACCGGCTAGACCTCGGAATCGTCGGGCAGCAGGGCCAGCATGTCCTGACCCGGCGGCAGCACTGCGGTCTCTGATGCGCCGCAGAATTTCAGGTCGGCCTCATAGGTGCTGCGCTTCCAGATCTGGAAACTTTCCAGCGCCCCGGCAAAGGTGGTCTCGACCCCCTCTTTCATCTCGTCGACCGAAATCGCGATCTTTTCGCGCGCCTTGGGGGGCAGCACGATGCGGCCTTCCTCATCGACCTCGGCGATCAGCGACATGGTGATCATGTTGCGCTCCATGAAGCGCCGCTTTGGGGTGCCAAGGGGCAGCAGCCGCACCAGCCTTTCGATCCGCCTGATGCCCGCCATGGTGTAGCATTCAAGGAAGCTGCGGCCTTCGTCGCCGTAAACGATCACGAATTTCGGGCGGTTGCCGTCGGTCCAGCCGGGATCGCCGGCTTGCAGCGCGCGGCGAAACGCGGCCGGGATCGAGACCCGCGCCTTGCTGTCAACCTTCTGGTTGAACTCGCCTCTGAATGCCTCCGACACGGTCTGTCCCTAACCCGTTTCCGCCCGCCCGAATTGAAAGCGGCGGCCCCGAAATGAAAGCGGCGGCCCAGAAACGAAACCGGCGGATCGAGCGGCTGCCACTGCTCGATCCGCCGTTCTGTCCCATCGCTGGGTTCGTCCGACTGCGCACGCCACCTGGGGGAGATGTCTGCTCGTTCGCGCGCCGGATCTCGTCATGTCAGATGGAAGCGGGGCCTGTATGAAACCTGACTTTTCGCCTTGGGGTCTTGCCTGCCCCTTGTTGTGTCATTCCCACCGCCATCCGATGGGCAATCATTGCCATGGGTTTTTATGGGAAGCAACGGGAAATTTTGGGAATTACAACCGGACCTGGCCCTGCCCCTCGCCGCCAGGCAACAGATCATGCAAAACAAAGCAAAAACAAAATCCCACTTGTCGTGGTAACGCTATCGTTACCCACTAGATATAGGTCGTAATTTCGCCGAAGCGGCGCTCCCATATTTTTCCAACCCGCATCGAAAAAGGCCCGGGTTCAGGGTAATGTGTTGCGAAAATACCAAAACTCCGGCCGGAACCGGGGTTTCGGGGGTATTCTTCAGGGTTCGGTGATTCGGAAACGGCGGCGTGCGGCACCCGCTCCCATGGTTTCCCAGGTGGTCATACCAACGGCCCCTGAAAGATTGACATCTCGCGGGTCGTCTCCCTGTCGGTCCGCTTGCGAACCGGCATGCGCCCACCCGGGCGGCCGCATGCCTGTATCGGGACGGGTCTTTTGCAGGGGCCGTTGGTATCAGGCCACGCCGCCCGCCACCAGTCGCCGCGCGAGGGCGGCGTAGGCGTCGGCCAGCGGGCCGGTGCCGAGGGCCACCGGCGTGCCCGCATCGCTCGCCTCGCGCACTTCCAGCGCCAGCGGCAGCTCGCCGAGGAACGGCAGGTTCATCCGCGCCGCGTCCGCCGCCACCCCGCCATGGCCGAAAATATGGGCCTCATGGCCGCAGTTGGGGCAGACATAGGACGACATGTTCTCGATCAGCCCCAGCACCGGGGTCTTGAGCTTGAGGAACATGTCAAGCGCCTTACGTGCATCGAGCAGCGCCACGTCCTGCGGGGTCGAGACCACGATCGCACCGGTCAGTCGGGTGCGTTGGCACAGCGTCAACTGAATGTCGCCGGTGCCGGGCGGCAGGTCGATCAGCAGCACATCAAGCTTGCCCCAGGCCACCTGCCCCAGCAGTTGCTGCAACGCCCCCATGATCATCGGGCCGCGCCAGATCACGGCCTCGCCGTCCTTCAGCATCAGGCCGATCGACATCAGGGTGACGCCATGCGCCATCAGCGGGATGATGGTCTTGCCGTCAGGGCTGGCGGGGCGTTTGCTCACCCCCATCATGCGCGGCTGGCTGGGGCCGTAAATGTCGGCGTCGAGCAGCCCGACCCGCCGCCCCTGCCGCGCCAGCGCCACCGCAAGGTTCGAGGCCACCGTCGATTTGCCCACTCCGCCCTTGCCCGAGCCGATCACGATGATGCGGTCGATCCCGGCCACGGGTTGCGGCCCGGCGGTTTGCGGCGTGGGGTGCTGGCCGATCTTGAGGTTGGGCGGCGGGGTCGCGGGGCCTTGCGCCGTTCGCACGATCTGCACCGACGCCACCCCCGGTAGCGCACGCAGGGCCGCACTCGCCGCGGTCTCGACCGGCCCGAGGGCGCGGGCCTGATCGGGGCTGGCCGCCTCGATCACGAATCGCACCTGCCCGGCCTCGATGCTGAGCGCCCGGATCATATCGCGCGATGCCAGATCGCCGCCGTCGGGCAGAGCGATCCGCGCCAGCGCGGCCAGAACGGTTTCACGGCTGACGGTCATCATGGTCTCCTTGATCGCTGCGGTCTTCGCGCACTGCAAATATCCGGGCATGGTTGTGCGCTTTGTCGCAAAGCGCAAGTGAGCCTGTGCCAGATGCCGAAAATTCAGGAGAAGGGCCTGTTTCCCCTACGTAAATCAACCACTCCAGCCATGCTCATGCTGCATGGCGGCATTGCGGCGCCGGTCAATTGTGCATGCGCAGCAATTGCCCCATCTTACCAGGAACAGCGCAACCGGGACTGTCAGACCGGACCGAGGATGCGCAACGAAACCAGACCTGAGGCTGATCCAATGTCCTTTGCCAATACGCTTCGTGCCACCAACCCGAACCTGATCGAGCGCTTCTCCGCCGCGCTGAAGGCGACCCGCGCCGCGCTTCAACGTCGCCGGGTCTTCAACCGCACCGTGCGTGAACTGGAGCAGCTTTCGAGCCGCGACCTCAACGATCTGGGCATTCATCGCTCGATGATCACCCGCATCGCGCTGGAGGCCGCCTACGGCAAGTGAATTTGCCGGGCTCCACCTCCTCCCGGGGCCTACGGCAAACGCGGCGGCACCTTTCCTCCTCCCTGGTGTCGCCGCAAATGACCCGGAAGCAACCGCTTCCAACGATGTAGCGTCGGGCCCATCCCTCCCCCCGGGCCGGACGGACAAGCGGCGGCCCCACCTCCTCCCCGGGGTCGCCGCCTTTTTTTGACCTGGTCACCCCCCACGCCCTGGCCGGCATCGTAGCCGGAATGACGGCGGACCCGGCCGGTGCCTGCCCGACGAAAATTCTCACTTGAATAAATGGGGCAGATTTCCAATACTCGAGGTCGGACCGATCACGCCAGACCCTGCGGTCGGCCTTCCGTATAACGGGAGTGAAGTCGGTGATTTCGGCTTGACGCAAGCCCTGCAGATTTGCGACCCAGTTTCGCGCCGAACGTGCAGGCAGGGTGCCAAAGCCGGGGATCCAATCTGATGCGCAAGCCCCCCCGCACGCCGCTTGATGCCCTGCCCGGCAGGCACCAACCGGACGGAAACACTGTGGCCGCCCTCGCCGACTCGCACCCGATTGATGTGACCCTGATCAGCAACGACTGGATCTGGGAGCAGGACGCCGCCTTGCGGTTCACCTGGTTTTCAGCCAATGCCGACGCCGCCGGGGCGGAGACCACGCCAGCGCTCGGCAAGACCCGACCCGAGATGGCCGGGGCCACTGCCGCCGATCTGGCCAGCCCCGAGTGGCAGGCCCACCTTGCCTGCCTCGCGGACCACCAGCCGTTTCGCGACTTCACCTTCAAGACCCGCCGCGCCGATGGCACGACGGCCTGGTATCGCACCAGCGGCGCACCGCTGTTCGACGCGAACGGCCAGTTTGCCGGGTATCGCGGCCTAGCCGCCAACGTCACCACTTTTCGCGAGCGCGAAATCGCCACTGCCGAGACCACGCGGAGGCTCGAAACCATTCTCGGCGCGCTGCCCGACCTGTTGTTCGAGGTCGATGCCGAAGGCCGTTACACCGGCTTCATGACCGGCCCGCGCGAGGCAATGGTGCTGCCGCCCACCGCGTTGCCGGGCAAGCGGATCGACGAGGTGCTGCCGCCCGAGGTGGCCGCGCTGACCATGAACGCGGTCGCACGGGTGATGACCGGCGAGATGGTGCGCGGGCTGCGTTACCCACTGGCGGTGCCCGACGGGACCCACTGGTTCGAACTCGCGGCCCGGCGCAAGCCAGCGGCCGATGCCGGCGGCCCGGCGACCGCGATCCTGCTGGTTCGCGACGTCAGCGAAGATGTCAGCCGACGCCAGACGCTGGGCCGTCTGGCCAAGATCGTCGAGAACATGACCAACCTCGTCATGATCATCGACCGCAAGCAGCGGGTGGTCTGGGTCAACGACGCCTTCACCGCCCAGACCGGCTGGCGGCTGGACGAGATCAGGGGCCGGGATCTGGGCAATCTGGTGCGCTGCCCTGAAACCGATCCGGCGATGGTCGCCAGCCTGAGTGGCACCCTCGCCGAAGGCAAACCCTTCCATGGCGAGGCGGTCAATCAGGATCGCCACGGCAAGCGCTACTGGGTCGATTTCAACGTCCTGCCGCTTTTTGATGAACGCGGCGCTCTCGACGGCTTCGTCTCGGTCGAGACCCTGATCACCGAGCGCAAGGAAAGCGGTGCCCGAATTGCCGCGCTGGCAGCAGAATCGCAACGCATGCGAACCCGGCTGGTCAACGCGCTGGAAGCGCTGAGCGAAGGCGTGGTGATCTTCGACGATGACGATCGGCTGGTGGTGGCCAACAGCGCCTTTCGCCTTTTTCACCCCGAAATCGCCGATGATCTGCGCGAAGGCATCAGCCAGGCCGAACTGCTGCGGCTGGGGCTTGCGCGCGGTGCCTTCCCGGCGGCAATCGGGCGTGAAGCCGAATGGCGGACCGAACAGCTGGCGCGCTACAGCGCCGCGCGTCATACCGACGAGGTCGAGACGGTGGACGGCCGCTGGCTGCACCGGCTGGACATTCGCACCTCAGATGGCGGGCGCGTCGGCCTGCACACCGACATCACCGAGCGCCGGGCGCAGCTTGCCAGCCTGTCGGAGTCGAGGCGCCGCATGGCGCAACTGATCGAGGCTGCCAATGTCGCCACGTTCGAGTGGTTTTTCGGCACCGGTGAGATCGCGCTCGGCGGCAACTTTGCAAAGTTCGTGGGTTATCCAGATGCTACGCCTGTCCATTTGACCTTTGACGAAATTCTGACCCATTGTCACCCGGATGATTCGGACGTGCTGCGCAACGTCACGCGACAATTGCAGTCCGAAGCCGACCCGCTGATCGAGATCGAGTTCCGGATGCGTCACCAGCAGGGGCACTGGATCTGGTTGCAGGCGCGCGGGCGGGTGCTGGAGCGCGCCGCCGACGGCTGGCCCCGTGTCTTTGCCGGCGTCTTTCTCGATATGACCGAGCGCAAGACGCTGGCGCTCGACCTCGAGGCGGGGCGCAAGTTTTTGGCCGAAGTCATGGATTCAAGCATCGCCGCGATCAACGTGGTGAACGCGCAGGGCCAAATCACCTATGCCAATGCCGAGGCCGAGCGGATTCAGGGCCTGTCGGCCGCAGCCATTCTGGGCCGCCGGTTCGATGATCCGGTCTGGCAGATCACCGCCCCGGACGGCGGAGCGATCACCCGGCAGGAGATGCCCGTCTGCCGCGCGATCCTTGGCGCGGTCGCGGTGCGCGACGTGCAGATCAGCATCGCCTGGCCCGATGGCTCGCGTCACCTTCTTTCCGTCAATGCGGTGCCGGTGACCGCCAGCGACGGCGCCAGAAGCGTTGTCACCTCGTTTCGCGACATAACCGAGGAACAGGCCAACACCCGACGCCTGGAACAGGCCCGCGCCGCGGCCGAGGCGGCGAGCCTCTCCAAATCAAGCTTCCTTGCCAACATGAGCCACGAGATCCGAACCCCCCTCAACGGCGTTCTGGGCATGGCCGAGTTACTTGATGGCATCATCACCGAGCCGCGCCAGAAGCAGATGATTGGCACCATCCGGCGTTCGGGGGATCTGCTTCTGAGCATCCTCAACAGCATTCTCGACATGTCGAAGATTGAGGCCGGCAAGATGGAGCTCGAACAAGTGCCGTTCGACCCGGTCGAGATCAGCCGTCAGATCGAGGCGCTGAATGCGGTGAAGGCGGCGGAAAAGGGGCTGGATTTCGAGGTCATGACCAATTTTGAACCCGGCATGAATCGCATCGGTGACCCGCATCGCTTACAGCAGATCATCAACAATCTGATCGGCAACGCCATCAAGTTCACCGAAACCGGCGCGGTGGACGTCAAGGTGTCGGGCCGGGCGGGCAAACCCCTGGTGATCGAGGTCAAGGATAGCGGCGTTGGCATGACGCACGCCCAGGTGGCGCGGGTATTCGACAGTTTCGTGCAAGCCGATGGAACCATCAGCCGCCGCTTTGGCGGCACCGGCCTCGGCATGACCATTGTCAAGGAACTGGTCACCCTGATGGGCGGCGAGATCTCACTTGAAAGCACGCCCGGAATCGGCACCAGGGTGCGGGTGACCTTGCCGCTGCGCGAGGTGGCGGCCGCGGCCCCGGCCCCCGCGAGCGCCGCTGGAGGCCGAATTGCCGTCAGCCAGAGCCTGGCCGGGTTGCGGCTGCTGGCGGCCGACGACAGCGCGACCAACCGGCTGGTGTTGCGCGAAATGCTGGCGGGAAGCGGTGCCGAGCTGACCCTCGTCGAGAACGGCTTGCAGGCGATTGACGCCTGGAACGCGGCGCACGCTGCCGGGGCGCGGTTCGATCTGGCGCTGCTCGACATCTCGATGCCGGTGCTCGATGGCATCCGCGCTCTTGGCCAGATGCGCGACCTTGAGGCGAGCGCGGGGCTGCCCGCCACCCCGGCCATCGCCATGACCGCAAATGCCATGGCGCATCAGGTGACCGAATACATCATGGCCGGTTTTGATTCCCATTTGGCAAAGCCGTTCCACCAGCAGGAATTGCTGCACGCGATCGTCAACCTTGCCAGGCGCAGATAGCGATCGACACAACCCTAAGGGCAATTTCTGAGACTTTTTCGCCCTATGCTGAAAGATTTTCGTCATCGGCAGTATCTTTTGTGGCGCCATCGGTAATTTGTGGTGCCATGGATAAGAAGTGCAAACGCGTTGCGAGTGAGCCTTATGAAGAACGATGCAAACGAATCAATGCCTGTTCACCGTGTTCTTCTGGCAGAAGATGATGAGGTCAATCAGGAAATCGTAAGCGCATTGCTTGCGGACATGCCTGAAATCGTGTTGACGGTGGTCGGCGATGGGCGGGCGGCAATCGAGGCAGCGCTTGACCAGCACTTCGATCTGATGATCTTCGACCGAAACATGCCGCAGATTTCGGGCGACCGGGTGATCCGCTATCTGCGCACTGCGGCCACCATCAACTCGGCGACTCCGATCATCGAGATGACCGCCGACGTCGATTATGTCGCCGTCGGTCCGCATATTGCTGGCGACGTGACCATTCCGAAGCCGATCCGCGCCGAGGTATTCATGGCGGCGGTCCGGGATCAATTGGCCGGCCACGGAAAAATTTGATCGGCCCGGCGTCGCGCCCCAGATTTATCCACATAAGGCTTATCCCTTTGACTCCGGGTGCACCACATCTTGAAAAGCGGCTGTCGCCGGCGAGGAAGCGAAAGCTGGTCGTGGGACATGGGCGTAGGTGGGTGGAGGCCGGAGATGCGCCTGGAAT
>Ga0172369_10000285_pt1 | contig 75028 bp, 69 predicted proteins | sample LakKiv25m_FD_114539 | JGI IMG/M metagenome (GOLD analysis project Ga0172369, IMG submission 114539) | Freshwater microbial communities from Kabuno Bay, South-Kivu, Congo - kab_022012_11.25m | ecosystem: Environmental > Aquatic > Freshwater > Lake | place: Democratic Republic of the Congo... | reverse complement strand
TTTGCCTGCTTTCAAAAGGCGCCCGCCTTCCAGTCGCCTTTCTTCCATTTGTTCACGGGTTAAGTGTGATGGCTTCCATGTCATACTGCCAATTGTAAGCCAATCTCAGTTACCCTGAATAATACCAAGATAAGATGCGCATAAAGAGCTCTATATTTATGTGCAGTCCATAATTCCCAAGTAACAAAAAAAACTAAGAAAAAATACCAGAAAAAGATTATCAACTTTATTGCTGGGTGTTTTATTAACTTGGTAAGTATGCGGATAAAACTAATATATTTGGGACGCAAAAAAGACTTAATAGTTGAAGACTTCAATCTAACCATAAAAAAACCTCCGTGTGTGTATTGACACGCGGGGCGGGCTTTGCTATCATCGGGAAATCCGGCGCGAGCCTCCCTCGCGTGTTTTTGAAAAGCCCTGTTCTAGCAGGGCTTTTTTGATTCTACCAAACAAGGCTGAATCTCAAGCAAAAATTTACCATGTCATCAATTTGATTTTTTCTTTCTTTTGGAAGTCGTACCAAATCGCGTCATCCTGGAAGAATCCTTCCAATGAGCGCCCATAGAATTGCACCTTGCCCGTTGATGTGACTTCCTCGTTGTAGCCCTTACCAACCACGCCCTCTCGATACACCGCCAAAACTGGTGGAAAGGTATCCACCTCCCACTGCTCCCGCCACACGCGGCTTTGATATGCCGCCTCGTACTTTCGCACTTTGCTGGTCGCGCGGGTGCGCTTGTCCTCGTTGTGATATTCGATAAGGTAGGTTTGCTCCCGTCCGCCCTTCTGGAAGCGTATCAATGCGTCCGGCTCTAAAATCGGGACATCATCCTTCCAGAGCGTGCCTTCGTATTTGCTTTGCCAGGTCAGCGCCCATCCCGCCTTCGCTGCGGATTCGTTGATGCGCAGCACAATTTCATTCGTTGCAAGGTCGTGCATCACCCGTTCCAGCGGCGCGCCCAGATACCCGCTGGCTGGGGCGACCCCAAAGATTTCCCGCACCAGTTCCGCGCCCACCGGTCCCAGCGTGTACACCAGCGAGCGCTCCGCGTTTTCCGGCACGGGCAGCCCATGTGAGACCAGGGCAGCGCGGATTTCGGCGGAGACGTAGGGCAGGCGGTCGAGCAGGCGGCGGGCGTGATAGTCATACAGCGTGCGGCTGCCAACCGGGAAGTGATATTCCGGTAGCGCGCCCGCGGAGAGCAGCAGGCGCAGGACAGCGCGCATGTTGTCTGTGAAGCCGCTTTGCAGCAGTTGATGGGCGGCGATTTGTGCCGCTTGCGGGCTGATGGATTTGACGCGCGGCGCCGCATTGGGGTTGATGCGTTTGGGTTGATTTAGTTTCAGCATGGGGATTCTCCTGTATAGAGCCATACCCCCTAAAAGAGGGGGTAGTCCGTTTTTTATGTATTACGCTGGAAGTCGGTGAGAAGTTGCTGAGCAGCCGGTGAGCAGTGTTTTTGCCTTTGGCTGGCTGGCGCGCTGGCAGCCGGTGAGCAGTCCCTGAGCAGTCGGGGAGCAGATGGGGCGCAGTCGGTGAGAAGTATTTTTATCTGCCTGTCAGAAATGTGGGCTGTTTTTCTGACAGGCAAAAATCAGGCAGCGCGGGCTAAGGTTTTGGAAAACTGCATTCTCCATGAGGACGGGTGTGGAATATTTTTTCGGAGGTCAGCCGCCAAAAACCCTTTAAAACAGGGGCAAAAATACCGCAAAAGTACGGTCTTCTGAAACTTTAGACCACACCCATGAGGACTCAAAAGTTTGACAACGGTATATGTTTTGTTATATAATTCAGTTGAATGATGGATCGGGGCTTCCCCGGTCGGGAAGACGGGCTTCGGCTCGTTTTCTTTTTAACCGAACACAGTAGTATGTTCCCAGCTTGGGGAGGGGAAAATCTTCAACCCGTAACCAAGTATTTTAGTATTCTGCGCGGGCTTATGGTCAATTTTTGGGGCGATGATTTCAAAGGCTTTGTTTTCCGCTTTTGGGCGTAATACTTTGGCTGCGATGGGGTACGCCAACAAATCCGCGATTTGCAGCCCGGCAATATTGGCTTGTTTTTTTTCCATCCAAAAATTGGTAATGTTTCCTAGATCGTTTTGGTAGCGCGTGCCAAATTTGAGGTAATGATCAAATTCATTTTTTAATTGAGCGTCTTCGTTTTTTCCGCGAGATTCAGCCATCATATATCCCGTTTCAAAGCGGCTGCGGCGGTGCATGAACATCGAATAGCGCTCGACCATGAATTCCAGCGACAAATGATATGGATTGCGCGCGACATCTCCATACCGTTGATTATGTTTGTTTTTTAGGATAACCGCCGCCAACGCGGTAAATTGCAGGTTTTCAATCAAGTTGTTGATTGCTTCGTAAAATTCGCGCCGCTTATCTTCGTCGCCAAGAAATGAAAAAGCCCCTTTTTGCTTTCTAATTTCGCTGGAATGTAAAATAACATCCGTTCGACCCCAAAAGCGTTGTTTCAGGTCCTCCACAGAGGGGCGGGCAACTTGCTTGTAATATTCCTTTTCAAAAACACAACCTGTTAAGCAGAATACGGGAAAATCTTTGCGAACGTTCGCAAGGTTATGGTCGCCTGATTCGTCCATGAATAGCACATAGGGCATTGAATAAAGTCTCCAGTTTACGGCAGCGGCGGCAAGCCGAGTTCTTTCAGAAATTCGTTGTGCCTATCTTTAGCGGATTTGATTTCGGCTTCCAGCGCTTGCAGTTGTTCATGCACGGCGCGGAGGTCAATTTCCTCTTCCTCCTCGGCGGTGGAGATGTAGCGCGAGATGTTGAGGTTGTAGCCGTTCTTTTCGATTTCTTCCATCGAGACGCGGCGGGCGTAGCGCTCTTCTTCCTTGCGGAATTGGTAGGTGTCGAGAATCTTTTCGATGTGTTCCGGCGTCAGTTGATTTTGACGCTTGCCCTTCTCGAAGTGTTCGCTGGCGTTGATGAATAGCACGTCGTCATATTTTTTGCATTTTTTGAGAACCAGAATACAAACAGGGATTCCCGTTGAATAGAACAGGTTGGCGGGCAGTCCGATGACGGTATCTATGTTGCCGTCTTCGAGCAGTTTGCGGCGGATGCGCTCTTCCGCGCCACCGCGAAATAATACGCCATGCGGCAGGATAATCGCCATCACGCCTTCCGGCGCGAGGAAGTGAAAGCCATGCAGGAGGAAGGCAAAATCGGCGGCGGATTTGGGCGCGAGTCCGTAGTTCTTGAAGCGGGCATCTTCGCCCAGAGATTCGGTTGGCTCCCAGCGGTAACTAAAAGGCGGGTTGGCAATCACCGCGTCAAAGACAGGCTTGCGGATGGGATTCGCTTCGCGCAGCATTTCCCAATCGTTGAGCAGGGTATCGCCGTGAAAAATCTCGAACTCGGAATCTTTCACGCCATGCAGCAGCATGTTCATCCGCGCCAAGTTGTAGGTGGTGACGTTCTTCTCCTGCCCGTAGATTTTGCCAATGCCGTTGTTGTCGAGCCGCTTGCGGACGTTGAGCAGCAACGAGCCGGAGCCACAGGCAAAATCCAACACGGATTTGAGGCGCGGTTTTTTTCCTGTGGCGGGTTCTTGACTATCCAAGATGACAATGCCGGATAGCACGCTGGAAATTTGCTGCGGGGTGTAGAACTCGCCCGCTTTTTTGCCCGAACCCGCCGCGAACTGCCCAATGAGATATTCGTAGGCGTCGCCGAGCGTGTCGCTGTCGGTGGAGAAGTCTTTTAGCCCTTCGGCAATTTTGGTGATGATGTTGCAGAGTTTGGCGTTGCGCTCGGCGTATTTTTTGCCGAGTTTGTCGGAGTTGAGATTGATTTCCGAGAACAGCCCATTGAAGGCGCTGGCAAAGGATTGGTTTTCGATGTACTTGAATCCTTTTTCCAGCGTGTGCAGCAGTTCGCCGTTTTGCGTGCGCGCCATTTCGACCAGGCTGCCCCACAGGTAGGGCGGCTCGATGACGTAATGCGCTTTGAGGCGCATTTGTTTCTCGAAGGCTGGCACGTCTTTGGGGTTGCGCTCATACCAGAGTTGCAGCGGCGTGACGAGGGGAATTTGCTCCTGCTCCTCTTCTTCCCCTTTTTTCTTGGGCTTCTTCTTTTGCATCGCCGCCAGAGCCTGCGCCCGCGCGGATTCGACTTCGCTTTCGGACGGGTACTCCTTGCCGAGTTCCTTCCTGCACGCGGATTCGTAGTTGTCCGAGAGGTAGCGCAGGAAGAGAAAAGACAGCATGTAATCGCGGAAGTCGTCCGCATTCATCGCGCCGCGCAGTTGGTCCGCGATTGCCCAAAGGATGGCGCCGAGTTGTTTTTGTTGTTCGTTGGTCATAAATGATTCCTTGTTTTCAGACCGGTTTCCACAGACGTTTAATCTACCAGCGTTATGGTGATTCACAGAACCCGAATCGACTCAGTACTTAATGAAACCTGACAGGTCTTTTTTATTTACTTACTCTTCATCTTCCACATCTTGTAACGGCTGAATTTCCTGATGAATTCTGATAAAGTCTGCGCGGCTTCCAAAGAGTTGTAAGACCTTCTCTCTTTGTAAACGGGTTGGCACATTTCCAATAAGTTCATGATAGGACGAATAATTCCAGTTCCGAAAATCGGTTTCAAACTTATGCTTTTGCGGATTTTGATGAATATACACAATTAAGCGCATCAAATATTTTTCATCCGTGACAGGTATCCTGTTAAATGGACGCTCGAACAACGCGCCTGTTCTGCCTGTGGCAATGTTGACGCCCCGCGCATAGGCGTTGAAGAAATTGGAAAAGGGTTTACTCGTTGATTTAAGACCTGTCTGGTCTCCATAGGAGTCCGACAAATGGACATTCAAGTCCGCGCGCGAGTTCTTGAGACCTGACAGGTTTCCGATGGTGTCCGTTAAACGTTGCTCCATGCCCATGTCGTGATTCTGGTTAACCGAGTTGTCTGTAAAACCTGTCAGGTCTGGTATTTTATCCTTCACGTACCCCGCCACATGGAAGTGGTTTCGTAAAAGACCATACGCCCAGGTCTCAAAAACGGAATAGGTATGCTTCCACCATAATTCCATGAAGTAGGCGTAGTTCCGTTCCTGAATAAAAATATTTTCGCCGTTATTGCCGCGATTGTAGATGTGAAAGAATGTCCCATGTGTAAGTGGCGGAATATCGGTTGGCATGGTTCTAATTCCTTTTATACCCGTTCCAGACCTGTCAGGTTTCCATAGAACCTGAATCGACCAGCATCATGGTGATTCACGGGATTCGAATCGACTCAGTACTCAATGAAACCTGACAGGTCTTTTTTTCACTTCACAAACAACCCCTGCATCAACCCCTTCTTATGGACTTTCAGCGCCGCCACTGCCTCCCCTTGCGCCGAGATTTCCTCATCCACCGCACTCAGCAATTCCGCGATTCTTTGTTGTTCTTCTGGCAGAGTTGGCACAAAAAACTTATAGTTAACGAGTTGGCTATTATTTATTGAATTGATTCGCGCTCCAAGTCCAGCGGCGACTTGATTTTGGTATGCTTCAGTCTGGAGTAATTGATAAACGAACTTTGGCGTGTTGGAGCGAAAAACTGTCATAAATGCGCCATGCGTACACAATGGCATACCTTCAGGGATGAGCGCATTTTTACCAATTAATGCGGTTGAACCATTTCTAACGCAAATCAAAATATCATTTGGCTTTGACAAGTTGACTCGTCTAACATTTTCAGCAACGTAAACGCAGTCATCGAGAACTATTTTGCCATCTTTGATATTTGAAGACCGTAACACCAATAAACCTTTATCTCTTATGTCAGAAGGCGAATAGGTTAAACCTAAAACAGGCGTTCCCAAATCACCTAGATTAATTTCCTCCCACTCCCCAGCGGACTCAAACTCAGGGAAGCGCAACCTCGGCACGGACTCGCCTTCGGCGGGGAAGAGGTTCTGCATCAACCCTTTTTTATAGGCTTTCAGCGATTCCACTTTTTGGCTTTGGGCGGCAATCAAGTCATCGAGCGAGGTCAGGCAGTCCGCTATTTTTTGCTGTTCGAGCGAAGATGGAACAGCAATAGGTAATTCTGTAATCGTTGCCATAACAATGTATGGTGTGTTTCCATCTTTTTTTTCTATAGAAATTCTTGCAGGTAAATGAACGTCTAAGAAATACTTGATAAATAGCGCGTTAGCATCAAAATCTTGAAGAACGTAAGTTCTTTGATATGCGTTAAATTTTCCGTTGTAGTGATGGATGTAGCCTAAGTAGGCTCCATTTCCAGCGATCAATAAAGCCTCACCTTCAAAGGCGTATTTATCTATTTGATAGTAGTTTTTCGCGCATGTGTAAAATCTATATGCGCCATTTTCTACCATAGCATTGGCGTCTAATTTCCCAGTTGTCACACTTTTTACTACTTGCTCCAATAATTTCCCTTCCCATGCAGGAGAATCTTGAAACTCAGGAAAGCGCAACTTGGGGGTAGCGGTCTTATTAAGACCTGTCAGGTTTTCCAAACCTGACAGGTCTGAGGAGTTCGTCTTATTCATACGCGCTCAATCCCGAAATCTCGCGCCCGCCCGCCAGTTTCTTCAACAGCGGAATCAGTTCCGCCATCAATTCGGCTTCTTTTTCCATGCGGGCTTTCCAACCCAAATCCTGCGGGTCGAGCAGGTCGGTTAATGCTTGGCTGTCAAAGACCATCCGCGCGATGATTTCATCCACAAAGGAATTGAAGGCGGCTTCTTCCAGCCCGTACTTTGCGGCAATCCCCGCCAGCGCGCGCGTGTTCTTCTCCGCTTTGAAGGCGGCGTATCCGGCTTTAATGGCGGCTTCATCCAGCGCCTTGCCCACTTGCAGGCTGTTGATGTATTCGGTCATGTCCTCGCGCTCGTCCAAAAATTTGGCGTCCGAGGCAATCAACTCAATCAACTGCTCGCGGGTCATTGCCTGTTTGCCGGGCTTGCCAGCCGCGTAATTGGCAAGCAGTTTCATAATGTAATCGTAGTCAATGGTGACGGAAGCGAACAAGACAAACTCAAAATCGAGTTGCTGAATTTGCCCGTTTTCCTTCTCTTTGTTCTGGCGTTCTTTCAAACGCGCGGCGGTTTCCAAATAGGCGGCGCGGAAGGCTTGCAACTGCTCCGGCGGCAAAACCGTCTCGATGTCCGCGATGTGTTCGGCGGTCAGGTCGGTGTATTGCTCCAATTGGGTCTTGTAACGCTGCACATCCTTAAAGCGTTCGATGAAAAGCGCGCGCGCATGGTCGCCCTTCAAATTGGGGACATCCTGCGGCGCGAGAGTCAACCCCTCGGAACGCATGAAGAAGTCCAGTTTTTTCAGCGCGTCTTTCAGTTTGCCAATCACCACCGGCGCGGGGTCCACCAGCCAGATTTCTTTGGCTCGCTCGGCAAACTCGCCGGAAAAGAGTTTAATGGCTTCATCCACCGCCGCGCTCTGCTGACGAAAGTCCAAAATATTGCCAGCGGGCTTGGAGTCGTTCAAGACGCGGTTGGTGCGCGAAAACGCCTGAATCAAGCCGTGCTGTTTCAGGTTCTTATCCACATACAGCGTGTTCAGATATTTGGAATCAAAGCCCGTCAAGAGCATATCCACCACAATCACCAAGTCCACGCGCTCGGCATGGGGCAACTGAAATTCCTGTTTCTTGATACGCTCTTGAACATCCTGATAATAGGCATCAAAAAATGCAATGCTGTGATTGGTGCCATAGCGGGCGTTATATTCATCTATGATGGATTTCAGCGCGGCTTTCTTCTTGTCGGGTTCAATCTTGTTATCGGCTTTTTCCTGCGGTAAATCTTCCTGCAACTGCCGCACGTCCTTATCGCCCTCGGCGGGCGGCGAAAACACGCAAGCGATATTCAACGGCTGGAAGGATTCATCCTCCGCCGCTTTCTTTTCCTGCATCTGCTTGAACAGGCGATAATACTCAATCGCGTCACTGATGGAGGCAGTCGCCAACAGCGCGTTGAACTTGCGCCCCGCCGTGACAGAATCATGCTTCTCCAAAATCGCCTCGATGACGGCTTGCTTGGTCAGCGCCTCGCCCGGCTTGGGGATATGCTCACCTTTTGGCTCGAAGTAATCCACATGGAAGCGCAGCACGTTATCATCCTCGATGGCGTGCGTGATGGTGTAAGCGTGCAACTGCCTTTGGAAGAGGTCTGCGGTGGTGCGGTAGGAAGCCGTCTGCCCTTCAATCACCTGATAACTGGCGTTGTCGTCAAAGATGGGCGTGCCGGTAAAGCCGAATAACTGCGCGCGCGGGAAGAATTCCTTAATCGCCTTGTGATTATCGCCAAACTGTGAACGGTGGCACTCATCGAAGATGAAGACCACGCGCTTGCCGCTCAACGGTTTGAGTTGTTCCTTGTAATTGCGCTTGTTGCCATCATCCAACGCCAGCCCCAACTTTTGAATGGTGGTGACGATAACTTTATCGGCGTAATCATCCGAAAGCAGGCGTTTCACCAGTGTGGAAGTGTTGGTGTTTTCTTCCACGCAATCTTTTTGAAAGCGGTTGAACTCTTTACGGGTGTGGCGGTCAAGGTCTTTGCGGTCCACCACGAACAGCACTTTTTCGATGTCGGGGTTGTCCTTCAACAACGTGGAAGCCTTGAAGGAAGTCAGCGTTTTGCCGCTGCCGGTGGTGTGCCAGATGTAGCCGTGTCCGCTGTCCTCGTGAATACACTCCACAATGGCTTTGACGGCGTAAATCTGATAGGGGCGCATCATCAGCAGTTTTCGCTCGCTGGCGACCAAGACCATGTAACGGCTAATCATCTCGCCTAAAACGCACTTGGCAAGGAACTTCTCCGCGAAGTCATCCAGCAGGGCGATTTTTTGATTGTCCTCGTCCGCAAAGTGATAAAAGGGCAAAAAGCGTTCTTCCGCGTTGAAGACAAAATGGCGGTTGTCGTTGTTGGCAAAGTACATCGTGTCGCTGCGGTTGCTGACGACAAAAAGTTGAATAAAGCATAAAAGCGTATTGGTATAGCCGTTGCCCGGGTCGGTCTTGTAATCCACAATCTGCTGCATGGCGCGGCGCGGGCTGATGTCCAAATCCTTCAACTCGATTTGCGCCACCGGCACGCCGTTAATCAGCAGAATCACATCGTAGCGATGATGGCTGTAGGCGGTGTTCATCCGCAGTTGGTGAATCACCTCAAAGGTGTTCTTGCACCAATCCTTGATATTGACGAGGGTGTACGTCAGCGGCGTGCCGTCATCGCGCATGAAGGTATTGCGCTCGCGCAGGGCTTGGGACGCGGCAAACACATCCGCGCTGACAATCTCGCCCATCAGCCGCGCGAACTCGCCATCGGTCAGGGTGACTTTGTTCAACGCCTCGAACTTCTCGCGGAAGTTTCGTTCCAGCGCGGCGCGGTCGTGGATGTCCGGGCGGTAGGTATATTTCAGGTCGCCCAGTTTGGCAATCAGGTCTTGCTCAATCTTTTGTTCGGTCATAGACAATACCCACAAAATACAGGATGGAAAAACAAAAACCGCCTGCGCGATTTGCGTAGGCGGTAGGATTTCTGGTATTATCTCCCTAACGACTGCGCGGCGGAATCGCGTAGTAGCGGCGCAACAAGTTGCGCCTTTCACAGCCTTGCGGATTCCAGCCGCAGGGCTGATTTTTTTGTAATTATAGGGCAGAGGGTTTTTTTTGTCGAATCTTCGGGGTTTTCCACGCTCAAAGGCGGTTGCCGTGACGGTCAGAGTGTCACGGCAAATCGGCTTCTACGGGCTTTTTACGCCGCACGCGCACAATCGGCGCGCCACGCTGCGAGCGCCGCAACTCATACGCCCTTTGCTTGTGCGAGGGCTTGCAATAACGCTGCATGTAATTCTCGGTCTCGAAGTCCCGCAGGCAATAGGGGCAAGTCCAAACGTACACGCGGCGCGGCTTCACGGTAAAGGGTCGGGCTGCGCTGCGGCTTCCTCACTTTCTTCCGGCTGTGGAGCAGGCGCAGGCGCGGCGGGCTTATCCACTTGGGCGGCGTACACGCGCGGCGCGGCGGGCTGCGGGTTGGTCAAAACCCGCGCGGCGGCTTTCAGCCTCTCGGTGAAGCTCATCTTGCGCGGCGGGATGTAAACCGGCGTGGCTTGGGTCAGGTCGTTCACATCCTGCGCGGGCAGGTCTATCACTTCGCCGCCGATGGGGAGTCCCAGATTGCGCCGCACGTTGTTTATCAGGCGCGGGGCAATCGCCGAGCCAAGCGCGCCGCGCTGCGCGAGCAGGGCTTCCTCCGCCTGCTTCATCGCCTCCTCGGTGATGTTGGCGGTCTCGATGCCCAGCGAGATTTCCGCGTTCACCTCCGGCGCGGCTATCTTGTAGGCGTAGAACAAAATCACATGCGCCGCGGCTGCCACCACAAAGCCATAGACCAGCGCGCTGTTTATCCACTCGGGCGGGGTCATTAATTCCTGCCCGCCAAGCATGACTTCAACAGCGACCATGCCCAGCGTGCCAAGCACGCCAAACACAAAGCCGATGAAGGAAAAAGCGTATTGCATGGCGGACTTGGACAGGTAAATAAACGCGCCCAGCCAAGCCAGCGCGCCAACGTCAAACAGAATCATGCCCATCGCCTGCGCGATCAGGTTGTCGGGGAAGATGCGCGCCAACGCTTGCCAGGTGTAGGACATCAGCAGGGCAACGATGCCCAGCGAGAACATCGCAAAGAACACGCCCGCGATGTTCGGCATAATTTTTTTCATGGGTTATTTTTCCTTTGTGCAGTAGGTTGAATGTATCCACCCGCTGACCTCTTCGGCGCGGATGTAGAGCCATGCGCCGCGCGTCTCCTCGACGGTCACGGCTTGCCCGTTGTGCAGCCATCCCAAAACGCGGGACTCTTCCTCTTGCCCTTCCGGGCTGGTTCGCACGTTGAGCGACTCGGCATTGACGATGCAAGTGGGGGAGGGCGGCTCGGTGGCGATGCGGGGCTTGGGCGCGTGCTTGACTTGCGCGGGCTTTTCCGCTGCGGTGGGTGTGCTGGGCGCGCCGGGCGGTAGTGTGCCAGCAAAGCAAGCCAGCAAGAACGGGATGAAGAGAAAAATCAGGGCGATTCGTTTCATGGATTGACCTCGCAAATCAGTTAGAATCAAAATAGGCTTCGACCTCGCAAAGTCTCAGCCTGTTTCGTAGCCGCGTCACTTGTGCAGAAGTGGCGCGGCGCCTTGTTTGGATGGGGGAAATATCGTCTTCCCCGGCAAAAGCCGCTTGCAGGGCTTCCTGTGGGCTTTGCCGGGTGTGATGGCTAATGCTCCGAAGGCAATAAAATCACCTGGGCGGGACGCACTCCATCGAGGCTGCCATATTCCAAAAAGAGCTCAACGTTGAAGGGCAAGTCCGTAAATTGGACATCCTGCGTCACCAGCGGGGCGTTGCGGTCATAATCCCTCATCCCATCCTCGCAGGTCACGCGGCAGGATGAATCCCCGGCGTTGACGATAAACTTCCAAACCTGAAACTCACAGGCGCGCACGCGCTTTGTAAATTGATGACTGATAATCAAGTCCACCATCCACGCCCCGCCATTTGTGGCAATATGCTGAATTCCGTCCGTGTGGAAAATATCGCCAATCAGCGGGTTGGACTTGTAGTAGGTCTCCGTCCCGGTGAAGTTTTGCAGGTCTTCCGGTTTGAAGGTAACGGTCATATTTCACCTCGCAAAGTTTTGAATTACATACATCCGCGCTTGCCCCCAGCGCAACCCCTCTCCGCGTTATCATCCCTGCGCGAATCATCCCGCGCGCAAGTACGCGATAAGCGGTTATGCGGCTGTTAAGGTGCAATGTTCACTGTTTTACCATAGTGTTCATATAGTGAACATTATAAAGCAAAATAAAAGCCAGTCAATGCTTTTGACTGGCTTTACTAACTTTCCAAAAACTGCCTTTTTCGCCTATCGTGTTTTTGTAGTGACGCCTTTTCGGTCTTCTCGATAAAACTCTCTATGGACTTTTTTGAGACCAGCAACGAATGTCCAGCTTTCAAACCTTCAAGGTACCCGCGTTTTACCATGCGCCGAATATGATTTACATGATAGCCGAGAATTTCAGCAGCTTTCTTGCTTGTAACATAGTCGTTCAATTCAGGCATGGGGGATACCACTTTGGGGGCAGTGAAAAATGCCATAATCTCAACTCCATTCAACTATGAGGACATTTTCACTAGCAATAAAGAAGGTGCCTCCACGGAGACTCGAACTCCGGTTTAAGCCTTGAGAGGGCTTCGTCCTGGGCCACTAGACGATGGAGGCGTGAAACGGGCTGTATTCTATCATTCCGAATTTGAATCGTCAACAAAGACGTGAATTTCGCGCGGTCCATGCACGCCGATGGTCAGCGTCATTTCAATATCCGCCGTGCGGGACGGTCCGCTGATGAAAACCGCCGCGCGCGTGTCTTTGACCTTTTCAATCGCGTCTGGCAGAGAGGGCAGAATATCTTTTGCTTTCAAAATGGCGATGTGAATCTCTGGCAGCAGCGAACCCCGCAGCGGATTCCCCGCCCCGTCCGCGACCAAGACCGACCCCGTATCCGCCAGCCCGCAAAGGGCGCGAGTGACCCCCGCGTGGATTTGGTCGTCAGGCTCATGCGTCCATTCCATGCCCGCCGCCTGCAATAAATTTTCGTCCAGCGTATTTGGCTCAACGTGAACCTTTTGGATGTTGCGCGATTTCAAAAACTCAACAAGGTCTTTGGTTGCGTTGGTTGTTCTGTAAACATGCCCGCCCAGCGCTTCAAGTTCCTTGTCAAAAGAAAAAATCCGCTGCGCGCCCTCAACCTTCAAACCTTCAACCTTCAAACTTTCTAACGTTCCAACCTTCAAACCTTCTAACTTTCTCACCCTCTCCCGAAACGTCTTGCCCGCAAATTTGGGAAAATCCTTGCTGTACCCCCAACCTGTGAAGGCGGGCAAGCGCAGCCAACGCGAAGATGGCGCGAGGAAAAAACTTGCGGCGGCGGCAATTTTCTGCGCGGCGGAAAATGCTCGCCCGTTGGAAGCGATGCGGGTATACATCCGCAAGCCGAATTTCGTCATGGGTGAAAGTCCCGCGCCTTCACTGGTCACTGGCAACTGGTTCCTGTCCACTGAATTACTGGTAACTGGCGACTGGCTACTGGCTACTGGCGACTGCCCAGCGCGAACACGAGTTAATAAAGTAGGCAAATCAATATCCACTGGGCAAGCCTCTTTGCACGCGCCACACAAAGACGAGGCTTGCGCGAGTTGAAAATAATTTTCACCGAACAGCCCGGGCGAGAGAACCGAGCCAATGGGACCCGGATATGGCGCAATGGATTTATCTTTTCCGATGTAAGCGTGACCGCTGAGTTCGCGGAAGACCGGGCAGGCGTTGAGACACGCCCCGCAGCGGATGCAGTACAGCGCTTCTTTGAGCGGCGAGTTTTGCAGGCGAGAGCGCCCGTTATCAAGCAGAATGAGGTGGCGGGTTTGTCCTTGCAGCGGCTTTTGCAGCAGTTGAGTATAGACCGTCAATTTTTGCCCCGTGGCGGAACGCGGCAGCAGCGAGAGCATGAGCGATAAATCGTTAAGGTTGGGGACGAGTCGTTCCATGCCCATCAGCGCAATATGCACGGGCGGAATGGTCGTCACCATGCGCCCGTTGCCTTCGTTGGTGAGGATGCACACGCTGCCCGTTTCTGCTACGCCAAAGTTTACGCCGCTGAAGCCAATATCGGCGTTGAGAAAGACCTCGCGCAGAATTTTCTTTGCGGTGGCGGTTAATGTGGGAATATCGGTGGTGTAGGGGATGCCGAGTTTTTCGTGGAAGAGTTGCGCTACCTGCTCTTTTTTAAGATGCGCGGCGGGCGTAATAATGTGACTCGGTCTCTCGTGTCGCAGTTGCACAATGTATTCGCCTAAGTCCGTTTCAATCACTTCAATGCCTTCTTTTTCCAACGCATGATTAAGCGCAATTTCTTCGCTTGCCATGCTCTTGGATTTTGCAATCAGAGTTTTAGTTCTTTCTCCGCGTTCTCTGCGCCTCTGCGGTAAATCTTTTGCAATCTTAAGGAAGATTTGAATTGCCTCATCCGCGTCTTTTGCGCGATGAACAATGACGCCGTTCTCTTCATTTTTGGCGATGAATTTTTCAAGATAATCTTCGAGGCGCTCAATCACATCCGCGCGAATTTGCTTTGCCCGCTGTCTTCTCTCGCGCCAGTCGGGGATGGATTCAAAGGCGGCGGCGCGCCCTTTTAAGCGGCGCTCGGTGTTGTTATCCAGCGCGGTTTGCAGCGTTTCGTTATTAATGGATTCTAAAATTCGTTGGCGAAAAGCAGTCATAATTCATCCTTAACGTTCAAACGTTTTAACGTTTACACGTTATTCAACACTTCGGCAATATGCTTTACTTGTTGAATCTTCCCCTGCCGATGCAGCCCGCCCGCGATGTGCATTTGACAACCCGCGTCCGTCACCACCAGCGTAGGAGATTTTGTCTCGTCCAAGTTTTTAATTTTGCGCTTCAACCACTCGGCGGAAAGTTCCGGGTGTTCCACCGACATCACGCCGCCAAAGCCGCAGCATTCTTGCGCGTTGGGCAATTCAATCAACTCCGCGCCTTTCACGTTTTGAAGCAACAAACGCGGCTGCCTATCCACGTTGATTCCGCGCAGGGTGTGACAGGAGGGGTGATACGTCAGCAAGCCGCGCCAACTCGCCCCCACGTCTGCCGCGCCGAGTTTATCCACCAAATATTCGGTGAACTCATACGTCCGCGCCGCCAACGCTTGCGCGCGCGGCAGCCAGACCGAATCGCCTTCAAACAGTTCTAAATAATTATGCCGAAATTGATGCGCGCACGAACCAGATGGCGTAACAACATCGCCTTGTGTGTTTTCAAACAGCGCAATCGTTCGCTCGGCAATGGCGCGCGCGTCTTTGCGTAAGCCCGCGTTAAACTGCGGCTGCCCGCAGCAGGTTTGTTCGGGAGCAAAATCTACGTTCACGCCCAGACGATTTAACACGCCGACAACCGCTTCGCCCGTTTCGGGGAAGAATGAATCCACAAGGCAGGTGATGAAGAGTTGAACGCTGGTCATGCGCTTATTGTACATCCGCGCCCGCGCTTTGTGTTTTATAATACCTGCATGACTTCATCACAGCCCGCCTTTTTAAATGGACGCTATCAACTGCTGGAAAAAATTGGCTCTGGCGGCATGGCGGATGTATACCGCGCGCGCGACCCCATGCTAGACCGTCTGGTCGCCATCAAAGTTCTGCGGCGCGAATTTTCCGATAATGAAGAATTTCAAAAAAACTTTCGGCTGGAAGCCCGCTCCGCTGCGAATCTCTCGCATCCCAACATCGTCACCGTACATGACTTTGGCTTCGCCGATAACCTGCTCTTTCTTGTCATGGAATACATTCCCGGCAAGGACTTAAAACAGCTCATCCGCGAGAAAGGGCGTTTTAGCGTAGAGGCGGGCATCCCGCTCCTCATTCAAGCCTGCGCCGGAGTCGGCTATGCTCATCGCGCTGGTTTAGTTCACTGTGACGTCAAACCCCACAACATGCTCGTCTCAAAAGACGGGCGGCTCAAAGTGACCGATTTTGGAATCGCGCGCGCGCTGGCGACTGTTGGCGCAAGCGGAGAACGCGCAAAAATCGTTTGGGGCTCGCCGCTTTACTTTGCGCCAGAACAAGCCGCCGGAGAAGCAGTCACCCCCGCTTCGGATGTGTACGCGCTGGGCGTGGTGATGTACGAACTGCTCACCGGCGCGCCGCCCTTTACCGCCGCCAGCGCGGAAGAACTCGCCCGCTTGCACATCTCTGCCCGTCCGCTTCCGCCGCGCGAATATGTTCCAGACTTGCCCCCCGCGCTGGAAGAAATCATCCTCAAAGTTTTATCCAAAGAACCTTCTGCGCGTTACCGCACCGCCGACCAACTGGGGCGCGTGCTGCTCAAATTTGGCGAGACGAGCGCTGCGGCGAGAGTCCCTGCGAATGAGCCGCCCGTAATTCGCCCGGAGGTTTTAGAGCGGATGAAGCAGCCCGCCTCGCAGCCGATTTCCGCCCCGCGCCTCGAACCAGACGGGCTGGATTCTGCGCCCCCTTCCAGTTTTGACTTCGGGCAGATTCTCGCCGCCTTTGAAGAATTAGACTGGACGACCATTGCTCTTGCCCTGCTTACATTAATTTCCGTTGGCGGCTTAATTCCATTATGGATTGCCGTTTACTTTGCATGGTTTGCTTAAAACAAAAATCGCGGCGTCAGCCGCGATTTTTGCGCGAATGAAAATATCCGTTAGACCGTTGCTTTGCCGAGCGTCTTAATGCACTTGGCGCACAGCGTCTTCTTGACAAGCCGCCCGTTTTCCATCACCGAAACTTTTTGCAGGTTCGGCTTAAACGTGCGATTGGTTGCGCGTTGAGAGAAAGAACGGTTGTGCCCGAAGGCGGTGGCTTTTCCGCAGTGGTTACATTTTGCCATGATTGAGACTTCCTTTCCGTACAATAATTCCGGCGTTGCGCCTTTTTCAAAAGGCGCAGAATTTTACCATAGAAAGCGCCCAACTTCAAGATAAGATGTTAAAATAGGCGCAACGGATACACCCGAATCGGTTTATATAGATGAGGAGAACTATGGGCGACGAAACGACAACTTTGGGCGCAATTCACATTGCGCCAAGCGCGGTGGCAACCATTGCTTACCATGCGGTTTTAGAATCTTACGGCGTAGTTGGGCTTGCGCCAAAAAATTTGGCGGACGGCATTGTCTCCACCATCACCCGCGAACCCTCGCGCGGAATCACCGTGCGCTACAAGGAAGATAAGATAGATATAGACCTTCATATCATCGTGGAATATGGCACGCGCATTAACTCGGTGGCGCAGAGCGTGGCAAATACCGTGCGCTTTCATGTGGAAAAAGCGCTGGGGCTGCGCGTGAATTCCGTCAATGTGCATGTTGCTGGGCTGCGCGTCAGCGCGGATAATTAGGAGAATAGGTATGGGAATGGACGCTGCGCGTTTGGAGAAATTTCGCAAATTGCCCATAGACGGGCAGGCGATGAAGCGCCTGATAGACGCTGGCGTAACGTGGTTACGCACCAACAAAGAGACCGTTAATGCCTTGAACGTCTTCCCCGTTCCAGACGGCGACACTGGCACCAATATGACTCTCACCATGCAAGCCGCATGGAATGAAATTAAAGACTTAGGCACGCGCAATCTGAGCGAGATGGCGGCTGCCGTCTCCAAAGGCGCATTAATGGGCGCGCGCGGAAACTCCGGCGTGATCACCAGCCAAATTTTGCGCGGGTTTTCGCGCGGCTTGCGCGAAAACCCAATTTTAGATAAAGAGACTTTTGTGCGCGCTCTCTGTGAAGCGCGCGATACCGCCTACAAGGGCGTTGTGCGTCCGGTGGAAGGCACAATTCTCACCGTGATAAAAGAAGTGGCGGGCGCGGCGGAAGCCGCGCTGAACTCCGCTCAAGACGCCGTAGAAATTCTTGAGGTGGCGGTTCAAGCCGCAGACGCAGCCGTCAAAAAAACGCCGGAGCTCTTGCCCGTCCTAAAACAGGCGGGCGTAGTAGATTCTGGCGGCAAGGGACTCTTCTTCATCCTTGAAGGAATGTTGCGCCATGTTTACGGTCAATCGTTAGAAATGCCGCTCTCGCAGGTCCAGCCGCTTTCTTCCATGAATTTGCAGGGCGCGTTGGAAGAAGTGGAAGAAGGGCAAGATTACGAAGTGGTGGTGGATTTTATTCCAAAGGGCGAATTGAACTTGCAATCTTTTTACGGCAAATTGGAAGAGATGGGCACGTCCATTCAAGTGGGCGAGGGCGAGGGCATGTACCGAATGCACATTCATGTGCCGACAGAAAACCGTTACCTGCCCATTGATTACATTATGGGGTTGGGAACGGTTACAAAGGTCGCCATTGAAAACCTATTGGCGCAAATGGATGACATTCAAAATTCGCAGGCGAATCAAATTCCATTTAACGCGGTGGAGCCGGGCAATATTGCCATTGTGGTCGTCTCTCCGGGCTTGGGCTTGAGCCGCATCTTTGCCAGTTTGGGCGCGGCGGCGGTGGTGGAAGGCGGGCAGACCATGAACCCCTCCACGCAGGATATTCTCAACTCCTTTGAAAACCTGCCGACTGATAAAGTAATTATTTTGCCCAATAATAAAAACATCATCCTTGCCGCCAATCAAGCCAAAGAAGTGACCGTGAAGCAGGTGCAAGTTGTTCCCTCGCGCACTGTGCCGCAAGGGCTTTCCGCCATGCTCTCTTTCCTCGCGGATGGAGATTTGAAAGATGTCGCCGAAAAAATGACGCGCGCGCTGGAAAGCGTCTCCACCGGCGAGATTACCATCGCCACCCGCAGCGTGGAAATTGACGGCGTGGCGGTTCAAGACGGGCAGGTGATTGGGCTGTTGGACGGCAAACTTGCTGTCGCCGCCGAATCGGTGCAGCAGGGCGTGATGGCGTTGCTGGAAAAAGCAGGCGCAGCCGAGCGTGAATTGATTACGCTCTTTTATGGCGAAGAGTTGCCCCACACGGAAGCCCATCGCATTGCGGATGTTGTGCGCGAGGCGTATCCCTCCTTAGAGATAGAAGTGCAAGAAGGCGGTCAGCCGCATTATCAATTTTTAATTTCGATTGAGTAGTAAAGCGATAGCAAAAAGGAGCGCGGCGATTTTTTTCGCCGCGCTCCTTTTTTATTTTTCTTTTTACGCTTTACCTAACACCATCGCCAGCAGCGCCATGCGGACGTACAAGCCGTATTCCATTTGACGGAAATAAGCGGCGCGGGGGTCTTCGTCAAAATCGGGAGAAATTTCGCCCACGCGCGGCAGCGGGTGCATCACAATCATCTCTTGTTTGGCGGCTTTCATAATTTGCGGGTCAATGACATACGCGCCTTTGACTTTTTCGTATTCGGCGGGGTCTGTAAACCGTTCCTTTTGAACGCGGGTGACGTACAGCACATCGGTTTGCGGCAGCGCTTCTTCCAACGAGGAAAATTCCGCCTGCGGAATATTTTTTGCCGCCACTTCGTCCATGACCTCTTTGGGCATTTTAAGAATATCCGGCGAGACGTAGTTTATCTTCACGTTGTAAAGCGAAAGCAGCCGCGCCAGCGAATGCACGGTGCGCCCGTATTTCAAATCGCCCAGCATGGTCACGGTCAGTCCGTCAATTCTGCCGACGCCTAATTCCTCAAAAATGGTGAAGGTGTCCAGCAGCGCTTGGGTGGGATGTTCGCCCACGCCATCGCCCGCGTTGATGATGGGCTTGCGCGCCGCTTTGGCGGCGACTGCCGCCGCGCCCGTTTCCGGGTGGCGCAGCACAATCACGTCCGCGTAACATTCCAGCGTTTGCACGGTGTCCGGCAAAGATTCGCCTTTGGAGACGGACGAATACTTCACCTCGCTAATGGGGATGACCGAGCCGCCCAGCCGCTCCATCGCGGCGGTGAAGGAAGAGGATGTGCGGGTGGATGGTTCGTAAAACAAACTGGCAAGGATTTTTCCTTTCAGCAGGTCAAACGTGCCAATGCGTTCCACCATGCCGCGCATTTCGTGCGCGACTCCAAATATATATTCCAAGTCTTCGCGGTTGAACTGTTTGACCGACAGAATATCTTTGCCGTACCAATCGGCTTGTTTGTTTTCTCCAAATGGCAAATGCGGGTTAATAGATGGGGTGGGCATAGTTCTCTCCTAAAATAAATTATAGAAAAAAGACTTCCGATACATTCGGAAGCCTTTTGAATCAACGCGGGGTTGTGAGGGGCAAAGCGGCGAAAAAAACACGGGAAGATTTTTTCATAGGTTGGGCGCATTATACCGCGCCGCGCCCGTTTACCCCATTCTGCCGGTGATGTAGGCTTCGGTTAATTCCTGTTTGGGGCGCGTAAAAATTTCGGTGGTGGGCGCAAACTCTACCAACTCGCCCAGCCAAAACAAACCCGTAAAGTCGGAGACGCGCCCGGCTTGCTGCATGTTGTGCGTGACAATGACAATGGTGTAATCTTTTTTCAAATCGGCAATGAGCTCTTCCACGCGCAGCGTGGCGATGGGGTCCAGCGCGGAGGTGGATTCGTCCATTAAGATTACCTCTGGCTTTACCGCCACTACGCGCGCAATGCACAAGCGTTGTTGCTGCCCCAGCGAAAGCCCCAGCGCGTCTGACTTTAAGTCGTCTTTCACTTCGTCCCAGAGAGCGGCGGCGGTCAGGCTGGTTTCTACCACTTCATCCATGTTTACATCCATGCCCATAACGCGCGGACCGAACGCCACGTTATCGTAAATGGATTGCGGAAAGGGGTTGGGCTTTTGGAAGACCATGCCCACGCGCTGGCGTAAACTGACCTCGTCCATGCTCGCCCCGTAGATGTCTTCGCCATCTAGCAGAATCTTGCCCTCCACGCGCGTTCCGCTGATGGTATCGTTCATTCGATTCAGACAGCGCAAAAACGTGGATTTTCCGCAGCCGGAAGGTCCAATCAACGCGGTCACTTTGCGCGGCTCAATTTCTAAGTTGATGTTAGACAGCGCGCGCTTGTTTTGATTGTAGTAAAAATTAAGCGCTTGAACGGAAAAGGCGGATGTAGTCATGCGGTAAATTTTATCAGAAAGGGCGAGTCTTGCAGGGCAGGTTTAAGGTTGCAGATTTAAGGTTTAGGCTATAATTTGAGGAGATGAAACGACTCCTTCTTTTGCTGGCTTTTCTGCTTTCCGCCTGTTCGGCGTCCGCCGCAGCGGATTCTACTTCCCCCGCGCAATACATTGAAAATAAAGGCTCAGACACCATCGTCAATCTTGCGTTGGCGTGGGCGGAGCAATATCAAAACGACCACGCCGACATTCGCATTTCGGTGACGGGCGGCGGTTCTGGCACGGGCATTGCCGCGCTCTTGAATGGCACAGTGGATATTGCCAACGCTTCGCGTCAAATTAAAAAAGAAGAAATCGCCGAAGCGCAGGGCAAGGGGATTCAGCCTGTCGAGCATATCATCGCCCGAGACGCCATCGCCGTCATTGTGAACCCGCAGAACCCCGTCAGCCAATTGACGCTTCAACAAATTTCCGATATTTACAGCGGAAAAATCTCAAATTGGAATCAAGTGGGCGGGGAAGACCGCCCCATTGTCAAACTTTCCCGCGAGACAAATTCCGGCACGCATGTTTATTTTCTTGAAACCGTTTTGCGTTTAGGGAACAAAGAAAACAAAACCCTCTTCTCTACGGATACGCTCTTGCTGCCTTCCTCTGAAGGCATTATTGCGGAAACGCGCCAAAACCTCAACGCCATTGGCTACGACGGCTTGGGCTATGTTCCCAAAGATTTGAAAATGATTGCGGTGGCAAAAGAAAGCGGCGGCGCGTATGTGCTGCCCTCCATTGAAACCGTGAACGATAAAACCTACGCCATTGCGCGCGATTTATATATGTACACCGATGGCGAGCCAAGCGGCGCGCTCAAAGATTACTTGGATTGGATTCTCTCGCCGCAAGCGCAGGAGATTGTCGCCAAACTTGGCTTTGTGCCTGCGCTGACGAAATGACGCTATGAAACAAAACATCTCCTTTCGTGAATTTCTCATTCCCCGCCTCATTCAAGCCTCCGGCTATTCCGCCATTGTTTTTGTGGCGCTCATCTTCTTCTTTCTGTTGCGCGAAGGTTTGCCGACTTTGAGCGAAGTGGAATGGGGCGCGCTGTTTAGCGCGCGCTGGTATCCCATTGAAGAATACTTTGGCATTCTGCCGCTGCTAACCGGTTCGCTCATCATCACGCTGGGCGCCACTCTCATCGCCGTTCCCTTTGGAATTGGCGCGGCGGTTTACATCTCCGAAATTGCGCCGCGTTGGATGCGCGAAATTCTCAAGCCGCTGGTGGAATTGCTCGGCGGGCTGCCCTCGGTGGTGCTTGGCTTTCTTGGAATGCTCGTCCTCTCGCCTTACTTGCGCGTTTTGCTCAATTTGCCCACCGGTTTAACCGCCCTTGCCGGTTCTCTTCTGCTGGGCGGCATTGCTGTGCCAACGGTTGTCTCTGTGGCGGAGGACGCGCTCGACTCCGTTCCGCGCGCGTACCGCGAAGGCGCTTGGGCGCTGGGCGCAACGCGCTGGCAGACCATTTGGCGCGTCACGCTGCCCGCCGCTAAATCTGGCGCGCTGACCGCCGTGATGCTTGGCGTGGGACGCGCCATCGGCGAGACAATGACCGTGATGATGGTCACGGGCAACGCGCCTGTGCTGGCGACTTCGCCGGGTAGTTTTTTTTCTCCCGTCCGCACCATGACCGCCACCATCGCCGCAGAAATGGGCGAGGTCGCCAACGGCAGCGTTCATTATCATGTCTTGTTCTTCATTGGGCTGACCTTGTTTGTCATCTCGCTCATTGTCAATATCATTGCGTCTTCTGTTGTGTTTCGCGCCAAAAAACGCGCCGAGAGAATCCTTTCTTGATGACCAAAATTTTTTCCCGCAACCGCTATCTTGTTCAACGGGTTGGCTTTGCCTTGATAACGCTCATGGCGCTCGCCACTGTCACGCCTATCATCGGCGTGATAGCGTTTATCCTTTTGAAAGGCGGCTCAGCCATTTCTTGGCAATTTCTCTCCGGCTTTCCATTTGATGGAATGCGGGCGGGCGGCATTTTGCCCGCCATTGTCGGCACGCTTTACCTCACCGTTGGCACAGCCGTTTTCTCCGTTCCGCTGGGAATTGCCGCCGCCATCTATCTTTCAGAATACGCCAAAGACAATCAATGGACGCGCCTCATTCGCCTTGCCATCATCAACTTGGCGGGCATTCCCTCGGTGGTCTATGGTTTATTTGGATTAGGCTTGTTCGTGCTGTTCTTAAAATTTGGCACATCCATTTTAGCCGCCTCTCTCACCCTGTCCATTATGACTCTGCCCGTCATCATCAGCACGGCGGAAGAAGCCCTGCGCGCCGTGCCGCAATCTTTTCGCACGGTCAGTATTTCGCTCGGCGCAACCCGCTGGGAAACCATCCGCCGCATTGTGCTAAAAGAAGCCCTGCCCGGAATTTTGACCGGCGTCATCTTGGGCTTGGAGCGCGCCGCCGGAGAAACCGCGCCCATCCTCTTCACGGGAGCGGCGTTTTTTCTGCCGCGTTTGCCCAACTCCCCCTTTGATGCGACTATGGCGCTGCCCTATCATCTCTTTGTCATTTCCACGCAAGTTCCAGAAATGCCCGTTCAAATTCAATACGGCACGGCGTTGGTTCTGCTGGTCTTTGTGCTAACCATGAACCTGACCGCAACCGTCATTCGCTCGCGGGCAAGGGCAAAGAGGCAATGGTAACGATGAATAAAATTAGCATTCAAAACCTTTCTTTGCAATATGCCGATGGAGCGGAATCGCTGCGCGGCATTAATATGGAAATTCCGCAAAACGCGGTGACGGTCTTGTTTGGTCCGGCGGGCGGAGGAAAATCTACCCTGCTGCGCTGTCTTAACCGCCTCAACGACCTGACGGACGTAAAGACCAGCTCTGGCAGCATTTTCATTGACGGCGAAGACATCCTCTCTCCAAATATAGACGTGACTGCCCTGCGCCGTAAAGTAGGCATGGTCTTTGCGCGCCCCGTTCCGCTGCCCATGAGCATCCGCGAGAATGTAACCTATGGCTTGGAAGTATCCGGCGAAAAGCGCCGCTCCAAACTAGACGAAGCCGTAGAGCGCAGCCTAAAACTCGCCGCCATTTGGGATGAAATCAAAGACCGTCTGGATGAACCTGCCGTTGCCCTCTCTGGCGGGCAACAACAGCGCGTTTGCCTGGCGCGCGTGCTGGCGCTGCAACCGGAAATTATTCTGCTGGACGAGCCAACCTCTGGGCTAGACCCCATCTCCACCGGCAAAGTGGAAGAAGCCCTGCAAGAATTAAAAAAAGAATTTACCGTAATTCTTGTGCCGCATTCCGTTCAACAAGCCGCGCGCACGGCGGACTACGCCGCTTTCTTTTTGAGCGGGCAACTCATTGAATACAACGTGGGTAAGTCCATCTTTACCGCCCCCAAAGAAAAAAAGACCGAAGATTACATCATGGGCAGGTTTGGGTAAACTTTTTACTTCGCCCTCAAAACTCTCAAATAATTTTCCGTCATCTCGTCCAGCCCCAAATGGGATTCAGCGCGCAGGCGCGCTGCGCGGCGAAACGGCTGCGGCTGAGTCAAAATTTCGGCGGCGGCATCCGCCAGCGGGGAAATCTGCGGCGGTTCAATCTTCCACGAATCCGCGCCGTAAGGCACAACCCTGCCCGCGCCCTCTGTCACCAGTTCCGCCACCGCGCCGGTATCAAAGGCGACCACCGGCAGCCCGCACGCCAAAGACTCAATGACCACGTTTGGGCAGGCGGGGTGCAAGTCCGCCGAAAAAAGCAGATGTGACTCGCGCATGAGGCTGGAAATTTCCTCACGCGGAATTGCGCCCGCCCAATGCAGCGGAATCGCGTTGCGCGCTTCCACCTCTGCGCGATGCGCCGCCTCAATCTTCCCCGCGACAGTTAACTCCACATCTAAATGATGATTCGTCCGCAGCAGGCGCGTTAATTCCAGCGCGTTATCCAAGCCCATCTCGTAGCCGCCGCCGAGGTTGCCTTCCACCAGCAGCAAGCGATACGGCGGCGCGGGGGGAATTTGCGGCGCGGGGGAATAGGTTTGCAGATCCACGCCGTTGTGAATCACATAGGCGGGCGCGGATATAACCCCATAAACGCGCTGCCACCACGCGCGCGAGAATTCGCTCTGATAGATGATTTTGTCCGCCAAATTGCGCCGAATAAAAGCGAGAATCAAGTTGCCATATTCCGCGCGCAGAAAGTGACGGACGCCCGTCTTGCGTTTGCGATGCACCCAATTCATCCCGTCCAGCCGTTGGATGATAGGCACGCCGCGCCGCTTGGCGCGAAACAAGGCGGGCAAATTGCGCGTGCCAGCGATGACCAAAATAGAGTCGGGCGAATCGTCCGGGTTGTGAGTCACCTCCACGCCGCGCGCCTTTAAGCCCTGCTCAAATTTAAGGCGAAAGGACGCCATGCCGCCCATACCTTCCACACGCGGCAAAATGCAAAGACGGAAGGGCTTCATGCCTTCACCCCATCGGTGAGAATCCAATTTTCGGCGCGGGAGTAAGTGTGCGTGGTGAGAATGCCTGCGTGCGGCAGAATTTTTTGCGCGGGAGTTTCGCGGTATTCGCGCTCGTTCAAAATTTCCACGCGGTTCAGGTTAATGGCGTATCCATAGCGGCGGGAAGAATCTTGCGAGGGGCGATACAGCTCGCCAGCGTGAACAAAAAAACGCCCGGCGGGACGCGCGAAACGCGCATCTGCCAATACAGGGTTGAGCGCGTGCGGAGTCCACTGAGTCGCCAGCGGCGAATCCGCGTGAAAGATGTGCAGCTCATCCCAACTGGAAGCGCCCGCTGCGCTCATGCAATTGGCAAACAGCCACCAACGCCCGCCGTGTTGCAACAGCGTGGCGTCCACCGCGTAAATGTCGCGCATGACTTCATGCACAAATTCCCAACGCTGCGGAAATTCCACGCAGCGATACAACTCAATGGCGCGGCGCGATGCGGTTTCTGGAATCATATACGTCTCGCCTTCATGTTCAAACACAAAGGGATAAGAAAGATGATAAGGACGCTCCAACGCAACTTGATTGGACGTCACGCGCATTTCTTCATCAAGCGTTAGGCAAACAATTCGTCCGCGTTTGGCGGCGTACAAAAATTCTTCGGCAAACAAAAAAGGCTGCCCATTATGAATCCACGTCAGCGGGTCTGCCCAATACGCGCCCGGCGGCGGGTTGAGGACGCGGCGGGTTGCGGGGCGCGGCAACAAGCCATCGGCTTGGGCGGCGAAGATTTGCCAAACTTCGGGGCGTTGAAATTTTTTACTCAGTCCGCGAAAAATTTGTTTAAGGAAGAACGCCGCCAGTTTCCACGGGCGCGGCGGGGTCGGCGTTGGCAGGGCGGATTCTACGGGCGCGGCATTCTCCAAAAAAGAATCGCCGCGCAGTAGCAACGCCTTCACCGCCCACAACATCGCGGAGGCGGCTTTTAGGTGAGCGCGCGCGCGGCTGCGGGCAGCGGAGTACGGGTCGGCGGCGAAGACTGCGCGGCGCAGTAAACGCCCATCCGAAACGACTTGACATTCCATGAGACCGGCGCGGGCGTAGGTCTCTTCAAAGCCAGCGGCGGAGGAAAGCCCGCGCCACGACCAAATTCCATAGCGGGGAGTTGCGCCATGCGGCGGTTGAAATTCGTTGGGCGCAATGAGCAAGTCGGGCGTTTCTGCTGAAAAGGGAATCTCCACCTTGCGCGGCGCATCCACATCCACAAGGTTGCGGAAGAGTCTGCGCTCCATGCTGAGATACATCTCCCATGCGCGGGCGCGGATTTGGGGCGCGGGCGCGGCGTGAACAAGGCGGAGATTCACGTTCGGCAGCGCGGATAGTTCTTCCGCTAAATTTGCCAGCCATGCGGGCAGGCTTGCGGAAGAGGAAAGTAATCCGATGGTTAATTTCATGCGCGGTTTATATCAGCCTATCCCCTTCGCCGTTGGTTGAATCGACTCGATAGTGGCAGCCGCGACTTTGGCGGTTGTGCCGCGCCGCTTGCGCGACAATCAGCGCGGTTTCTACGGAGTTTCGCAAGCCAATTAAGCCATCGCTCAATTTGGTTTTGCGGTAGAAGGTTTCAATTTCGTTTTGCAGGTGACGCAACTCGCGGATGGCGCGCGAGAGTCTATCGGCGCTGCGGACTAAGCCCACATAATGCCACATGATGTTTTGAATCGTTTGCATGTCGCCTTGAATTAAGGCAGGGTCAGACTCGGAGGTGAGGTTGCTTTCATCCCACGCGGGAATCTGCTCGCGGGTGGGAACGCGGCGCGGTTCTTCCTTCAACTTGGCGGCAATATCTTGCGCGGCGCGATGCCCCCAGACCAATCCTTCCAACAGCGAGGTGGAGGCGAGGCGATTTGCGCCATGCAGCCCCGTGCAACTGACCTCGCCCACCGCGTAGAGATTTTCGATGCTGGTCTGCCCGACCTCATCCACTTGTACGCCGCCGCAAGAGTAATGCGCGGCAGGCACAACGGGAATGGGTTCGGCGGAAATATCTAAACCGAATTTTAGGCAGTGGGCGTAGATGTTGGGGAAGCGCGCCTTAATTTCTTCGGCGGGCTTGCGCGATGCGATGTCCAGCAGCACATAGGTGTAGCTGTTTTTTTCCATGATGTGATGAATGGCGCGCGCGACTACGTCTCGCGGGGCAAGGTCTTTCCACTGCGGGGAATATTCCGCCATGAAGGGCTGACCTTCGGGCGTGAGTAAAATTGCGCCTTCGCCGCGCACCGCTTCGGAGATGAGAAAACCCTCCGAGCCGGGAATTGCCAGCGCGGTGGGGTGGAATTGGACATACTCCGCGTTGATGATGCGCGCGCCGGCGCGATGCGCCATCGCCAGCCCATCTCCGCGTGAGCCTTGCGGGTTGGTGGTGTTGCGGTAAATTCTTCCCAGCCCGCCCGTGGCGAGGATGGTCTTTGCCGCCAGCGTGCGATGTACGGCGCGACCTGTTTTGTCGAAGACATACGCGCCGTAACAGCGGATGGGGTTGTAGGTGTCGAGCGGGTTGCGCGAGTGATGCGGGTAGGTAATTAAATCTACGGCGGTGGCTTCGCTGAACCATTGGATGTTGGGCTTGGCTTGTAGCGCGGCGATGAGTCCCTTGCTAATTGCCGCGCCCGTGCCGTCTCCAACGTGGATGATGCGCCTGCGTTGATGCGCGGCTTCTTGGGCGTAATTTAATTCGCCGTTTTGATTTTTATCAAATTGAATTTGGGACAGTTCAATCAGAATTTTTTCCAGCAGCGGCGGACCTTCTTGGGCAAGAATCTGCGCGGCGCGGGGCAGCGAAGCGCCCGCGCCCGCCGCGAGAATATCTTCCGCCAGAAGTTCGGCGCGGTCATCGGGGCTGCGGTGAATGATGCCGCCCTGCGCCCAATAGGTGTTTGAGTCGTGCGGGTCGGCTGCGCGGGTGATGAGCGCAATTTGCAAAGCGGGGTTTTCCGCCAGCCTTAAGGCGGCGGTTGCGCCTGCAATTCCTGTTCCAATGATGAGAACGTCAGTTTGAATCATGCCAATTTACCTTTTACCACAGAGACCACAGAGTTTTTTGCGGTTTTAGTGGGCGAGTCTTTTAATGCCGCCGTTTTTGAGCATTTTTACGTTGAAATTTAGAAGCAATCCGATTTTTCTGCCAGATATTTTTAGATACGTAGCAATTGAGCGTCATGGATTGGGGCAAGGTTTTCAACCGATTTCACTTCCACAATAACCGCGTCATTAACTAAAAGGTCAAGGCGATAACCGCAATCAAGTTTCACGCCTTTGTAAATTAAGGGGAGCGGAACTTCTTGTATAGCCTCATGCCCGCGTTGTGTCAATTCATATCTTAAACATTCCCGATAAGCAGATTCAAGTAAGCCAGGTCCAAGGTTTCGATGAACTTCAATAGCCGAGCCAATGATGGCTGCGGTGATTTTGTTTAATTCTTCCATGCTTAATTGCTTCATTGGCTACCTCTTTGTAAAGCATTCATTACAGAGACCATAAGAAACACTAAGAAAAACTCTTAAAGAATCTCTGTGAACTCGGTGTTCTCTGTGGTGGATGCTTCTCACCCAATCTCAATCATCCGCTTGACGGCGCGCTCGGCGCGGAGGCGAATATCTTCTGGAACGTCAATGACGTAGCGGTCAAATTTGAGCGCGTTGAGCGTGTCTTCCATAGTGATGGTGTTCATGTGCGGGCAGCGCACCATGCAGAGGCGTAGCATTTCTTTGTCGGGGTTGGCGGCGGCGATGTTATCGCCCATCGCGCATTCAGTCAGAACGAGATAATGCGGCGCATTGGTTTCCTGCACATAACGAATCATTGCCGTTGTGCTGTTGGAATAATCCGCTGTGGCGGTGACTTCGGGGCTGCATTCGGGATGCGCGAGAACTAACACATCGGGAAATTGCGCGCGCACGGCTTCTATATCCTGCACGGTGAATTTTTCATGCACTTCGCAGCGACCCTTCCAGCCAATCAGTTGGGCGGGTTCTAGTTTTTGGCTCAAAGTTTCAGGCGTAGCAAAGATGATTTTCTTGCCCGTTTCTCTGGCAATATTGCCCGCCAAATATTCATCGGGCAAAAAGATGATGGTCTCCGCGTCCAGCGACTCGACCACTTTTTTGGCGTTGCCAGACGTGCAGCAAATATCGCTCTCGGCTTTCACATCCGCGTAGGTATTGACGTAGGTCACAACGGGCGCGTTGGGGAACTGCGCTTTCAGCGCGCGCACATCGGCGGCGGTGATACTCTCCGCCAACGAACAGCCCGCCTTATTGGAGGGCAGCAAAACCTTTTTGGACGGGTTCAAAATCTTCGCCGTCTCGCCCATAAATTTCACGCCGCAAAAGACAATCACGTCCTTATCCGTTTGCGCCGCTTTGCGGCTCAGTTCCAGCGAGTCGCCCACAAAGTCGGGGATGGAGTTGAACAGCGCGGCTTCCATGTAGTTGTGACCCAAAATCACCGCGTTGCGTTCTTTCTTCAATTTATTAATTTCCACCGCCAGTTCCGCCTTAATGCGGAGTTCCACATCGGGGACAATGTGCGAAAGTTTCTCTTTCATCCCCGCGTACATTTTATCTATATCCGTAATTTGCGAAAGCATGGGGTCTCCTTGCGTAGCGCAGGCTTAAGCCTGCTTTACGACAAACTGTAAACTAAAATCAAATACTTTGGCGGAATGAGTTAACGCGCCGATGGAAATAAAATCCACGCCTGTTTCGGCGATGGCGCGGACGGTTTCCAGCGAGACATTGCCAGAGGCTTCCAGTTTTGCGCGCCCGTTGTTGATGCGAACCGCCGCGCGCATTTCTTCAATGGACATATTATCCAGCAGAATTCTCTCCACGCCGAGATTCAACGCAACTTCTACATCGGGCAGAGTTCTGGCTTCGACCTCAATAGATAACGCCCCGCGAGACGTCCGCGCGCGGCGCACGGCTTCTTCCATGCCGCCCGCAAAGTCAATGTGATTGTCCTTGATGAGAATCATATCAAACAGCCCAATGCGATGATTTTCTCCGCCGCCGAGTTTGACCGCCCATTTATCCAACGTTCTCATGCCGGGCGCGGTTTTGCGCGTGTCCAAAATTTTTGCCTGCGTGCCTGCCGCCGCCTCCACAAATTGATGGGTTAACGTGGCAATGCCAGACATGCGCCCCAAATAATTAAGCGCGGTGCGCTCGCCCGTCAGCAAAGGGCGCGCCCGCCCGCCCAGCCGAATCAATTCTTGTTGATTGGAGACGCGCTGCCCGTCTTGAATCAACGCCTCAAATTGAATCGAATCGTCCAGCAGATGAAAGACGGCGCGGGCAACTTCCACGCCCGCAATTACGCCGTCCTGTTTAGCAATGATTTTTCCATTCATGCGCGCTTCGGCGGGAACAATGCTTTCGGTGGTTGCGTCTCCCGCGCCAATGTCTTCGCTCAATGCGCGGCGAATATGTTCAAGAATTTCTGTTTGCATGTTGAAATTATACAGCCAAAAAAACAGCCGCCCAAAAGGCGGCTGTTTGCGTTAGGCTTGTTGCGCGGCGACATTCTCTTGCGGGGCGAAAATTTTTTGATGGAAGAGCAGCAGCGCGCCCGTCAGATATGCGGCGTAGGCAAGGACTTCCGTCAGCGAGGGGTTGCCGTTATATCCAAATAAGGTTTTGAGCAATTGCCCTAGCGTGGAGGTTTCGTCCAGGATTTTGTTAATATCCCAGACAGGCTCAATCAGGGCGGGAATCCAACCGGCTTGGTTGAATTCATGCACGCCATGCGCCACCAACCCGGCGGCAAAAATGATGAGCAGGTAGCCGGTGACTTGAAAGAATTTTTTGAGGTTCATGCGCGCGGTGGCGGCAAATAAAGACCAGCCGAGCAGAACCGCCGTTCCCAGCCCCAGCAGAACGCCGCTGAGCGTAAGGATGATGTTTGCGTTGAGGTTGTCGTTGCTGCCCGCAAAGAAGGCGGCGGTGATGAAGAGCGCCAGTTCAATGCCTTCGCGCGCTACGGCAATGAACGCCAGCCAGAAGATAGCCCGCTTGCCCGAAGAGACGACGGCTTTATTTATGCCTTCTTCCAATTCGGCTTTGATGTTTTTGGATTGTTCGCTCATCCATGAAATCATCCAAGTGAGCAGGGCGGCGGCGAGCAGCATGGTAATGCCTTCGTAAATTTTTTCGGCGCGTCCGTTGAAGTTCATGCCCAGCAGAGTCAGCGCGAGGGCGGCGGCGGCGCTGAGTAGCGCCGCGCTCCACACGCCGCTCCATAGGGCGGGGGCGAGGTCGGCGCGGCGAATTTTTTGTAACGCGCCGAGCGCAATTCCTATAATCAGCGCGGCTTCCAAACCTTCGCGCAGAGAGAGTAAATAAGAGGGCAGCATTTGTTTTCCTTGTAGCGTTATTTGATAAGTTTGTAAACGACAAAAAAATTTTAGCATGGCGTTTTACGATTGACAAGTTATTTATCATATTTTTCATAAATATTTGTCATGTATATTTTTTGGATGGGTCGCGCAGTATAAATGAAATAGAATATTTGTGCTATACTCGCGCCATGAGTATTATTCGCGCCTCCGAAATTGGAACGTATCTCTATTGTCGCCGCGCGTGGAAGTATCGCAAAGATGGCGTTGCATCCTCCAATCAAAGCGAGATGGCGGCTGGCACGGCGTTGCACGAGCGGCACGGGCGCACAGTTTTTGCGGCGCTCATTTGGCGCGGCATAGGCATGGCGTTGTTGCTGGCTGCCCTTCTTTTGCTGACGGCGTATTTTGCCTTTCAACTTTAACCTTCAACCTTAAACCTGTAAACTTCTCCCATGTTATCTCTTGCCCTACTTCTTATTTTGATTGCGTTTTTTTTCTTTCGCAAATCTTCCGTTCAACAAAAAGAAATGGGGCTGCCCGGCGGGCGCATTGTGTACACCGATACGCATGGCTGGGGCAAAGTGGAAAAGCCGCTTTATGACTCCGTTACGGATTTAACCGGCAAACCGGATTATGTTATAGAGAAAAACGGCGCGTTGATTCCGGTGGAGGTGAAAAGCGGGCGCGCGCCAAACGCGCCTTACGATTCGCACATTTTTCAACTAGCGGCATATTGCCTGCTGTTGGAGAAGACTCACGGCAAGCGTCCGCCGTATGGCATTATTCACTATGAAGGGCGCGACTTTCAAGTGGAATATACGCCGCAACTGGAACAGGCATTAATAGATTTATTGGCGGAGATGAAGCGCGACCAACATCGCCGCGAGATTCCCCGCTCACATGAAGCGCCCGCCCGTTGCGCTAAATGCGGGTTTAGAAATACGTGCGACCAATCCCTAACTTCCTAATCCCTAATCCTTAACTTCCTAATCCCTAATTTCTAATCCCTAATTTATAATACCCTTATGCCCGCTTTATTCGTCCCTAAACGTCCGGTCATTACTGCGTACCCTAAAATGCCCAACGCTTTTACAGAAGCGGAAAAAATGGCAACCTATTTGAAAGAGAAGGGCATAGACGCGCCGACTGGCTCGCTCTATGATGAAGACCTGCGCCGCCGCGTAAAAAAAGGCGAGTTTGATATGCTCATCGCTGTCGGCGGTGATGGCAGCGTGCTGCGCGCCGGACATCTATGCGCGCCGAGCGGAATCCCCATTTTGGGAGTCAACTTGGGCAGGCTGGGATTCCTCATCCAAATTGAACGCGGCGAATGGCGCGAGTATTTTGAAAGACTGCTCAATGGCGAGGCGTGGGTTGAAAATCGGATGATGCTGCACGCCGACCACATCCGCGCGGGCGAAACGCTGGGCAGCTCTAACGCGCTCAACGAGGTCGTTGTGGGACGCGGACAGAATCTGCGACCTGTGCATTTATCCGTTTTAGTAGATGAACGCCGCCTGACGAGCTATGTTGCGGATGGAATTATTGCGTCCACCGCCACTGGTTCTACCGCCTATGCGCTCGCGGCGGGCGGTCCCATCCTGCCGCCGGAATTAAGAAATATTCTGCTTGTGCCAATTGCTCCGCATCTTTCGGTGGACCGCGCGGTGGTGCTTGCCGAAGGCTCGGCTGTGAATATTGTGGCGCAAAGCGAAAACTCCGTTTTGAGCGTGGACGGGCAGCCGCCCACGCTATTAATGGAAGATGACCTTGTGCGCGTCACCGCCGCAGAGGTCACGGCGCAATTCGTCCGCTTTGGAGACCCCGGCTATTTTTACCGCAACTTGACCGCGCACATGAATGAAAACTCATTAGGATTACCGCGATGACCGAATCAACTTCCCCGCATTGCTACGCCCATCCAGACCGCGAAACTACGTTGCGTTGTAAACGCTGCGATAAGCCCATGTGCGCTTCGTGCGCCAAACATACGCCGACAGGCTACGTTTGTAAGGACTGTCAGCGCGAACAATTAAAAAAGTTCGACACCGCTGTTTGGAGCGATTATCCGATTGTCTTTTTTGTTTCCGCTTTTCTTTCGGGAATTGCCGCCGCCTTGACGATTCCGCTCTCCGGTTTTTTCTGGGGGCTGGGCGTTCTCTTCCTCGCGCCTCTGGCGGGGAACTTCATCGCCAATGGCGCAAGGCGGCTGGTTAAAAATCGCCGCGCGCCCGCGCTGAGTTACACGCTTTCGGCGGGATTAATTCTCGGCGCGTTGCCGGTGATGCTTTTTAGCGGGCTGCCCGCGTTGTTTTTGCTATTCTCGCAGGGCGGCGACATGAGCGCGTTATTTGCGTTTTACCCGCTGCTTTGGGAAGCGGCATATCTTGTCCTCGCCGTTCCGGCGGCGCACGCTCAATTTAATGGATTGGTCTTTCGGCAATAACCTATGCTTAACGAACTTCACATTCAAAACTTTGCCATTATAGATAAACTCGACCTGCGCTTTGACGCGGGCTTGGTCATCCTCACCGGCGAAACCGGCGCGGGTAAATCCATCATCCTGGACGCGGTAGTCATGCTCATTGGCGGAAAAGCGGACGCCGCTTTCATTCGCTCGGATTCAGACGCCGCGTTTGTGGAGGGCGTATTTCATTTACGCGGCGCGGAAAAAGAAGCCGTGCGCGAAGTCCTTGCCCGCGAAGAATTGCTGGATGACTCAAACTACGTCACCTTGATGCGCGAGATACGCAAAGAAGGGCGCAGCGTGGCGCGCATTAACGGGCGCACGGTGAACGTGGGCTTGCTTAAAGAATTGGGCGCGCTGCTCATTGATATTCACGGGCAGGCGGAACATCTTTCCTTGCTAGACCCGCGCGCGCATCTCGGCTTGTTAGACCGTTACGCCGAATCTGCCGCGCCGCTGGCGGCTTATCGCCAAACGTACCATGCGCTCCTATCTTTGCGCCGCGAACTGGATGAAATTCGCAAAGCGCAAAAAGATTCTGAACGCCGCATGGAAATGCTCTCCTATCAAATGGAAGAAATTGAAGCGGCGCGACTCAAACCCGGCGAGGACGAAGAACTTCGCAAAGAACGCGATAGACTCGCCAACGCCGAAACGCTGGCGCAAAACGCGCAAGAGGCGCTCGCCGTGTTGGATGAAGGCTCGCCGGATACGCCCGCCGCCACCGACCTCATTGGGCAAGCCGCTCAGGCGCTGAACGCCCTCGCTAAATTTGACCCTGCCCAAGCGGAGATGACCGCTCAAGCCGACCTGCTGCTGGATACCATTTCAGACATTGTGCGCGCCCTGCGCGATTATCTGGAAGAAATTGAATTCAACCCCAAACGTTTGGATGAAGTGGAAGAACGCCTCGACCTCATTCATACCCTCACACGCAAGTACGGCGGCAACATTCCCGCCGTCATCGCCTATGGCGCAGAATCCGCCAAGCAGTTAGACGCCATCGCCAACGCCACAGAACGCATTGCCGAACTGGAAATGCAAGAAGCCAACTTGCTTAACCAACTAGCGCAGCAGGGCGGCGGGCTCTCCCAAAAAAGAAAAGCGGCGGCGGTTCAAATGGCGGCAGGCATTGAAAAAGAACTGGACGATTTGAAAATGTCTGCGGCGCAGTTTCGCGTGGATTTTCAAATCAAGCCCGACCCCAACGGAATCCCTTTGCCCGAAGGCGGACGCGTAGCCTTTGATCAAAATGGATTTGACCGCGCTGAATTCTTCATCGCCCCGAACCCAGGGGAAGGATTAAAACCGCTGGCGAAGATTGCCTCTGGCGGCGAGACCTCGCGCCTCATGCTCGGCTTAAAGAATGTGCTTGCCGCCGCCGATGAAGTTCCCGCGTTGATATTTGATGAAATTGACCAAGGCATTGGCGGGCGCGTGGGCATGGTGGTAGGACGCAAACTTTGGAATCTCTCGCGCTCGCATCAAGTTTTTTGCGTTACGCATTTGCCGCAGTTGGCGGTCTTTGGCGACCAGCATTATCAAGTTCAAAAGGTGATTGAACGCGGACGCACCACCACGCAGATTGTTCCGCTGGAAGGCGAAGCGCGCCTTTTGGAACTCTCTCAAATGTTGGGCGAAGTGGGCGAAGGCACGCTGCGCTCGGCGCATGAGCTGTTGCAAACCGCAAGGCAAGCTATTAAGGAAAAGTAAACGGGCTAAAAATAAAAAACGCCGCGCTGTAAGAACAGCGCGGCGTTTTTTTTATTCGCTTAAATAGTGAACGTCAGGGTGAGGGGGGCACCCTGACGTTCACTGTGGCTATATTAACCTTAGTCGCATCTCTTGGCAAGATTTTTTGCGTTAGAAATTTATTAAAGTTTGTGCCCCGAGTAGGAATCGAACCTACATCTAAGCCTTAGGAGTGCCTTGTTCTATCCGTTGAACTATCGGAGCGACAGAATCATTATACACAAAAGAATAAAAGTTAGCCAACTTCCGCAAATTGGATGTGCTATACTTTCCTTGGCAGTTTTCCCATTTTTTTATAATGCAGGTGACGTATGACCACTCTTGAAATCCCCGCCGAACTTTTGGAAGCCGCAAAACTCTCCCCCGAAGAAGCAAAAATAGAACTGGCGATTCGTCTTTACCAGCAGCATCGCCTTAACCGCGAGCAAGCCATCACGCTGGCGGGCAACTCGCAAGCCATAGATACCCTAGCGTGGAGTACAGCGGCGGCGGATTCATTAGACATGAGCGAATTTCTCTCGTGGGCTTCGCACGACCTTAAAAGCCCGCTCAACACCATCATTGGATTCACCCGCGTTGTCATCAAAGGCATGGACGGTCCCGTTAATGAAGCGCAGGCGGGCGACTTGACGACTGCTTTCATCAATAGTCAGCGCTTGCTGGCTTTGCTCAACAATGTGGTGGATATGGCGCGACTCAATATTGGGCACATTCAACCGCAACTCGTCAGCGCCGATGTAAACCTGCTTATCGCAGAATCCACAGCCAAGTGGAAAACCGCCAACGCGGAGAAGCCTCTCGCCGTAGAAACCAAACTGGCGCAATCGGCGTGGAAGGTGGACGCCAACTACTTCAAACAAATCATCATGCAAATGTTAAACTACGCCGCCCTGCGCGTGACAAGCGGCAGCCTGACGCTGACCGCCGAAGATTCTCAAGGCGCGTTGCGCGTCTCGGCGCAAAGCTGCGGCGAGAAAACCCGCGATACTTTTGAAATGGACGCCGCCATGATGCGTTTTATTTGCGGGGCGCTCATTCGCCTGCACGGTGGCGCATTTGCGGACGTTCAAGAAAACGCGGACGGCGTAACGCTTTTCTTCTCGCTGCCGACTGCCTAAATTAACTTGGCTTAAAACAGGCGCGCCATTAATTTTTTGAAGGTGGCAATTTGCTCTAAATTATGGCAACAAGCTCAACGCCTGCTGCGCCTGATTTTCAAAAAAATTGGAGTTGATGCTATCCGCTTTTAACCACGCTTTGCGCGCCCCTTCATTATCCCCTTTGCGGTACAACCCATACCCGCGCCACAACCACGCCTCTTCCGATTTTTCCGTTACGTCTAGCGCGTAGCTGGTCAGCGCCAATAAATCATCATTGCGGTTGGAATGGAAATACGCGAGGAAAGGACCAAACTGATAGCGGAACATTCTCAACGGCAAGCCCAGCTCGCGGGATTTGTCGTAGGCTTGCGCCGCTTCTTCGTAACGGTCAAAGTAAACCAGGTCGCTGCCGAGATTAAACCACGCGAAAGAATCTTCGGGCGAGGTTTCGGTTGCGCGTCTGGCAGAATCCAGCGCCGCGAGTCGATTCTCGTCAGCGTCCCAATTCGCGCCCAGCAGGGATTTCATCTCCTCTTCAAATTGAGGGAAATAAACGACCAAATATAAATTGTTGAACGGACGCCACTCGCGTTCCAACTTCTCGTAAGAGATTTTTAAATTTGCGCCGTGATAAGAATCTTGAATCGTAAACTCTTGCGCCGCGTCATCGTAGCCTGTTATCAGCAAATAATGCGCCGCCCATAAATCGTCATTGGGACCCAGCGCGTCATTGGGGTCAAGCGCGGTCACGCTTTCCACCATCACCGGATAATTGGCGGCGAGCAAACGCTTGAGCGTTTGCAAATCTCCGCCTACGCGGTACTCCATATTAAGCCAGCCCGCCTGCGAGCGGACGTAATAGCGCAGCTCTTCCGGGTTTACGTTGCGGTCGCCCGTTATGGGCTTTACCAAATCTCCAACATCTTTTTGGCTGCCCTCCCAGCCGTATAAATGCAGCATCATCGAAAGAGTTGCCGGACCGCAATTATTGGGCGTTTGCTGTTCAAAGGGCGGCGAGAAAATTTCCGCGCGCGGCGGCAGCGGCGCGGGCGTGGAACTCGCCGTAGCGGCGGGCGTGGGCGACTGCGCCGCAACAAAAGTGGGCGTAATCAACGGAGTCGCTGTTTTGGCTTGCGGCGTAAAAGGCAGCGCGGTGGGAACTGCGCCGATGGGGTTCAGACTATTTTTGAAATAGAGCCGCGCCTTTTCCACCCGCCAATTTACCGCCGCTTGCGCGCCCGGAAAAAGAAGATACGCCCCCGCAGCCATCAACAGCAGCGCCGCCAGCGCAAGAAAAACAGAATAAATTTTTTTTCGCATATAGGAATTGTACCGCGTGCTAGTTCGTCTTTTTTGGCTTGACGCGCCCTTGCCCCGCAAGTATCATCTTAAATAATATGGAAAATAAAATTCTGACAACACTCAACCCGGATGATATGCGCTCTGTGATGCGCGCATGGACGGCGGGCGTAGCGGTGGCAACCGCTTCTTATGAAGGCGTAACGCATGGCGCAACGGTGAACTCGTTTACATCCATCTCCTTGTACCCGGCGTTTATTTCTATTTCTTTGCAAAAATCCACCCGCCTGCATGATTTAACCTTCAAAGCCCGCGCCTTTGCGCTGACGATTTTGACCGAGAACCAAGCCGATATTTCAGACCTCTTCGCCGGACGCCGCCCCGAAATTACAGACCGCTTCGCCAACCTGCCCGTGGAGCGCCTGCTTACGGGCGCGCCGCTCCTTGTGGGCGGGCTGGCGTGGTTAGATTGCCGCGTTGTCCAAACATTTGACGCGGGCACAAACACGCTCTTCATCGCAGAGGTTCTTGCGGCGCGCGCGTTTGAAGGCAAGCCGCTTGCCTACCATAACCGCGAATATTGGAAATTGCAGCCCGCCGCATAGAATACGGAGGCGTACATGAACGATTCGCTGACCGAAGCCGAAAAACGTTTTTTATTGCGCGTGGCGCGTGAGGCGTTGGAATCTGCCGCGCAGGGAAACGCGCTTCCGCCGTTGGATTTTTCTGCGTTAACTCCGCGCCTAAAAGCGGACGGGGCAAGCTTTGTGACTCTGACCCTGCAAGGCGAACTGCGCGGTTGCATTGGCGCGTTGCAAGCCTATCAGCCGTTGGCGGAAGATGTGCGCGAACATGCCATCGCCGCCGCCTTGCAAGACCCGCGCTTTTCGCCGGTGACGGCGCTGGAACTGCCGCACATTCAAATTGAAGTTTCGCGGCTGACCGCGCCCCGCCCGTTGGAATATTCCACGCCGCAGGAACTGCTTGCCCGTCTGACCCCGCGCGTGGATGGAGTCATTTTGACGGATGGCGCGCGGCGGGCTACTTTTCTCCCGCAAGTGTGGACGCAAATTCCCGACCCGCAAGATTTTCTCAGTCATCTGTGCGCCAAGATGGGCGCGCCCTCCGATTGGTGGCGGAAGAAGCCGCTGCAAGTCAGCGTGTATCATGTGGAAGAATTTCACGAATAAGCGGTAAAATTCACGCCATGACGGAAGAATTTCAACCCGAAGAATCTGCCAACGATACGATGTTTCAAGACGCGGCGATGGCGCTGCGAAAAGGGGATAAGCCGCGCGCCAAAGAACTCTTGACCTTGCTGCTCAAAGCCGACCAAAATAATCCAACGTATTGGATTTGGCTCAGCGCGGCGATGGAAACAAACAAAGAGCGCGTCTATTGTTTACAAACCGCCTTAAAGTTAGACCCCGAAAACGTAACCGCAAAACGCGGCTTAATTCTGCTGGGCGCGCTTGCGGCGGATGAAAGCATTCAGCCGTTTTCTTTGAATCGCGCGCGCGCATGGGAAGATAAATTATTGCTCGCCAACGAAAAACCCAAAGAGAAGGGCTTGAAGGCGTTGATAAAAAGCCCCGCGCTGCGGCTGGCGGGCATTGGGTTGATGTTGGCTGGTCTGGCGGCTGTGGTGATGTTTGGTTTTGTGTTGCCGCGCCGCGTGACTTTTGCCCCCACAAAAGTTTACACGGCGGGTCCAACGCCCACCTTTACCGGCACGCCCACTTTATTTGGCGCGACTGCCGCGCCCACCGAACGCGGCGCGCGCATCTCAATTATTTCTACGTTGTTGCCGCAAACGTATACGCCCACAGCGCTGTATGTGAATACGCCGCGCTCCGGCGCGGCGCGCGACCAATACCGCGTGGCGCAAGACGCTTACGCCAGAAAAGATTGGGACGCTTATATTGCCAGTATGGAAATCATCGCTGGAATGGAGCCGACAGCGGCGGACGTTCCCTATTTGATTGGCGAAGCCTATCGAATTCAGGGCAAGCCGAGCAGCGCCGTCAAGGCGTATAACAACTCTTTGAAAATTGACGAAAATTTTGCGCCCGCTTATTTGGGCTTGGCGCGCGCGCGCTTTATGACCGAACCCAAAGCGGACTTGCTCTTCCTGTATGATGAGGCGCTGGACAAAGACCCCAACTACGCCGAAGCCTACCTTGCCCGCGCCGAGTACCTGCTGTTAAAAAATAAATTTGAAGACGCGCTCAGCGATTTAGACCGCGCCAATGAACTCATGCCGGAATCGCCTTCGGTGTATATGTCTTACGCGGATGTATACCTTAAGTTGGAAGATAAGGAAAAAGCGCTGCAATTTGCCGAAAAAGCCTACTCGCTGGATGTAACCAACTTCCCTGTATATAAAATGCTCGGCAGTCTATACATTGAAAACGGCGACTATGAAAGCGCCATCGAAGCCTTAAATCTTTACACCACGCAAGAAACGAAAGACGACCTAGCCTTTGCCATGCTGGGACGCGCTCATTTTGAATTGGGTAATTATGAAATTGCCGCGCAAGTCTTAGACCGCGCTTTTTCGCTCAACCGCAACGGGCTGCGTAAATACTATCTCTATCGCGGGTTGGCAAATTTGGAGTTGAACAATATAGACCAAGCGGCGGATGATTTGGAAAAGGCGCAGCAAAACGATGAGAAATCCTTTGACGCAAATTTTGGCTTGATGCGCGCCTACTATATGCAGGAAAAATTCGGCAGCGCCTTCCAACGCGCCGAAGCGGTGCGCGCTCTGGCGGAAACAGAAGAGCAAACTGCGCTTTCTTATTACTGGCATGCGCTAATTCAAGAACAACGCGGGTTGAAGAAAGAAGCCTCCAAAGATTGGCAAGCCTTACTATCAATGGACGAACAATGGGTAACCGAAGAAATGCGCGATACGGCTGTGACGCATTTGCTCTCCATCGTTACCATGACTCCAACCCCCAAGGGCGCGCAAAAAACCTCCACGCCTGCGGCGAAGGGTACGCCTACCAAAACTTCCGCGCCCAAAGTTGCAACGCCTACTTCTACGCCATAACGCGCTATTTGAAAAGAATTTAATTTTCTGCCTTGTTCATTTTGACCGCAAGGACGCAGACCCACGCATTGAACATTTTGCCAAGTCTGCGTCTTTGCGGTTTAAGATAGAAAAATTTACCTGTGGGCAATGATGCGGCGGAAGGCGCAGAGGAACGCGGGCTATCTATTTTCTGCGCGGCAGGCGGGGCAAGGACATAATGCGCGCAAATAATGCCAATTGTAAATACCGTAATCGTGACCATCCTCCCAGACGATGGTGAGGGCGTAAGAACCAACCGCTACTACGTTGGCAATGTGAGTGGCGGGGGAGTCTTCCAATACAATGGAGAAAATTTCCGCGTCCGGTTCAGACTTCATGTTTTCGTGACCGCCGCGACAGGACGCGCACGGGCAGGCGGCGCGCAGTAGCCCAAATGAATATTCGCTGACGTGACCATCGTTCCATGTGACGCTAAATTCTTGCTTGCTTTTATTGACATTGACGCTTGTGGGTTTTTGAGACATTTTTTTCCTTGTTGAATTTAATTTTATGGCGCGGGAATGACGCTGAGAAAATCTGCGGCTGCCCATCCGGCGCGGGTATCGTCATACGGGGCGACTAGATACCACCATGTATAGTTATCCGCTGTTTGGGGTCCGTCTCGCACGAGGAAGACTTCTGATTCGCCGCCAAAGAAGACGGTTTCGGAGGCAAGTCCGGGAGCGGCGCGGATGCGTAAGCCTTCTCCATTTGTTCCGCTGATTTGGATGTAGGCGCTGATTCCAATGCTGCCCGCCGCGAGGGTGGGCGTGGCGTTGGGGTCGGCGTTGATGGGCGTGACGTTGGGCGTGCGCGTGGGCGCGGGGATGAGCGTAACGTCTGCGGGGGCTAACCCAACGGGCGGCGCGAGGCGCGGCGAAGCCCAGCCAACGAGAATCAGCGTGACCGTGAGAAGCAGCGCGGCGAAGCCGAAAATTCCAATTAAAGTAGGGCGGTTGATGTAATCTTTCAGGTTCATGGTTTGAGTAGGTAGAGAGCGTCTTGCGGCAAGAGGACTTTTAAGGCGCGGTGTTGAATGGCGAGCTCAACTTGACGGCTGCCGAGCATGGGTTCGCCGTCCACTTGAATGGCGAAGCGCGCGTCCGATTCGATGCGCGCGGTTTGGAAGGGGAAGCGCCGCGCCTGTTCGGAGGTGAGATGCCGACCGGAGACGAGGTCAAAAAAGTGCATGAGCGCGTCTGCCAGCGTGTCGCCGCTGAGTAGCCATAAGTCCATTTCATTGTCGTCCAGCAGCGCGTTGGGCGAGAGTAGCGAAAGCCCGCCTGCGTAGTGGCGGATATTTGTGGCGACTGCGATGATGTAGCGCCCCTCTACCAGTTGCCCGTCCGCGTAGATGCGTAGGTTTAAGCCTTGCCAGAAAGTGGCTTCTAAAACAGAGGTGACAAAATAGTGCGTGACAGGAATGTGTTTGAAGAGACGCGGACGCGGCTCAATTTTGTGGATGGTTTGCGCGTCTAGCCCAACGCCTGCCCATAGCAGAAATGGATTTTGGTTGCATAAGCCAACATCTACATAGCGCGGCTCTACACGGGCGAGTTTTTTTGCGTTTTCTTGCAGGACTTTTCCGTGAAAGGGGCGAAAGGCTTTTAGCCCCTGCTCTGCCGCCCAGACGTTCATCGTTCCGGCGGGGAGGACTGCCAGCGCGGTTTCGGTTTGAATTAATCCGCTTGCGGCTTGCCCAACAGTTCCATCGCCGCCGATGGCAAAGACTGCATCGTAAGATTCTTGCGCGGCGAGGTGCGCGGTTTGGGTGGCGTGCGTGCCGTTGAGCGTTTCTGCAATTTCTATTTGCCAGCCCGCTTCTTTTAACGGGGCGATGATTCCGCGTATGTGCCGTTTAACGGAGTACCTTCCGGCGGCGGGGTTGTAGAGCAGGAGTCCTCTTCGCATGGGGTGATTATATCTTGATGCGCGGGCAAGGGCTTGCGGCGCGCGCCTCCAAATTTGCTGGTATCATTTGCGGCATGAATTTCAAAACAACCCCCCCGCTTAATTTTGATTTGCCCAAACGCTTGGCGCGTTTGGGCGAGCTCGCCTACAACTTATGGTGGACGTGGCATCCTGAAGCCGCGCGTCTGTTTGGACGATTGGATTACGACTTATGGGAAAGACTGGGTCATAACCCCATCCGCCTGTTGAATGAAATTGGACGCCCGCGTCTTAATCAAGCTGCAAAAGACGCGGACTATTTGGCTTTGTATGACGCGCTCTTTGCCAAGTTTGACGATTACTTTCAAAAAGAGACGTGGGCGCAAAAGGAACGCCCCGCATTAAAAAATCAAATTGCCTACTTCTCTATGGAGTTTGGTTTGCACGAAACTTTGCCCATTTACTCTGGCGGGCTGGGCGTGTTATCTGGCGACCATCTTAAAGAATCTTCCGATTTAGGGCTGCCGCTGGTGGGCGTGGGCTTTATGTACGCGCAGGGATATTTCTCGCAGCGCATCAGCGAAGACGGCTGGCAGGAAGCGCTCAACAACCCGCTGGCATTTGAGCATTTGCCGGTGGCGCTGGTGATGAAAAAAAATCAACCGCTGACCGTGCATATTGACCTGCCCGACCGCCGCATCTCCGCTCAAATTTGGGAAGCGCGCGTAGGGCGCGTTCCGCTTTACCTGCTCGATTCTAACGTGGAAGAAAACGAAGAATATGACCGCCTGCTGACGGCGCGTTTGTACTGGTCCGATTTAGACCGCCGCGTCATGCAAGAAATGTTGCTGGGCATTGGCGGTCCGCGCGCGCTGCGCGCGCTGGGCTATGCGCCCGGCGTATGGCACATGAACGAAGGTCACGCCGCCTTCCTTACTTTGGAGCGCGCGCGCGAATTGGTGGCTGCCGGCGTTCCCTTTGAAACTGCCGCCCAAAAGACCAAATCCCAAAACTTCTTCACCACGCATACGCCCGTCCCCGCCGGAAATGATGAATTTCCGCTCTGGCTGATGGATAAATACATGAGCAAATATTGGGGCGAGCTGGGGCTAACCCGCGAAGAATTTGTGAACATTGCCAAACATCACCAGCCGCACGGCGAAACCTTCTCCATGCCTATTTTGGCGCTCAAATATTCCAACGGCAGCAACGGCGTTTCCGAATTGCACGGGCAAGTCTCGCGGGAGATGTGGCGCTTCCTCTGGCAAGAGAAAGCCGCGCAAGACGTTCCCATTCAACACATTACCAATGGCGTGCATACTGCCAATTGGATGGCGCGCCGCTTACATAACCTCTTTTCTGAAAAACTGGGCGCGGACTGGTACGACCATCTGGACGAACAAACCTTGATGGAGAAAATAGACTCCATCCCCGACTCTGACCTGTGGGCGGTGCGTTTGCATCTCAAACGCAAACTCGCCTTCTACATGCGCGAGCGCGTGCGCGAGCGTTGGACGCACGGCGGTTTTCATCCTGTTCAAGTCGTCTCCTCCGGCGTGATGATTAACCCCTACGCCCTCACCATTGGCTTTGCGCGGCGCTTCGCCACTTATAAACGCGCCAGCCTCTTGCTGAGCGATATTGACCGCCTGCTCGAACTCATCAACCGTCCGAACATGCCCGTTCAAATTATCTTTGCGGGCAAGGCGCATCCGGCGGATGAACCCGGCAAGCAGCTCATTCAAAAAGTGTATCGCGCCGTCAAAAAAGCCGAAAGCGGCGGGCGTTTGGTCTTCTTGGAAGATTACGACATGAACCTCGCCCGCTACCTTGTGCAAGGCGTGGACGTGTGGATGAACACTCCGCGCCGTCCCTACGAAGCCAGCGGAACTTCCGGCATGAAAGCCGCCATTAATGGCGCGCTCAACTTCTCCGTTTTGGATGGCTGGTGGCGCGAAGCCTACAACGGCAGCAACGGCTGGTCTATTGGCGAAGACCGCGAATATGATTCCACCGAAGCGCAAGACCAATTTGACGCGGATGATTTATACAACACAATGGAAAACAAAATCATCCCCCTCTACTATGACCGCGACCCGAAAGAAATTTCTCACAAGTGGATGGCGCTGATGAAAAACAGCATGAAGACCTGCATTCCGCAATTCTCCACCCGCCGCATGTTAAAAGAGTATGTAGAAAAATTCTACCTGCAACCTTAAACTCCGTATGCGCCCAGAAATCACTGTTTCCGAATTGAGTCAAAAACTCCAATCGCAAGAGGAGTTTATTCTGCTGGACGTGCGCGAACCGCATGAATTAATGCTCGCCAAAATTTCTGACGGGCGGGTTTTTCCCGCCCCCATGAGCGCCCTCGCCCGTTTGGGAATTTCCGCCCTGCCAGAGGCGGCGCGCGCTGGCGTGCTTCCTGTGTATGTGTTGTGTCACGGCGGCGTCCGCAGCGCCCAAGTGACCGACTGGCTAACGGGGCAGGGCGTTACGCGCGTCTTCAACGTGCGCGGCGGCATAGACGCATACGCCCGCCAAATAGACAAAACAGTCGGGCTTTATTAAAGCCAAACCGCCGCCCTTGCGGGCAGCGGCTTGGGGTTGGCGCCGTGACTTCCCTAAATCTTGAGGAGGGATGTCACGGCGCTGGTTGTACTACTACTCATAATAGACATCACCTCCTCCTTTCATAGGATGGCAATTCACTTGTTTGCCCCCAAATAATGCTCAAAGTATGTCATAAAATAATTTGGATGTCAATAGCCCAAATTTTTAGCGAGCGCCTGCTTACTCATACACTCTCAAAAGCCCAAGGGTGGAAGTTTTTGCTTTTTGCGTGATACCTTTTGATAGCCTTCGCCAGTCCGCAAAGACTATGCTTGACCGAAAAGGAGTTGCCCATGAAAAAAAATTCATCTCTGTTTTGGCTAGTGGTTTTTGCGCTTGGCTTCCTCGCTGACTTTCTCTTTTGGAAACAAATTCCCGGCGTAAACTTTTTTCTTTATGTAACGCTTGTTACGGCTGCCGCCTTTGCGCTTTTGATGTGGAACGGGCTGCGCCCGCATCGCGCTACCCTCTGGCTGATTCTGCCCATCGGATTTTTCTCCGCCTCTACTTTTTTCCGCGCCGAAGCGCTGACCGTCTTCCTCTCCGTCCTCCTTACGCTGTTGAGCATGGCGCTGTTAACGGTGACGTATCTCGGCGGAAATTGGATGCGTTACACGCTTGGCGGCTACTTTCGGCAGGCGTTGAACTTGCTGGGCAGTCTCCTTGCCCGTCCGGTGATGTTTGCCTCCGAGATGGCAAAAGAAAAGCAGGCAGCTCGTTTTCGCTTTGCCCCTGTTTTGCGCGGGCTTTTATTCGCCGCGCCCATTTTGTTCCTTTTTGGCGGGCTGCTCGCCTCGGCAGATTTGGTCTTTGAGCAGCGCCTTAACGGGCTGCTGCGTTGGCTTAGCTTGGATAATTTGCCCGAGCTCATCTTTCGCCTGACGTACATCTCCGCCATTGCGTATGCGCTGGCGGGTGTGGTCTTGCACGCGGCTTCCCAATCTGCCGATGAAAAATTTGCAGAAGAAGGCAAAGCGTTCATCGCTCCGTTTTTAGGGTTCACCGAGTCCGCCATCATTTTGGGGAGCGTGGCGCTTTTGTTTGCCGCTTTTGTGACCGTGCAATTTCAATATTTTTTTGGCGGACACGCCAACATTCAAATGGATGGGTACACCTACGCCGAATATGCGCGGCGCGGGTTTGGAGAATTGACGGCGGTGGCGTTTTTTGCGCTGCTCCTGTTGCTGACCCTTAGCGGAATTTCCAAACGTGAGACGGAAACGCAGCGCAAAATTTATTCCGCGTTGGGCATGGCGCTCGTCTCATTGTTGATGGTGATGCTGCTTTCCGCTTTTCAACGGCTCAATTTATACGAAGCCGCTTATGGCTTTTCGCGTCTGCGAACTTACACGCACGTCTTTTTAATTTGGCTCGGCGTGTTGCTGCTTGCAACCATTGCGCTGGAAGCGCTGCGAAAAGAGCGCGCCTTTGCCTTTGCCGCGCTGCTGGCGGCGTTTGGGTTTGCCGCTTCGCTGGTTTTTCTCAACGTGGACGCTTTCATTGCGCGGCAAAATGTGCGGCGTGAATGGAACGCCAAATCTGCCGATGCGGCGCAGTTGGACGCTGCGTATTTTACAGAATTATCCGATGACGCCATTCCGCCGCTGGCGCAATATTTTGCCGATGAGAAACTTCCCCGCCCGTTGAGGGAAAAACTCGGCGCGGCGCTGGTTTGTATGCAAATTCAGCGCGAGGATTCTGCGCCTACGTCTTGGCGGTCTTTTCATCTTTCCCGCGCCCGCGAAGACGCCGCCCTCCGCAGCGTTGCGGAGGAATTGCGCGCCTATCCAATTCAAGATGAGCCTTACCCCGCTTCTGTGGTCACGCCGTCCGGAGTCAATGTCTATTGCGGGTATGGATGGGATTAAGCGCTGGAATCAAAAAGCCTCCGAGAATTTCTCGGAGGCTTTTTTTGTGATGGCTTATTCTTTTACTTCGCCGTCCACGACGTTTCCATCTTGCGCGCCGCTGGCGGGCGCTTGCCCTTCCGCTTGCGGCTGTTCCTGCGCGTACAGTTGTTGGCTGAGCGCGTAGAAGGCGTTTTGCAGCGCTTCGGTTTTCTTTTTGATGTCTTCTAAATTATCGCCTTGCGCGGCTTGCTTTAATTCGTTAACTTGCGCCTCAATGGAACTGCGTTCTGCGGCGGGAACTTTATCGCCTAAGTCGCGCAGCGCTTTTTCGGTCTGATAGGCGAGATTATCCGCGCTGTTTTTAATCTCTATGCCTTCGCGGCGTTTTTTGTCCGCCGCTTCGTTTTGACGCGCTTCCTGCACCATGCGGTCAATATCGCCTTTGTCTAAATTGGTGGAGGCGGTGATGGTGATTTTTTGTTCCTTGCCGGTCGCCTTATCTTTGGCGGTGACGTGCAAAATTCCGTTTGCGTCAATGTCAAAGGTGACTTCTACTTGCGGCACGCCGCGCGGAGCCGGTGGAATTCCATCGAGGCGGAAGCGTCCCAGACTCATGTTGTCTTGCGCCATGGGGCGTTCGCCTTGTAGGATGTGAATGTCCACTGCCGTTTGGTTGTCCGCCGCAGTGGAGTACGTCTCTGTCTTGCGGACGGGGATGGTGGTGTTGCGTTCAATCATCACCGTCATTACGCTGCCCATGGTTTCCACGCCCAGAGAAAGCGGAGTGACGTCGAGGAGCAGAATATCTTTGACTTCGCCGCCCAGCACGCCGCCTTGAATTGCCGCGCCAATGGCGACTACTTCATCGGGGTTTACGCCTTTGTTGGGTTCTTTGCCGTTGGTCAATTTACGGACGAGTTCCTGCACCATTGGCATACGAGACGAACCGCCGACCAGCACTACTTCGTCTAATTTGTCCGCCGAGAGACCGGCGTCTTTGAGCGCCGCTTCAAAGGGGCGGCGGCAGCGCGCAAGCAGGTCGTCTGTCATTTGCTCAAATTTGGCGCGGCTCAATTTCAGTTGCAGATGTTTGGGTCCGCTTGCATCTGCGGTGATGTAAGGCAGGTTAATCTCCGTTTCCATCATGCTGGAAAGTTCAATCTTTGCTTTTTCTGCCGCTTCGCGTAAACGTTGTAGAGCCTGTTTGTCGGAGCGCAGGTCTATGCCTTGGTCTTTTTTGAATTCGTCCGCAGCCCAGTGGGTAATTTTTTGGTCCCAGTCATCGCCGCCGAGATGCGTATCGCCATTGGTGGATTTAACCTCAATGACGCCTTCGCCGACTTCGAGAATGGATACGTCAAACGTGCCGCCGCCGAGGTCAAAGACAAGGATGGTCTCATTCTTCTTTTTATCCAGCCCGTAAGCCAGCGCCGAGGCGGTGGGTTCGTTGATGATACGCAGAACTTCGAGACCGGCAATTTTTCCCGCGTCTTTGGTGGCTTGGCGTTGGCTGTCGTTAAAGTAGGCAGGCACGGTGATGACCGCCTGCGTCACCGTCTCGCCGAGATAGGCTTCCGCGTCCGCTTTGAGTTTGCCCAACACCATGGCGCTAATTTCTTGCGGGGAATATTCCTTGCCATTAATCGGAATCTTCACGCGCACATCGCCCGTAGCGCCTTGCGTCACTTGGTAGGGAACCATTTTGCGCTCTTCTTCGGTTTCGTCAAAGTGACGCCCGATGAAGCGTTTGATGGAATAGACGGTATTGTCGGCGTTAATTACCGCCTGACGTTTTGCGGTTTGCCCCACCATGCGCTCGCCGTTTTTGTTGAACGCCACCACAGACGGGCATAAACGCCCGCCTTCGGCGGTGGTGATGACGGTGGGCGTTCCGCCTTCCATTACAGATACTACGCTGTTAGTCGTTCCTAAATCAATGCCAATAATTTTTGCCATATTTTCATCTCCTTGCATTTGTTTTTCATTGCCGCAATCTTAAGTCATCTGTGCAAGAATTCTGTTAACGCCGCGTAGAATTTATAAAAAAATCCGAGACCATTTTGTCTCGGATTTTTTTGCTATCCAAAGCGTTCTTCGCGCCAAACGTCTGCGCGGTTATGATAACCAGCCTGTTCCCAAAATCCGCGCTTGTCTTTCGGCATAAATTCCAGCGAGCGCAGCCATTTTGCGCCTTTCCAAAAATAGGGCGTTTCTAAATCTTCGCGGGCGGGGATGTAGCCCACCACGCCGCGCAGCGGGTAGCCGTGGTCTGGCGTAAGCGGCGCGCCGTTGTAATGCGTGGCGAGTAAAAAATTATCTTGTAGCGCCACTTCCAGCGGCAAGTTTACAGTGAAGCCGTACTCGGCGTGTTGCATCACATGCGTGGCGCTGGGTTTTAATTTGATTATGCCTTGCTCAACCAGCGTTTTGATGGAAACGCCTTCCCAGTTTGTATCGGCTTTGCTCCAACGGGTGACGCAGTGAATATCCATTTGAATGGATGCGCGCGGCAACTGATTAAACTCATCCCACGTCCAAGTTTTTTCTTCTTCCACTTCGCCCCACACGCGAAAATTCCATGTTGTCGCGTCAAACATGGGTACGGGTCCATAATGCAGCACGGGGAATTTAACAGTCAGCGATTGACCGGGCGGCAGCCGCCCCTCGCTGCGAATGCGGTCTTCTTCTTTGCGGCGGTCAAAACCTTCAAATGAAAACATACGTTAAGCCTTTCTCTGGATGAAAAAAAATAAAAACGCTTCCCTGAAAATTTTAACAATAGACTATGCAAGGCGGAAGGATTTTACTAGCAAAGCGCATACTCGGATATAATTTGGCGAAATTCATGATTCAAAGGAAAAAAGATGAAAAGACCCACTGCTAAACAAAGATTTCAATATTGGTTTGATAATTACATGGCGCAGGGAACGGGCGCGTTAATTGGCGGACTTTTCGCTCTTTCTGCGGTCATCATTTTTCTCGTGGCGGCGCTGGTCAAACTCACCGGCAGCGCGCCAAACAATGAGAGCCTGCTGGAAATTGCGTGGATGGGTCTTCTTCGCACGTTGGATTCCGGCACCATGGGCGGCGATACCGGCAGCTTCTTCTTCCTTTTGATGATGTTGGTCGTCACGTTTGGCGGCATCTTTGTTGTCAGCGCCCTCATTGGCATTATCAACAACGGGCTGGAAGACAAACTGGACGAACTGCGTAAAGGGCGCTCGTTGGTGTTGGAAAGCGACCATACCCTCATTTTGGGCTGGTCGCCGCAAATTTTTACCATTCTCTCGGAACTTATTGCCGCCAACGAAAGCCGCAAAAGCGGCGCGGTGATTGTGGTCATGGCGGAACAAGACAAAGTGGAAATGGAAGACGCCATTGCCGGACGCATTGCGGACGCGAAAAATACCCGTATCATTTGCCGCTCTGGCAGCCCCATAGATTTAACCGACTTGGAAATTGGCAGCCCGCATACCGCGCGCTCCATCATCATTCTTGCGGAAGGAGACGACCCGGACGCGCACGTCATCAAATCCATTTTGGCGCTGACGAATAACCCCAACCGCCGCGCAGAGCCGTACCAGATTGTGACGCAAATCCGCGAACCGCAAAATTTGGACGTGGTCAAATTACTGAGCGGGCGCGATGTCGTGCAGCCCATCCTCGCCACAGATTTAATTGCCCGCGTGGTCGCGCAAACCTCGCGTCAGAGCGGGTTGTCTGTCGTCTATACCGAGTTGATGAACTTTGGCGGCGATGAAATTTACTTCAAACAAGAATCCGCGCTCACCGGCAAAACCTACGGCGAAGCCTTGCTTTTATTTGAAACCGAAACGTTGATGGGCATTCGCAAGGCAAATGGCGAAATTCTTATGAACCCGCCAATGGATACTCTCATTGAAAGCGGCGATTCTGTTTTTGTGATTGCCGAAGATGATGATAAGGTTGCCTTAGATGGTCATGCCGATGTGGACGAAGCGGCGATAACTTCCTCCAAAAAAGCCGCGTCCGCCAAAGCGGAACGCACCCTCATTCTTGGCTGGAATCGCTCCGGCGGAACGATTATCCGCGAGCTGGATAACTACGTCGCCAAAGGCTCGCTGGTGACGGTAGTGGCGGATATGGAAAATCTCGAAGAGCAGATTCGCGCCGAAGTGGGCAAACTCAAAAATCAAAAAGTCATTGTGCAAAATGGCAACATCCGCGAGCGCGCTCTGCTTGAATCGCTGGAAATTACCGAGTATGACCATGTGATGGCGCTGGCTTACAGTCACCTTGAGCCGCAACAAGCCGATGCAATTACGCTTGTTACGCTGCTGCATTTGCGCGACATCGCCGAAAAAGACGAAACGCCCTTTTCCATCATCAGCGAGATGTTGGACTTGCGAAACCGCGAACTTGCCGAAGCCGCAAAAGTGGACGACTTCATCGTCAGCGACCACCTCATCAGTTTGATGATGGCGCAAGTCTCTGAAAACGCCGATTTGATGGGCGTCTTTGCCGACTTGTTTGACCCCGAAGGCTCGGAGGTTTATCTTAAACCGATAGGCGATTACGTTAAGACCGGGCAGCCGTTGAACTTTTACACTGTGACCGAATCTGCCCGCCGCCGTGGAGAAACCGCCATTGGCTACCGCATCTCCGCTCAAAGTAGGGATGCGGCAAGCTCCTACGGCGTGCGTACCAATCCTAAAAAATCGGAGCGCGTGGTCTTTGCGCCCGAAGATAAAGTGATTGTTCTGGCAGAATAAAAAACACAAGCCGCGCATAATAGCGCGGCTTGTTGTTTCATAACCTGTTGTTAACAGACAAAATTTTCTTTATGGTATATTGCCTGCCATGAGCGAAATGATTCTCGTTGTGGAAGATGAGCCATCCTTACAGGAAACGCTTGCCTACAACCTAAAAAAAGAAAATTACCAAGTGGAAACGGTGGGCGATGGACTCGCCGCCTTGGAAGCGGCGCGGCGGCTTAAGCCGGATTTAATTGTGCTGGATGTGATGTTGCCTCTCATGGACGGTTTTGAAGTAGCCCGCGTTCTTCGCAAAGAGATGAGCGCCGCCATCCTCATGCTCACCGCCCGCGATGATGAAATTGACCGCGTGGTGGGTTTGGAAGTCGGCGCGGACGATTACCTTGCCAAGCCTTTTTCCATGCGCGAGCTGCTGGCGCGCGTTAAAGCGCAACTGCGCCGCGCCAGATTGTTGCGCGAGGAGCTGCGCCAAGCGCCCGCAGAAATTAAACACGAAACGCTGACCTTTGACAACCTGACCATTAACCTCACCCGCCGCGAGGCGCTTTTGGACGGGCAGCCGCTTGCCCTTAAACCCAAAGAGTACGACCTGCTGCTTTTCCTTGCCGAACATCGCCGCCAAATGCTCACGCGCGAATTTGTCTTAGAGCGCGTCTGGGGTTGGGATTACATCGGCGACAGCCGCACGGTGGATGTTCACATCCGCTGGCTGCGCCAAAAAATTGAACAAGACGCGGCAGTTCCAACCCGCATTGTCACTGTGCGCGGCGGCGGCTATCGCTTTGAGGGCTGAGGTTCTAACGTGAAAACGTGGAAACGTTAGAACGTGGAAACGTTGGAAGGTTGCATGAGCTTATTTTATAGTTCCTTTGTTGTTCTCTTTTTTTTCGCCGCGTGGTTTGCGTGGAAGTATTACAGCCTGCGCCAACGAATTGGGGAATATACAAGTCAAATTAAAAGCGCGCCCAAAAATCTTTCGCCAGATTTCAAATACTTGGAAGACCTTTCCAACGCGGTAGCCGCGCTCAAAGCAAATTTTGATTCCCAACTCTTTGCCGCAAACGCCGAAACCCTGCGCCTTGCCGCCATTTTGGAACAACTTTCCGATGGCGTTTTCATTGCGGACGCAGACGGGCTGATTCAATTTTGCAACCCCGCCGCCGAAATGATGTTCAACATTCAACACGCGCGCGGGCGCAGCGTGGCGCAAGTGGTTCGCAACCATCAAATTATTAGCGCGTGGAAAAAGACTCAGCAAACGCGCGAAACGCAAATTGAAGCGGTGGAACTGCCCGCTCAAAAAAAATTCCTGCAAGTCATCATCATGCCAGACCAAAACGCCAGCGGCGCCTTGCTCTTGGCGCAAGACGTCACCTCCGTGCGAAAGTTAGAAACCGTGCGGCGCGATTTCATCTCCAACGTTTCGCATGAACTACGCACGCCGCTGGCTTCGCTCAAAGCGCTGACGGAGACTCTGCAAGACGGCGCGCTTCACGACCCGCAAGCCGCGCCGCGCTTTCTGGAACGCATCTCCGCCGAAGTGGACGCGCTGATTCAAATGGCGCAAGAATTGTTGGATTTATCCAAAATTGAATCGGGGCAGGTCAGTTTGAACTTTGCGCCTGTCTCTCCCAAACGCTTATTAACTTCCGCGATGGAGCGAATGAAATTACAAGCCGAACGCGCCGGGCTGAAAATTTCCATCTCCTGCGGCGACTTGCAAGAAATCCGCGCCGACAATGCGCGCCTGGAGCAGGTCTTGGTCAATTTGATTCACAACGCGGTGAAGTTCACTAAATCCGGCGGCGCAATTCTTTTAGAGGCGCGGAGTCTGCCGCGCAGCGTTCAATTTACGGCGCGCGATACAGGCGCGGGCATCCCTGCGGAAAATTTGCCGCGCATCTTCGAGCGCTTTTACCGCGCAGATTCTTCGCGCGCGGGCGCGGGCGCGGGGTTGGGGCTTGCCATTTGCAAACATATCGTTGAGGCGCATGGCGGCAAAATTTGGGCGGAAAGCGAAGAAGGCAAAGGCAGCGCGTTTTATTTTGAAATTCCGACTTGAAGACCTTAAAGGCTGGCGCGCAGCAAACGCGAATTTTGCAGCGGCGTAATTTCATACGCGCCGCAGCAGGCGGGGATGAACAGCGTTTCCAATTTTTTTAAGAGGAACGATTCTTGCCCCGCGCGAATTTGACTCTGCCCTTCCAGCAGAGTCAGCGCGTGAAAAGATTCTCCGCCCGTCTGGCATTGCGCGGCGCGCTCACCCGCTTGCAGAATCTCCAACTTGAAGTATTCGCATTCGGTCAGTGTTTTTGCTTCGCCATCCAAAAGACTCGGCGCGGCAATTATTTGCGGCTGCGCGTTTGGGTTGCAGACGGCAAGCGCCTGTTCAATGTGAAGTTTGCGCGTTGCGCTTTGCGGGCGTCCCCAATCATAGACGCGGTAGGTAATATCCGACTCTTGTTGAATTTCATAAATGAGCAAACCGGGACCGAGCGCGTGCAGCGTTCCTGCGGGAATAAAAAGCGTCTCGCCTGTTTTGGGAAAAAATGTTTGGGCGCAATCCGTTATTGTGCCGTTGCGAATTGCTTCTTGCAGCGCCGCCGCGCTGACGTTGGGTTTTATGCCCGCCAACAGGCTGGCGTTTGGCTCGCTTTCTATGATGTGCCATGCTTCCGTTTTGCCCGCGCTGCCCGCGCCTTCCAATTGACGCGCCTGCTCGTCGTTGGGATGAACTTGCACGGAGAGCCATTGCGCGGGGTCGAGCAATTTGATTAAAACAGGAAAGCGCCCGCCCGTAGAAGGAAGCGCGCGCTTTCCTAGCAAGTCGGCGCGAAAGCGCTTTGTCAAGTCTTCCAGCGTTTGCCCCGCGTATTGCCCGGAAGAAACGCGGTTGCCTGCGTACACAATCCACGCTTCGGCGGTGGGGACGACCTGCGGGCGAAGTTTGGCTCCGCCCCAAACATATTCGCGGTATTCGGGCGCAAGCAGGAAGGGGGATGGGTTCATGCGCTGATTGTATCAAAACGGCGTGAATAGGTCTTAACAAGACGTTAACTTGATTTTCCATTGACATTAAACCCGCGCTGATAACATCACGAGCGTATCAATAAAAAAAGGAGACTTGAAATGACCAAATTTTTTCGTTCGTTTATGTTTGTTGTGATGGCGGTAAGTTTTGCGCTTGCCGCTTGCGGCGCGCCTGCCGCTGAAGCGCCGGTTGCGGAGGCGCCTGCCGTTGAACCTACTGCCGTTGAAGCGCCCGCTACCGAAGCGCCTGCCGCCGAAGAAGACCCGATGGCAATGTACGCCCCCGCTGCGGCGACTGGCGACATTATCACCGCTGGGTCGTCCACTGTCTTCCCGGTGACGGAGCGCATGGCGGAGTTGTTTCAGAATGAAGGCTACACCGGCAACATCACGGTGGATAGCATTGGCTCCGGCGCTGGCTTTGAGCGTTTTTGCAAGACCGGCGAAACGGATATTTCCAACGCTTCGCGCCCCATCAAAGATAGCGAGAAGGAAGCCTGCGCCGCCATTGGACGCGAGCCAATTGAGTTCCGCGTAGGCACAGATGCGCTGGCTGTGGTGGTCTCTACGGAAAATGATTTTGCAACCGACTTGACCAAAGAAGAACTGGCGATGGCATTCTCTGGCGAGGCGAAGAACTGGTCTGACCTGCGCGCCGAGTTCCCCGCCGAAGCGATTAAGATTTACACCCCCGGCGCAGATTCCGGCACGTTTGATTATTTTGTGGAGGAGGTTCTGGCTCCGCATTTCAAGAACGCCGAAGGCAAAGCCGATGTGGATGCCGGAGAAAAGGCGCTGTTAGGTTTGGAAGGCGCGCAATTTTCGGAAGATGATAACGTGCTGGTGCAGGGCGTGGCTGGCGATAAGTACGCCATTGGCTACTTTGGCTACGCCTACTATAACGAAAACGCCGACAAACTCAAAGCCCTTTCTGTTGATGGCATTGAGCCGAATCAAGCAAATGTAGATAACGGCGAATACCCGCTTGCCCGCCCATTGTTCATCTACTCCACCGCCAAAATTATGCAGGAAAAACCGCAGGTGGCTGCTTTCATCTACTTCTATTTGAACAGCCTTGAAGATAACATTATAGATGTGGGCTACTTCCCCGCTCCCGCAAAAGATTTTCAAGCCGCGCTGGACGCTTGGACGACTGCTGTCAGCAAGTAATTCAAATTCAAAATCATCCCGAAGGTTTGTAAAAGCCTTCGGGATGATTTGCGCTTTGCGCGAGAGAAAGCCTTGTTATGAATGAAAACTCGCTTCGTAAAAAAAATCGCTTTGTAGAAAGCGCGGTAGAAGCCGCGCTCTTTGTCGTTGGCGCGCTGACCGTGTTTATCACGGTCAGTATCGTCATTGTGCTGGGCGACCAGGCTTTGCTGTTCTTTCAAGACCCCAAAGTGACCTTGACGGAATTTTTTGGCGCAACACAGTGGCAACCCGCCGCCGATAAATTTGGCATTTGGGCGCTGGTCAGCGCCACGCTGACCACCAGCGCCCTTGCCACGTTGGTTGCCGTGCCGCTGGGGTTGAGCGCCGCCATCTATTTGAGCGAATACGCCAGCCCCAAAGCGCGAGGCGCGCTGAAACCAATTTTGGAGACTCTGGCTGGCGTTCCAACCGTTGTGTATGGATACTTTGCTTTGCTCTTTATCACGCCTATTTTGCAAAATATATTTGGCAAAAGCATTGGCGTGTATAACATGCTCTCAGCGGGGATTGTGATGGGCATTATGATTTTGCCGCTGATTTCTTCCATGAGCGAAGATGCGCTCAGCGCCGTGCCAAATTCGCTGCGCGAAGCCGCCTATGCGATGGGCGCTACCAAACAGGAAGTGAGCCTTCAGGTTTTGCTCCCCGCCGCGCTTTCCGGCATTGGCGCGGCTGTCATTGTGGGCATTGCCCGCGCAGTCGGCGAAACGATGATTGTCGCCATTGCTTCCGGCGCGGGACCTAACTTCACCTTTAACCCTTTGAATGCCGCCGAAACCATGACGGGTCACATTGCGCGCATCAGCGGCGGCGACCTGCCCTATGGAACGCTGGACTATACCAGCCTGTTTGCAATTGCCCTCATGCTTTTTTTTATTACGCTGATTCTCAACCTCGTCAGCCAATGGGTGGTGGCAAAATTCCGCGAGCAGTACGAATGACGCGCAGGATACTCCCATGAATCAATTTACTTACCCCGAAAAAAATGAGATGGAGCGCTTCATCGCCGCGCGATACCGCAAGGCGTGGGCGTGGGAACTGGCATTTCTCTCCTCGCTATTAATTGCCATTATTTCCCTTTCGGCGCTCTTCCTCAACGTGGTGGATGGCGCGTTTGGCTATGTGGCTTTTGAATATAAAAAAGACCCGGCAACCCTCAGCGCAAAGCCGCTGGCGGAATTAAATCAAGAAGAATTGCTTGCCATTTTGCAAGCGAATCTTTCCAAAGGCGCGTATAAAAAATTGGATGATAAAAAGCCCATGACCAGCCGCAGCGCGGATGATTTGCGAAATCTGGCGGTGGAGCGCATCCTTCAAGTGAAAACGCGCGAGACCTACCCGCTTTTTCGTTCCCTTTTTCAACGCGCCGCCATTGAAGCCGAAGTAGCGCAAAAATTTCCAAACGCAAAATTGGAATTTCGCAGTTGGCTGACTCCTGCTTTTATCTCTACGCCGCAATCGAGCAAAGCGGAATTTGCGGGCGCGCGCACCGCCATTCTTGGCTCTTTATGGATTGTAGGCATCGCCGTTTTGCTTGCCCTGCCCATTGGCGTTGGCGCGGCGGTATATCTGCAAGAGTATTCCAATAAAAAAAGCATTCTCAACCGCATCATTCAGACCAACATTAATAATTTGGCGGGCGTGCCGTCCATTGTCTATGGCATGTTGGGGTTGGCAATTTTTGTTCGCGCTTGGGAGCCTTTCACCAGCGGAGCCATGTTCGGCGTGACGGATACCAACGGGCGCACGCTTTTGGCGGCTGGCTTGACGATGGGCATTCTCGTCCTGCCGCTGATGATTATCAACGCGCAGGAAGCCATCAAAGCCGTGCCAGATTCAATTCGACAGGCGGCGTTTGGCGTAGGCTCTACCCGCTGGCAGATGGTTTGGCATCACGTTTTGCCCGCCGCCCTGCCGGGCATCCTCACGGGCAGCATCCTTGCCATGTCCCGCGCCATTGGCGAAACCGCTCCGCTCATTATTGTGGGCGCATCTACTTTTGTCACTCTTGACCCTAGCAGCCCTTTTACCAAGTTCACCGCCCTGCCCATTCAAATTTATCAGTGGACGTCTCGCGCGCAAGGCGAATTTCACGCCATTGCCGCGGCGGGGATTCTTGTTTTGTCGGGCTTGTTGTTGCTGCTGAACGCCACCGCCATTACCCTCCGCAATCGCTACCAGCGCAGATGGTAATTCAAGAAGAAAGAGAATAAATATGCAACTCGAATCTCCTCAATATAACGCGATAGAAACCCGCGACCTGAGTATTTTTTACGGCGAATTTGAAGCGGTAAAAAATGTAAACTTGAAAATTGAAAAAGGAAAAATTACCGCCATCATTGGACCGTCCGGCTGCGGCAAGTCCACGTTGTTGCGCGCTTTTAACCGCATGAACGATTTTGTGCCTTCGTGCCATGTGCAGGGCGAAATTTTATTGCATGGCGTCAATTTGTACAGCAAGGACATTGACCCGGTGGAAGTGCGCCGCAAAATTGGCATGGTCTTTCAACGTCCCAATCCATTTCCAAAATCCATTTACGAAAATATTGCCTGGGGCGCGCGCATCAATGGCTACAAAGGCAATCTGGATGAATTGGTGGAGCAATCTTTGCGCGGCGCGGCTTTATGGGATGAGGTCAAAGATAAATTAAAGCAAAGCGCTTACGCGCTTTCCGGCGGGCAGCAGCAGCGCTTGTGCATTGCCCGCGCCATTGCCGTTCAGCCTGAAATCATTTTGATGGACGAGCCCGCTTCCGCGCTTGACCCGATTGCCACTTTGCGGATTGAAGAATTGATGCAGGAACTCAAAAAGAACTACACCATCCTCATCGTTACTCACAACATGCAGCAAGCCGCCCGCGTATCGGATTACACCGCCATGATGATGCTCTACCCGGAGACCCGCTCCGGCACGGTCATCGAATTTAACGACACCAAAAAGATTTTCACCCGCCCCAGCGACAAACGCACCGAAGATTATGTGACGGGCAGGTTTGGCTAACGGCGAAGCGTAGTAAAATACTTCAAATTTATAGACCCAGCCAGAGGAACTATGATTCGTAAAACTTTTGAACATGAAATTCAGCAAGTCAAAGATGACGTCTTGACGCTTGGCTCCATGGTGGAACAAGCCATTGTTGGCTCGGTGGAAGCGCTAAAAAAACGCGACATTAAATCGTCCGAGGCGATTATTGCGGCGGACAAAGAAATCAACAAGCGGCGCTTTGCCATTGAAGGGCAGTTGATGATTCTCATTGCCACCCAACAGCCGATGGCGCACGACTTGCGCTTGCTCGCTTCTACAATGGAAATTATTTCCGAATTGGAGCGCATGGGCGATTACGCCAAAGGCATCGCCAACATCAACGTCCGCATGGGCGAGGAAACTCTGCTAAAACCGTTGATTGATATTCCGCGCATGGCGGAAAAGGGCAGAGATATGTTGCACCGCTCGCTGACCGCGTTTGTGAATGAAGATGTGGAATTGGCAAAATCCATCCCGGTGGAAGATGACGAGGTGGACGCGCTCTACAATCAAATTTACCGCGAGCTGATGACCTTCGTCATTCAAGACCCCAAAACGATGGAACGCGCCAACTGGCTGTTGTGGGTGGCGCATAACTTAGAGCGCGTAGCCGACCGTGTCACCAACATTTGTGAACGCACGGTTTTTATCGCTACGGGCGAGTTGGGCGACATCAAAGATAGCGATGACGAGTTTTGGCGCAAGTAAAAATAACCCCATTTGCCGCAGAACCGCAGAGGACGCAGAGAAATTTGCGAACTCTGCGGATTTTTTTTATCTCGCTCCGCGCCGCCCAAATTGCTTTTCTAGCAAATCTACTGAAAGGTGAATCATAGTCGGTCTGCCGTGCGGGCAAGTTCGCGGAGAGAGGCAGGCTTCCAAGTCGCGCAGCAGGGCGCGTTGTTCTTCGGGCGTAAGCGTTTGCCCGCCCTTCACCGCCAGCCGTTTGCAAACTCGCGCCGCCATCTTTGCTTCCAATTCGCTTTGCAGCGGGGCTTCGTCTTCTTCAAAGTCTTCCACCAAAGCGCGCAAGGCGGAGGCGGAATCGCCGCCTGCGAATAAAACCGGCATGGCGCGCACTTGAAATGTATTTGTCCCGAACTCTTCCACCTCAAAGCCAAATTGATTCAAAAACGGCAACTGCGGCAGCAGCGCCCGCGCCGCCTGCGGCGGCAGGGTTACTACCTCTGGCGAGAGCAATGCCTGCGCGGGGATTTTCTGCGCCTCATGTTGCGCCATCAACTTCTCAAATAAAACGCGCTCGTGCGCCGCGTGTTGGTCTATCAAATACAATCCATCTGGACCTTCCGCCACAAGATAGGTTGCGCCAATTTGACCGATGAGTCTTAGCAGAGGCACGGGAAGAATCTGGGGAGCAGAAGAGGCAAGACCGGAGGGGGGCGGCGCAGATTCCGCATTTTGCATTTTGTATTCTTCGTTTTGCGTTTCCTCGTGGGCTATCGTCCAATCTATGCCAATCTCGCGCGGTTCTGCGGGGATGGGGCGGTTGCCCCACATTTGCGGCGAGACGGAAGCCACTGGCGTATATGCCAGCAGCGCTTTGCGCGCGGAACGCTGCACAAAACTAAACGTCTTTTCTTGATTTTTGAATCTCACTTCCGCTTTGGTGGGGTGAACGTTTACGTCCACGTCTTCCGGCGGCAGGTCTAAAAACAAAACCGCCAGCGGATAGCGCCCGACCATCAGCAGGGTGTGATAGGCTTGCAAAAGCGCGGCGGTTAGCGCAAACTCTTGCACCCAACGCCCGTTGATGAAGAAGGTCATCTCTTTGCGGTTGGAGCGCGTTAGCGAGGTGGGGCTAATAAACCCGCTCAATGCAATGTTATCTTCTTGCGCGTTCACCGCTAACATTTGCTTCGCCGCGTCCACGCCATACAGCGCGGCGAGGATGGCGCGGCGGTCCCCGTCTCCGGCGGTTTGTAAACTGATTTGTTTTCCGTCCATCACTTTGAAGCGCGTGCGCGGGTACGCCAGCGCGTAGCGCGTGACCAGCGCGTCAATGGCGCGGCGTTCGGTCATATCGGTTTTGAGAAATTTCAAACGCGCCGGAACGTTGTAAAAAAGATTTTCCACCCGCACCGTTGTGCCAACGGGCGCGCCAATTTTTTCCACCCTGCCGGAGATGCCCGCTTCCACTTGCAGCCGCGCGCCCTCGGCGGAGGACGCCACCCGCGAGGTGAGCGTCATGCGCGAGACAGAGCCAATGGACGCCAGCGCCTCGCCGCGAAAGCCCAGCGTGGCAATGCGGAATAAATCATCGGCGCGGTTTAACTTGGATGTGGCGTGACGCGCTGCGGCGAGTTCTAACTCGGCGGCGGGGATTCCGCAGCCATCATCCGCCACTTCGATTAAAGTCCGTCCGGCGTCTTCAATGCGAATGGAGATTTGCTTTGCGCCTGCATCCAGCGCGTTTTCGGTCAGTTCTTTTACGGCGGAGGCGGGGCGTTCCACCACTTCACCGGCGGCAATTTGAGAGGCGACTTCTGGGGCTAAAAGGCGGATAGACATAAGCCGATTATAATCGCGCCATGCGCTTCACTACGATTTTTTTTGACCTTGACGATACGCTTTACCCCGCCGAAAGCGGCTTGTGGCTCGCCATTAAAGAACGGATGAACGATTACATGCGCGAGCGTTTGCATATTCCCCCGCAAGATATTCCGCGCCTGCGCGAACAGTATTACAACGCCTACGGCACAACCACGCGCGGCTTGCAAAAACATCACGCGCTCAATAGTCAGGATTTTTTGGCGTATGTGCATGATATTCCATTGGAAGATTATCTTGCGCCCAATGAAGCCCAGCGCGAGATAATCGCCGCCCTGCCCGCCCGTAGAATCATCTTTACCAACGCGGATAAAAACCACGCCCGGCGAGTCCTCTCCGCGCTTCATCTGCAAGACCTCTTTGAACTCGTTGTGGACGTGAACGACATTGAACCTTATTGCAAGCCCATGCCGCAATCCTTTGACATGGCGTTGCAACTGGCGGGAGAAGAAGACCCCGCGCGCTGTGTGATGATTGACGATCTGCCGCGCACCACCCGCGCCGCGCGCGAGGCGGGCATGTTTAGCATTCTTTGCGCCCCGCAGTGGAACTCTGCGGACGCGCACGCGCAATTGACCGACTGGAACAGCCTGCCCGATATTTTAGAGCGCGGGTAAATTCTCCATGCACATCCTCATTATTCATCAAGCCTTTGCCGCGTTGAACGAACCCGGCGGCACGCGCCATGCGGAATTTGCGCGCATCCTCGTGGCGCGTGGGCATCGCGTGACGGTCATTGCCTCGCCGGTGAGTTATCTAACGGGCGAGCGCGCCGCCGCCCGCGTGGAAGAATCCAATGGCGCGCGCGTGATTCGCGTTCCCGTCTATGCGGCGCATCACAAATCTTTTTTTCATCGTCTGCTGGCTTTTTTTTCTTTTATGTTTTCGGCGTTTTTTGCAGGGCTAAAAGTCCGCGAGGTGGACGTGGTTTGGGGAACATCCCCGCCCATCTTTCAGGGCGTTACCGCGTGGAAATTGGCGTGGCTCAAACGCGCCAACTTCCTCTTTGAGGTGCGAGATCTCTGGCCCCAGTTTGCCGTTGCCATTGGCGTATTAAAAAATCCGCTGTTAATTTCTCTCTCCGAAGGATTGGAAAAATTTCTCTATCGCCGCGCGGGCGCGGTGATGGTGAACAGCCCCGCTTACGTTTCGCATGTTCAACAACGCGGCGCAAGACGCGCCGTGTTTGTTCCCAACGGCGCAGACCCCGCCATGTTTGAATCCGCCAGCGGACGCGATTCTTTTCGCCAGCAGAATCAACTGGACGGGAAGTTTGTGGCGTTGTACGCGGGCGCGCACGGAGTCTCCAACGATTTGCCCATCGTCTTGCAAGCCGCGCAGATTCTTCAACATACAAATATTCACATTATCTTGCTGGGCGATGGAAAAGAAAAACCCGCGTTGATGAATCTTGCCCGCGAGATGAATCTTTCCAATTTAAGTTTTCTGTCGCCCATCCCCAAAAGCGAAATGCCCGCCGCGCTGGCGGGCGCGGACGCTTGCATTGCCATCCTCAAACCGCTGGAAGAATACAAGCGCACCTACCCCAACAAAGTTTTTGATTACATGGCGGCGGGCAAACCGGTTGCGCTCGCCATTGACGGCGTGATACGGGACGTGGTGGACGCGGCGAACTGTGGAATTTTTTGCGCGCCGGGAGATTCATCCGCCCTCGCCGCCGCGCTGCAAAATTTGGCAAAGGACCCGCAAGCCGCCGCGCAAATGGGCGCGCGCGGGCGCGACTATTTGAAAAAAAATTTTAGCCGCGAAGCCGCCGCCGAACAACTCTTAAGTTTATTAGAAGCGATGCAATGAAAAAAAATTTTATCGGTTTTTTCTTTTTAGGATGTCTCGCCCTGAGCCTCTCTTGCCGGGCGGTTTCTTCCGCGCCGCAAATGGATTCTGCGCCGTCTGGCGGCGCGGCGTTGCCAACGGGGCAAGTGGATTTTGCGTCCGCCACAGTTCCCGCCCCGCCGACGTTAACGCCGCAGCCCACGCCCGTGCCGCTCCACTTCAGTGATGAATTTAAGGGCGACTTGGGCGCGTGGCAGTTTTTTCAAACGGGCGGGGCGCTGGCTCCGCAAATTGCCCTGCAAGAGGACGAACTGGTCGCTCAACTTTCCGCGCCGCATACATGGATGTACGCCATTCATACTTCGCATGAATATCAGAGCGTATTTTTGCAAACAAAATTTTCCGCCGCGCCCGGCGGCTCGGCGGGCTTAGTCTGCAATTATGACGAAGCGGCGGGCTGGTATGAATTCAATGTGACGCATGAAGGCGCGTTGAGCGTTTTGTACGGCAGTTGGCTGGCGGAAGGTATTGCTCAATACCGCCCGTTGTTGAACGAATCTTCTGAATATTTGCAAGCGGGAAATTTGAATTATGAAATTGGCTTAACCTGCGCGGATGACGTTTTGCTCTTGCACATCAACGCCAAACTCTTCCGTAAATTGGACGTAGGCTACATTGGGCTAAAAGGCGGCAGGGTGGGGCTTTCCGCCGCCTCGTTTGACGATGTTCCCATGCGGGCAGCCTTTGAATGGTTTATGGTCTCAGCGCCATAAAAAAAACTCCGCGAGTTTAGTCGCGGAGTTTTTTTATTTCTAACGCGGACGTTTGTCCAGCGTTACCGTAATGTCTTGCTTTGCGTCACCGCGCAGCACAGTGAGAACGACTTGGTCGCCGGGTCCTTTGTTGGTGATGAGGTAGGCAATTAATTCGTCAAAGGTGCGAATTGCCTTTCCGTCTATGCCTACAATCAAATCTCCGCCCGCGAGCAACCCGTTTAGGCTGGTGGTTTGACTTCCGGCGCGAACTCCCGCTTGGTCGGCGGGACCGCCTTTGACGACTTCGGTGACATACGCGCCGGTGTAAGACGTTAAGCCCAGCGCGCCAATGGCTTCCAAACTGAGCGAGTCCATTGAGGCAACGCCCAGATAGGGATAATCATATTTTCCGGTGGAAATCAGCAGCGGGGCGACTCGCTTTGCCATGTTAATGGAGACCGCAAAGCCAATGCCGGAATTGGTCGGCTGTCCGGTGACGGTGGCGCTTTCCGTGCGAATGGCGCGGTTGATGCCGATGACCTCGCCGTTGATATTGAAGAGCGGTCCGCCGGAATTGCCGGGGTTAATTGCCGCGTCCGTTTGAATGATGTCGCCCGCCGTAAAAGGTCGCCCGTCGGGGGTGGCGTGAATCGACTCCAACGTGCGCCCCAAAGCGGAGACAATTCCCATCGTCATGGTGCTTTCCAAGCCAAAGGGGTTGCCAATGGCAATGACCGTCTGCCCTACTTTGAGCTGATTGGAATCGCCGAGCGGCAGCGGGTGAAGTTCGCTGGCGGGCGCATCCACTTTGACAATGGCGAGGTCGGAGTCTAAATCTGTGCCAATCACTTTGCCGTACACCATGTAGCCGGAGGTAAAACGCACCTCAACCGTTTTTGCGTTTTCGATGACGTGGTAATTGGTGAGGATGTTGCCTTGCGCGTCATACACAAAGCCAGAGCCTTGCCCCTGGTCGGTGAAGATTGCCACCACGCCCGGATTGACCGCTTCGTATAATGCCACGAGTCGCTCTTGGTCTGTGAGCGGCGCATCGGAGACGACGGGCGGCAGGGTGGCAACGGGCGCGGGAATTTGCGCCGGAGCAGGGGCTTGTGCGGGCAGCGTTAGGCTTTGGCAGGCTAAGGCGCTGAATCCTAAAATGCTGATTGCTATTAATAAGTTTCTAAACTTCATGCTCTCTCCTCGTGGGTTTTAGAATTTAATCATCGCCGCTTGTTCCAGCAGCTCGCGTTGTTTTTGCGTGAGGTATTTTGGCACTTGCACTTTGAGTTTGACGAACAAGTCGCCTTTGGTTTTGGAATCTTTCAAATGTGGCATTCCGCGTCCCGCCAAACGAAAGACTTGCTCTGGCTGCGTTCCCGCGGGAATGCTGAGGGTGACGGTTTTTCCGGCGGGGGTTTCTACTTGCAGGTCGCCGCCCAGCATGAGCGTGAATACATCTATGGGAAGGGTGACGTATAAGTCGTAATCCTTACGCTCAAATTTTCCCTCGTCGTTAATTTGCACCACAAGGTACAGGTCGCCGCCGTTGGGCGCGGCGTTTGCCACGCGCACCCGCGAGCCGGTTTTTACGCCTGCCGGAATCCGCACTTGTATTTTTTTAGAGGACGTTTGTAGTTGGCGAATTGCGCCGTGATAGGCTTCGTCAAAACTAATTTGAACTTCCTGTTCGTAGTCGCCTCTTTGCTGCGCCTGCCCGCGTTGGGCGGCGGAGCGCATTGCTTCTCCAAAGATGGAGCTGAAAAAGTCCGAGAATCCGCCGCCGAAAGCGTCTTCAAAGCCGCCTGAGCCGCCGCCCGTTCCGCCTCTACTTGCCCAATCTTCCCAGCGGAAGTCGGTGGGGCGTCCGCCGCTGGAACGAAAGTTGGAGTAGGCGCTGCCGAGCTGGTCGTAGCGCGCGCGCTTTTCGGCGTCGCTTAAGACTTGGTACGCCTCGTTAATTTCCTTAAACTTTTCCTCCGACTTTTTATCGCCGGGGTTTTTGTCGGGGTGATATTTCATGGCGAGTTTGCGGTACGCCGCGCGAATTTCATCCGCGTTGGCTGTGCGCGCTACGCCCAGAATTTTGTAATAATCTTTGTAGTCCATAGGGGTATTGTTATCACCTTGCAAAATCTTCGTCAAGCGTACAAAAGTTTGCGCTGATAAGATTCTAACCTGTTAGAATTTCAAAATCATAAACTGAGAGGATAAATAGAAGATGAAAGCAATTTGTGTTTTTTGCGGTTCTTCCGATTCCATTCCCCCGCACTATCGCGCTGCTGCGCGCGCAATGGGTAGCCTATTGGCGGAGAATCACATCCGCCTGATTTTTGGCGGCGGAAAAACTGGTTTGATGGGAGATGTGGCGGATGGCGCGCTGCAAGCGGGCGGCGAGGTGATTGGCGTCATCATTACATCCATGAACACGCCCGCGCTGGCGCATACCGGCATTACGCGCATGGAGGTAACTCCGCACATGCACGCCCGCAAAGCGCGGATGCACGAACTCAGCGATGGCTATATTGCGCTGCCCGGCGGCTACGGCACTTGGGACGAATTGTTTGAAGCCGTCACCTGGGGGCAGACTGGCGCGCACGAAAAACCCGTTGGGCTGTTGAATGTGAATCATTTTTACGAGCCGCTGCTTGCCGCCATAGACCATGCCGTTTTGGAGGGGTTTATTCTCTCCGAACACCGTCAGGCATTGTGCTGCGAAGAAAAACCCGCCGCGCTTTTGGATGCGCTGCGGGCTTATCAACATCCGCATGAGGCGGTCAAACGTTGGATGAGGGAGGACTAGTTTTCTAGTCTGTTAGTCTGCTGGTTTGCTAGTCGGCTGGTCGCCGTAGAGTTTGCGATGCACCACGCTCAGCGCGCGCACTTGCTCCGCCGCATGGTACGAGGAGCGCACCAGCGGGTTGGACTCTACCCACTTAAACCCAATCGAATAGCCGTATTCGCGCAATTCGGCAAATTCTTCCATTGTGTAGTATCTATCCATGGGCATGTGTTTTTTGCTCGGTTGTAGATACTGCCCAATGGTGAGGATGTCCACGCCCCAACTGCGTTGGTCGCGCATGACGGCTTTCACTTCGTCCATTGTTTCGCCAATGCCCACCATAATGCCGCTCTTGGTCAGCACATCCGGGTCTAGTTTTTTGGCGTTGGAGAGAGTCGCCGCCGCCCATTCGTAATTATCTTGCGGCTGAATGGTCTTGAACATGCGCGGCACGGTTTCTACGTTGTGATTCAAAATTTCCGGGCGCGAGTCCATTACAATTTTTAGCGCCTCAATGCTGCCTTTGAAGTCGGGAATTAACACCTCAATGGAACAGCCGGGCAGCAGTTCGCGGATGCGGCGAATGACCATCGCAAAGATGGGCGCGCCGCCATCGCGGCGCTCATCACGATTGACGGAGGTGATGACCGCGTGTTTTAAGTTCATAGACTTTACGGCTTGCGCTACGCGCTCCGCTTCGCCCCAATCTAGCAGGGCGGGCTTGCCGTGTTTAATATCGCAAAACGCGCAACTGCGCGTGCAGACATCTCCGAGCATGAGGAAGGTCGCCGTGCCGCTGCCCCAACATTCGCCCAGGTTGGGGCACATGGCTTCTTCGCAAACGGTATGCAGTTCTTTGGAGCGCATTAATTGATGCACCTGCTCGTAAGTCTCGCCGGAGGGGGCGCGTACTTTAATCCATTCCGGGCGGCGTAGCGGGCGCGCTTCGTTTTGGGGTTTAATTCTGTCTCGTGTGGGGGTTGCTGCCATTTGAGTATCCTATTTTTTCTTGACGATTAATCTTAATCCGCGCACTTCGACAACTTCAATCAAGTCGCCCTTACGGATGGATTCGGAGTCGGCGGATTTCTCCGCGCTCCACAATTCGCTGGCAATTTGCGCTTGTCCCGTGTTGTGGATGGCGCTGAGGGCTTTGCCTGTTTTGCCAAGCAGAGATTCTACGCCCGTCTGAATTTTGCCGCGTTGCGCGCGTAGCGCGAAAATCATAATGGTAAAAAATATCAGCCCGATGAAAATTCCCGCGCCAATGACCAGCGGCACGGAGACGCGCTGAAATTGCGGCGTGCCGGGTGAGTTGAATAAGACCAGCGCGCCCACAATGAACGAGGCGACGCCCGCTGTGGTTAATGCGCCGTGCGCCGCCGCTTTTATATCGAGGACGAATAGCACAAAGGCAATCACGAGGAAGACCGCGCCAAACCAATTGATGGGCAGCACGCCCATGCCGTACACCGCCAGCGTCACGCAGACCGCGCCAATGAAGCCCGAAACCCAGCCGCCCGGGCTGGAAAGTTCAATGAGAATGGCTTGCACGCCGATGGCTAATAAAAGAAAGGCGACATTTGGGTCGGTGAGCATGAGCAAAAACGCTTCAATAAAGGAAATTTCCAGCGGTTGAATTTGCGCGTCTTTTGTGTGAAGTTTGCGCGGCTGGTCGTTTACGCTGACTTGAACGCCGTCTAGTTTTTGGAGCAGGTCGTTTGTGTCGCTGGCAATGAAATCTATCAGTTCGGCGTCCAGCGCTTCCTGCGCGGTGACGGCTTTTGCGTTTTCAATCATCGCCTCCGCAAGTTGAATTGCTTTTTTGCCGCGTGTTTGTACCAGTGAGCGCGCTTTGGCTTTGAGAATCTCTTTTACTTTCGATTCCATCGTTCCGCCAATGTCTTCGCCGCCAGAACCCACCGGGCTGGCTGCTCCAATGGCGGAACCCGGCGCCATTGCGGAGATATGCCCCGCCATCGTAATTAACGCGCCCGCGCTGCCCGCAATGGCTTCGCGCGGCGCAATGTAAATGACCACCGGCACGCGGCTCTCGCGGATGAGTTGAATCATTTCCAGCATGGTATCCACGCTGCCACCGGGCGTGTTGAGCTCAATGATGAGAACTTCCGCGCCGCGCCGCTCGGCGGTTTGGATTCCACGTTGCAAGTATTCCCGCATGGGCGGCATGATGGGTCCATCCGCCGTCATCACCAAAGCCAGAGGCTGGTTGCTTTGCGCCACCGCCGCCGCAAAAGGCAGCATGAGCGTTAGAAGAATAAAAATCCCGCGCAATGTTTTCATGCGCGGGATTATAAGCGTGATTAAGCGGTTTACCACCAGCCTAAGGCTTGCCCAATCGTGCGGATGCTCAACGCGCTAATTAAGATGCCTACCGCTACCATCAACGTCTTCATGGGAAGTTTTTGCGAGAGTCGCGCCGCAATGGGCGCTGCCGCCGCGCCGCCAATGAGCAAGCCAAGAATAATCTTCCAGTATTCGCCAAAACTTAATGTAAGCACAAAGAGGATGGATTGCGCCAACGTGACGAAGAACTCCGAAAAGTTTACCGAGCCAATGGTTGTGCGCGGATTTTTTCCCCGCGCTACCAAAGTGGATGTGACCACCGGTCCCCAGCCGCCGCCGCCGATGGCGTCGCAGAATCCGCCGACCAGCCCAAGCCAGCTCACTTTGGGTCCGTGATATTCATCTGGCTTCTTGCGGATTTTCATGGTGAAGGCTTTGTAGATAATTAACAGCCCCATCGCCAGCAGGTAGGCGGAGATGTACGGCTTTAACATGCCGCCATCCAGCGAAGTTAAAAGATACGCGCCCGCCACCGCGCCAATGACGCCGGGAATGAGCAAGCGTTTTACTAATTGCCAATCTACGTTGCCCAACTTCCAATGGGACGCGCCAGAGATGCCGGTTGTGACCACCTCCGCCATGTGAACGCTGGCGGACGCGGCGGCAGGGGGGATGCCAATACTTAACAGAAAGGTGTTGGAACTGACCCCATACGCCATGCCCAACGCGCCATCTATCATTTGCGCGGCAAAGCCAACCCCTATGTACAAAAGAAACGAAAGTTCAAAGTTCATTTTTTTCTCCTTAATATATCTGTTTTGTCTATATACTATAATTCCTATTGATTTAGTAGTGTTTTGAGGCAAATAAAAAAAAGCGCGCCTTGCCTGAATATTTTAGAGGGCAGCCCGCCGCGCCACTACATCTGCCAGCGAGGTTTTATCCAAAATATCCGAGATGGCGTTGCGGACATCTCCCATTACGAGCCTTAATCCGCAGGTCTCTTCATCTGGGCAGCCGCATGGCTCGTACGCTATTTGGCTGACGCATTTGATGGGGGCAACAGGTCCATCCAACACGCGGAAGATGTGTCCCAGCGTCAGGTCTTTTGCGGGTTTGGCAAGATAATACCCGCCGCCGATTCCCATTTTGCTGTGCAGGATTCCATCATTTTTGAGCGCGAGTAGAATTTGCTCTAAAAATTTGGCGGAGATATTTTCGCGCTTTGCAATTTCTTTGATTTGCATCATGCGCGGGGAGTTGCCGTCTTCGTCTGGTTCAGCCAGCGCAATCATTGCCCGCAAACCATATTCGCCGCGTTTGGATAGTCTCATGGGATTTGCCTTTTATAAACACTACTAATATTATAGACTTTATAGTTCTTAAATCATAATTCAGTCACTGAATTTTGTCAAGCGAAAATCTCTTCCGCGCCTGCGCTGGGTTTGCAAACGTATACGCTGGGTTCAATTCTGCTGCGTTGTTGATAGCGCTGCGCCACCCGCTGAGAGAATGCCTCTGCGTCTGCGGCTTGCGTCAGCGCAATGGCGCAACCGCCAAAACCGGCGCCGGTCATGCGCGCTCCGTAACACGCCGCGTCTTCTTGCGCCGCCTCCGCCATCCAGTTGAGCGCGTCATTGGTGACTTCAAAATCATCGCGCAAACTTTCGTGGCTGGCGTTGAAGAGAGCTCCCAGCCGCGCCATATCCCCTTGTTGGATGGCTTGCGCCGCCTGCTGGACGCGCGCATTTTCTGTGATGATGTGACGCGCGCGTTTTTTAACGCTTTCCTCTACGGGCAAGTTTTTCAACGCCTCCACCGAATGTACGTCCCGCAGGCTTTTCACGCCCAAAGCGCGCGCCGCTTGTTCGCATTGGCTGCGCCTTTCGTTATAAGCAGATTCGACCAGCCCGCGCCGCGTGCCGGTATCCAAAATGACGATAGCGATGGATTTGGGCAGAGGCATAATTTGATAGTCTAACGAGCGGCAGTCTAAAAACATGGCGCTGCCAGATTGCGAGGCGGCGCTGGCTAATTGGTCTAAAATTCCGCATTGTACGCCCACCCAGTTGTTTTCTGCGCGTTGAGCAAGACGCGCCATCTGAACAGGATTCCATGCGAGGTTGGAGAGGGCGGCGAAGGCGCGCGCGGTTGCCAGCTCCACTGCTGCGGAGGAGGAAAGCCCCGCCCCGCGTGGAATGTCGCCCGTCAGAATTGCGGCGAAGCCGCGTAGCGGCATTCCTGCTTTTTGCATTTCATCCGCCACGCCTTTAATGTATTCGCCCCAGCCGCTTTCTTTTTGCAGGTTTTGCAACGAAAAGGAAATTTCTTCTTGATAGTCCAGCGCATAAACGCGAACTTGCGAATCGTTGCGCGGCGTCAGCGCCATGTAGGCGGCGCGGTCAATTGCCATAGGCAGGGCAAAGCCTTCGTTGTAATCGGTATGCTCGCCAATGAGATTCACCCGACCCGGCGCGCGGACAAAAATCTCCGCTTTGGCATTAAAATGGGCGGCGTAGTTTGCTTGGAGGGTTGTTGTGTTCATAATTTGAGGTTATACCATAGAGGCTACATGACCGACCTTGAACTCTTAGAGATGTACGAGCCAACGCTGCGCTTTGCCAAAAGCGAGCGTTTTTTTCCAATGGCGGTTGAGCCGTATTTGGAGGAATGTTTATTGCTTTCGGATAACGCGAAGATAGCGGCGCAGCGTCTTTCGCAGCATGAGCGGGCGCAAGAGTCTGTGGCGAGCCGTATGGGCGCGTTGAAAGACAGCGAAAAATACTACCTGCGTTTCGCGCATCGCCTTTTTGATTTTTCGGCGGCTTGGCGCTGGTTGCTGGGGGTTTTTGTCGCCGGGCTCGCCGTGGGCGGATTCTTTTGGGGGCTAACCGGCATAGAAGTGGATTTGGGTTTTTCTTTTCTCGCAGCGTTATTTCTTTTTATGTTGGTTTCGCCGGTGCGCTTGCGAATCATCCCCGCCGCGTTGGGGGCGTTGGCGCTCTGCTTGCTGAGCGTTTATCCCTTTGTGTTTTTTTTGCGCCCCGAAGGACAAAATTTGGCGCGGCTCTATTTGATTGCCCTGCCAATTTATTTAGCGTTGTTTATTGCGGCGCTGTACGCCGCTTTGCGCGTGACCATTGAATACGTTGTGCCGGAAGGTCCCGGCATGATGATGGATATGTTTTCGCGCGCCACCGAAAAAGTTGCCGAGCAAGCCTATGTTCAATATGCCGAAATTTTGAAGAGCCATTCGCAGCCAACTTATTATGGGCGCGTTTTGCGCGAGACGGACGCGGACGGCGCGGCGTGGACGATTTTGCAATATCATCTTTTTTACGCGTTCAACGATTGGCGGCTGGCGGCAAATGGATTCAATCACCATGAAGGCGATTGGGAGATGGTCGCCGTTTATTTGAAGGACAATTCTCCCTACGCCGTTTTGATGTCTCAACATCGCATGGGCAAAATGGAGCGCTGGCAAGACGTGTTGCGCGTGCGGGACGCGGACGGAAATTTAACGCCGCATCCGCTGTTGTATGTGGCGCTGGGTTCGCACGCTCATTACAGCCGCGCGCAAATTGTGCGCTCGCCGAGTATTTATTCCGGCAGGCTGCAGCGTTTTCTTTTTTGGCTGGACGGCGTGATTCATTATCTCTTTTTATTTTTTAATCCAAGTCAAAAATTTCGTCAGGCGCTGTTGGATGAATTCAAGAAGAACCCGGAGCGTATTTTTGACGAGGAATCTTTCGCGGAGATGGAAATTCCCGCCACGCGCCGCAAAAGCCTCGACCGTTATGTGGTGCGCCTGCCATTGGAAATTGCCTCAGGGGATGGGTTTCGCGTTGGACCTCACGCCGAATCTCTCAAAGAGGAAGAGACTCAATCGGGCAAGGTGCTTATTCGCCGCAAGTCGCGCCGCCCTGTCACTCGTCCGGCGCAAACGGTCTGGCGGCGCATTCTCTTGAATTCCGAATGGGATTGGGTACAATATAAAGGATTGTGGGGCGTAAAAAGTTGGCTGCGTGAAGAATCGGGTCCCCCTGGTCCACGTTGGGAGCGCCCCAAACATCATCAACCCGCAGAGGAACGCGCCCGTTGGGGCAGCCCGCTGCTTTGGTTAAAAACATTGCAAGAAAAGTAATTTTTTACAAGGAGAATTCACCATGTCCCTCTCACAAGCCCTCGATGTTGCCGTTGGTCTCATGTTTGTTTATTATTTGCTTGGCTCAATTATTTCCCTCATTACGCAGCTCATTAATGAGACGTTTGAAACGCGCGGCGCAGCCTTGCAGCAATATCTACTGCGCTTGTTTGGAGATAAAAAACTAGGCGACTTTTTTCGGCTGCCACAAGTGCAAGCCTTGCGCCCCATTCGCTATAAAAATTTAATGAGCGTCTTCTCCTCTGCCACAGAACCGAAAAAATTGGAGAAAATTCCCGCTGCCATTGTGGTGGACGCGCTCTTTGACATCTCTGGCTTTACCAGAGAGGCAGAGATGAACTTTCAGGAATTATTGGACGTGGTAGATAAAATGCCGGATTCAGATAGCAAGCGCGCTTTTGTGCAATGGATAAATCAGGGCGTCACGAATATTTCTGAATTGCGCGCTCACGCTTCCGCGTATATCAACGGGCTGTTAGAGCAAGCCGCAGACACCTTCCGCGCGCGCGCTCGCAGTTTTGTTATCATTCTGTCTTTGTTTGTTACCCTGCTCTTTGGAACAGACACCATTCAACTGGCGCAAAATTTGTGGAACAGCGCCGACTTGCGCGCCATTGCCGCCGCTCAAGCTCAGGTGGTTGTGGAACAGCAGGGGATGCGCGCCGACGTCACCGATATTGTGGACGAGCTCGGCAAATACTCCATCAAAATTGGCTGGTGGCAAACCCAGCTCTTGCCCGAATCTTCTGCCCCGTGGACGGATTGGGTTTCCTTCATTTCTCTAAAATTGCTTGGGCTAGGCATTACCGCCATTGCCGTCTCGCAAGGCTCTTCGTTCTGGTATGACTTGTTGAAGAAAGTGACTAGAACAGAAAAGGTTTTGCCAGATTCAAAAGGCTAGGCGGAGTTCCACATCAACAGCCCTGCGAGTTTTCCAAAAACTCGCAGGGCTTTTTAATTGTCAGGTAAAATCCATTCCACTATGGAGACTCTGATTGCCCTGCTGCGTGAATGGCTGTTTGCCAATCGTTCGCTGATTCTCTTCGTGTACGGGCAGGTTTTTTTTCTCTTTGGCT
>Ga0172369_10000282_pt1 | contig 75155 bp, 70 predicted proteins | sample LakKiv25m_FD_114539 | JGI IMG/M metagenome (GOLD analysis project Ga0172369, IMG submission 114539) | Freshwater microbial communities from Kabuno Bay, South-Kivu, Congo - kab_022012_11.25m | ecosystem: Environmental > Aquatic > Freshwater > Lake | place: Democratic Republic of the Congo... | reverse complement strand
CTATCCTCCAAAAAAACATATTGAGGCATTTCAATTCATTAAGAGGGAAAATTTTAATATTACAATCCACGCGGGCGAAGCATTTGGAATAGATTCTATCTGGCAAGCAATTCAGATTTGCGGTGCACACCGTATCGGTCATGCAACACGCTTAATTGAAGATATCCACTTTGATAAAGAAGGTAATATCGTCTCGCTTGGCGATCTTGCTCAATACATTTTAGATACTCGTCTCCCTCTTGAAATAAATCTATTAAGCAATGTCCATACCGGTGCAATAGATAAATTGGAAAATCATCCTTTCATAAAACTTTATAAAGAAAAGTATAGAGTTTTTCTAAATACAGACGACCGTTTGATGAGCGATACAACACTTACTAAAGAATATTTAACTGCAACGGATATGTTCGGTTTAACTTTAGATGACATAGAAAAATTAAACATCAACGCTATGAAATCTTCGTTCATTCCATACAAAGAAAGATTACCGTACATTTATAATATTATCAAGCCCGGTTATCAAAAGATGCGGGAAAAACTTCTTTCACTAAAAGTATAATTCATTTATGGCAAAATCACTTTTTAAAAATTATTCTTTTCTGCTTGATAAAAACGAGAAAAAAATCCTTCTCCAATTCTGTAAAACGATTCAGAAACAGATGTCGGCTGACGAAAGGTTTTATGCTGATCTCCGAACTTTTAATTCTATAATAGATAAGATCAATGATCCTGCTGACGAGATCAAGTTCACAAAAGATGAAAAGACAAAACTTGTTTTCCGGCTGAAAGAAAATGTTGACCACATGAAAAAGCAGATCAATAAAGGATTTTTTCTTAAACGATGGCTTTACAAATCTGCTTATAACCAATACAAAAATCTTTTAGAAACTCATTTCAGTAATTAGAATGGAAACTTTGGAAAAAATTATTAAGTCACCCACCGGGACTAAAATAAGTTGCAAAGGTTGGATTCAAGAAGCGGCTATGAGAATGCTTATGAACAATCTCGATCCGGATGTCGCTGAACGTCCCGATGATCTAATTGTTTACGGCGGTTCGGGAAAAGCTGCCCGTAATTGGGAATCATTTGAAGTGATTGTTTCTTCATTAAAGAATTTGGAGAACGATGAAACTCTTGTTGTTCAATCCGGTAAACCGGTTGCAATTTTTAAAACACATGAGAACGCACCAAGAGTAATAATTTCCAACGCAATGCTCGTTCCCGATTGGGCAACTTGGGATGAATTCCGCAGACTTGACTCACTAGGTTTAACAATGTACGGACAAATGACCGCAGGAAGTTGGATCTACATCGGCACGCAAGGAATTTTGCAAGGCACTTACGAGACTTTTGCAGAATGTGCACGTCAGCATTTTCATGGAAGTTTAAGCGGAAGATTATTATTAACTGCCGGACTCGGAGGAATGGGCGGCGCTCAACCGTTAGCGGCAACAATGAACGGAGCTGCTTTCCTTGGAATTGAAGTTGACCAATCACGTATACAAAAAAGAATTGATACCGGCTATCTTGATGTGATGACTGAAGATTTAGATGAAGCGCTAAAGCTTGTTCTTGATGCAAAAGAAAAAAAGACTGCTCTTTCGGTTGGACTGATTGGCAATGCTGGTGAAATTTTACCAAAAATTTTAGAAAGAAAAATTATTCCCGATATTATAACAGATCAGACTTCTGCTCACGATACTCTCAATGGATACATCCCAATGGGAATGAGTTTAGAGGAAGCAAAATATCTACGCAAAAATAATCCCGATAAATATATTTCTCTTTCTAAAAAAACAATTGTTGAGCATGTTAAAGCAATGCTTGAATTTCAGGCAAGAGGTGCGGTTGCATTTGATTACGGCAATAACATACGCGGAGAAGCAAAAGAAAACGGATTAGAAAATGCTTTTGATATTCCCGGATTTGTTCCGGAATATATTCGTCCACTTTTTTGTGACGGCAAAGGTCCTTTCCGTTGGGCAGTGTTAAGCGGCGATCCAAAAGATATTTATGAAACTGATAAAGCAGTTATCGAAACATTCCCTGAGAACAAAGCGCTCATCCGCTGGATAGAACTCGCTCAAAAGAAAGTACACTTTCAAGGATTACCGGCAAGAATCTGCTGGCTTGGCTATGGTGAGCGTGCAAAGATGGGAAAAATATTTAATCAGTTAGTCGCAGATGGAAAAGTTAAAGCGCCGATAGTTATAGGCAGAGATCATCTGGATTGCGGATCGGTTGCATCACCTAACAGAGAAACGGAAGCAATGAAAGATGGAAGCGACGCAATTGCAGATTGGCCGATTCTTAACGCATTGTTAAATGCTATCGGAGGTGCAAGCTGGGTATCGGTTCATCACGGCGGCGGTGTTGGAATTGGAAAATCAATTCATGCCGGAATGGTTGTTGTTGCAGACGGGACAAAAGAAGCTGAAGCCCGGCTTGAAAGAGTTTTAACGTACGATCCGGGGATGGGAATAGCGCGCCATGCAGATGCAGGGTATCAGCAGGCAATAGATAACGCAAAAAGGTTTTCTGTAAAAATACCAATGATGAAATAATTCATAGAGGAACAAAATGAAAATGAAAGTATTAATAGCAGACAAATTTCCCGAGCAGTACATTCAGAGACTGAAAGATGCCGAGATTGACGTAATTTATAATCCCAAGCTAGGAGAAAACGATTTACCTGAAGCAGCAAAAGAAGTTGATTGTCTTGTTGTCCGTTCAACAGTTGTAAACGCAAAAACGATTGAAGAATCAAAACAGCTTAACTTAATTGTCCGTGCCGGTGCCGGTGTAAATAATATTGATATTCCGGCGGCAAACAAAAAAGGAATTTATGTTTCAAATTGTCCCGGCAAAAATTCAATTGCAGTTGCAGAACTTGCAATCGGTTTTATGCTGGCTCTCGACCGCAGAATTCCTCACAACGTCGCTGACTTCAAAGCCGGCAAATGGAATAAAGGCGAGTATTCAAAAGCAGAAGGACTTTTTGGAAAGACTTTAGCTATTGTTGGATATGGTGCGATCGGCAAAGAAGTTGCAAAACGTGCGCAAGCCCTGGGTATGAACATCTACGCAAAAGATATTACACGCATTGAAGGTTACGGCGTAAAAGATTTTTCTGAATTCGATAAGATTCTTCCTATTGCAGATGTAATCACCGTTCACCTACCGCAGACTCCGGAGACAAAAAATCTTTTTAACGAAAAAATGTTCGGCTACTTGAAAAAGGGAGCTATCTTTATTAATACATCGCGTGCAGGAGTAGTTGATGAAGATGCATTGATCAAAGCCGTAAAAGAAAAAGAATTGAAAGTTGGTCTCGATGTTTTTAAAGGTGAACCTGAAGATAAAGCCGGACCGGTTTCTTCAAAGCTGCAAGAGATAGATAATGTTTATATTACACATCATATCGGGGCATCAACAGAGCAGGCACAAAATGCCGTAGCAGATGAAACTGTAAATATTATTCTTCAATATATTAACAGCGGAGTAATTGCACACTGGGTTAACCGTGCGAAAGCAACAGATTCACATTATCAGTTGGTTGTTAAACACTATGATAAACCAGGTGTACTTGCTTCTATTATGGATGTTTTAAGAGAAGGCGATATTAATTTAGAAGAAGTTGAAAACATTATTTTTGACGGTGGGCTTGTTGCTTGCTGTACAATGAAATTAAGAAGTCCCGCAACCGGAGAAATGCTTGAAGCAATTAGAAATAATCCGAATGTTATATCTTACTCACATGTTTCGGTCTAAGTAACCCATTTTACTTCTCCCCTTTTTCGTAAAGGGGAGAAGTAAAAAAATAAATCGCATATCCGATCAGATAAAACTTTAATTTTTTGTAAGAATGGAAACAGATTTATGTTTCCTAAATCTTACCGAAGCAGAAGTATATTCGTTTAGTACACTTGATAAATTAAATTCAATATTATAGAAATTCGATAAATTGCTTACAATCATCAATCCTAAACCATTACCTTGCTGTTCGTACTTGGTGCGCCTAAACTGTTTAAAAGGGGCAAGACTATTAATTTCTTCTTCTGTCATTCCTCTACCATAATTTTTAATAACAATTGTGTAAGTATTTTCATCTTCTTCCGAATAAATATCAATAGGTCTATTCGGGTAGGAGAATTTGACGGCATTTTCAATGAGTTCTGCTGTAATTATATTGAAATGCTCTTCGGTTATCATAACCTTGCCTACCGAGGTATTGAGATTTATTGTTGGGGATTTATCTTCCGAATTTGTTTTTTGATTGATGACAGGATAAAATAGAAATGCATTTACTTCGGTAACTTTTGAAAGTAAATGTTCATGACTGGTTTTATCCATATTTATCATTTCTGCAGCCGAAAAAATTATAAATTTTTCAATTGTCCTATGAAGTCTTAATGAAGCAGATTTTATTGTGTACAGCATATCAATCATTTCATTCTTGGTAAGAGTATTAATTTCCTCCATCATTGAATTTGTAAATCCAATTATTGAAGTTAAAGGAGTTCTTAACTCATGCGGTATTTTCCCGGATATAGATTTAAAAACCTTATTAAATTTTAAATCAATCTTTTCTTTTTTTTCCAACCGGATTTTGATAGAATTCAAGATATCATCATTTTTGAAAGGGATAGATAAAAAATCATCTGCGCCGGAATTCATGGCAGCGCGTCGGTCTATTGTTGCTGCTTTTTCTGTTAAAAATATAAAGGGGATTTCGGATGTACTTGAATTATCTCTTACGAGCTTAAGCATTTCAAGTCCATTCATTTTAGGTATTATTATGTCAGCTATTATTAAATTAGGCGGGCTGCTGATTGCATATTTATAACCATCATAACCATTAGGTGCTGCTACTACATTATAATTATTTTTCTGCAATAGTTCCGTTAAATTCTGCTTAACTTCTTCTGAACCTATTACAATTAATATTTTCTTTTGACTTTTCCTATTTTGTAACATAACCATTCACCGGAAATTATAAAGTTATTTTTCATTAATATATTATTAATAAATTCTACTAACATTGTAACAAAGAATTGATTTACTAAGGACTGCAAGATCTTTAATATCTCAATTAAAATTATATTTTTTAGATTCCGAAATCAATGGAATGATATTTTAATAATTACACAAATTTGACATCAAACATATCATCAATAATTCCATGATAAAAAATTAGTTTTATCAATTCATTTAATGCTGCTTCTTCATTATCCGTCATATCAAAATAAACGGAACCAAGATTCTCAACAAGGAACTCTTTTGTTTTTTCGGGAAGTGCTGCAGTTTTAATGATATTTATTATTTCGTTCTCAGTTCTTTCATCAACCGGATTAATTCTTTTATTAAACTCTGCAAGTGCTTCTTTATCATGAGAAGCAAAAACAAAATTCACGTACGGCAGATCTATCATTTCGGAAACCTCATCGGCAAGACTAATTGCAGATTGATAATCCCGCAAATGAAAATTTTCATCACCGGCTATAATGTAATCTCTTCCCTTTTCCGCAGTTTTGTTAGTGTCCAGGGTAATATCAATTTGTGCAGAGTATTTTTCAGCAAATAAAATTTTTGCAAGAAGTATTTCATTAAGAGATATATCCCCGCGTAAATATATTTTTTGAAAATTTTTCTCCCCTTCAATAAAATAGAAATACGAGTTTGACAGCGCCCCGTCAAAGGATAAAGCAATTTTATTTGAGACAAATAAATTTCTGTTGTTCACCAATTCCAACGATGGTATTAAAGCTACTGCTTCCATATTGTATTCAAGACTTTTACAAATGAGGGAAGACTCTTGATATAAAATTTCTTTCCCGTATTCTTGAGGCAATGCCGTTTTCAAAATATCAGAGAAAACGTTCTTTGGCAGGATTAATTTCATAATAGCCCCTCCCAACTCTTCCCTACTCGCCTCGATCCGACGATCGAGTCGGGGCGAGAGGTAAGGGCTTTTTTAGAATCAATTATCATTAAATATCCATTAAATAATTCTGGATAATTGTTTAAAACAACAAAGCCGCTTCAACAGCGGCTATGTTAGTTTGAATTAATTATTACTTCACATTCTTGTCTTTAATACGTGCAGCTTTACCCGAAAGTTCTCTCAGGTAGAAAAGTTTTGCTCTTCTAACTTTACCTTCGCGAACCATTTCAACCTTTGCCAATTTTGGCGAGCTGTAAGAGAATATTCTTTCCACACCAACACCACTGGCAATTTTGCGAACAGTGAATGTTTTATTCAACCCGGTTCCGCGGATGTTTATTACATCACCTTCAAAAGGCTGAATTCTCTCTTTATCGCCTTCGATAACTCTAACATGCACTCTTATATGATCGCCAGGCTTAAATGCGGGAAAATCCGTGCGCATAAGATCTGCTGTGAACTCTTTTAGCTTGTCCATTTCTTATTACTCCATACTATTTATTTTTTTCCAATGTTCAGTTAAAATCTTTGATTGCTCTTCTTTCCACTCTTTAATTTTTTTTTCATGTCCTGAAAGTAAAACTTCCGGAACCTTCAAATCTTTGTATTCAGCCGGACGTGTGTAATATGGCGCTTCTATTATATCGCCATCCATCAGTGAATCATTCAGTGCAGATTCGCTGTCATTCAGTACTCCGGGTATAAGCCGAATTACAGAATCAATAATTGCAAGAGCAACAATCTCACCGCCTGTAAGTACATAACCTCCTATAGAAATTTCATCTGTTGCAAATCGTTCCCGTACTCTATCATCAACACCTTTATAGTGCCCGGCAATTATCATTAAATTTTTAGTCATTGAAAACTTATTTGCAAGTTTTTGGTCATAAATTTTTCCGCCGGGAGTTGGGAAAATAATATGATTATACTTTCTTTCACTAATAAGTTTTTCAATACATTCAAAGAACGGTTCCGGTTTAAGCAACATTCCCGGGCCACCGCCAAACGGTTTATCATCAATCTGTTTATGTTTATCGTAAGCATAATCACGAAGATTATGCACAACAATTTTAACTTTTTTCCGTTCCTGCGCTCTCTTTAATATGCTTGTATTAAGCGGACTTTCAAGTGAGTCAGGCACAGCAGAAATAATATCAATTCTCATCATCGTAAAGCAAATCGCAATCGGGTATTAGTTCTAATCTTTTTTTTACCGGATCGAAAGATTGTATATAGTCTTTAATTGCCGGTATTAAAATTTTCTTTTTGTTTTCATCTATAATTACATAAACATCATTAGAATGAAGAGTTAAAACATCTTCAAGTAACCCGATTAATTTTGACCCTTGAAAAACTTCACTTCCAATCAAATCATGAATGAAATACATATCATCAGAAAGTTTAACGGAATGCTCTTTATCAACGTAGATTTTTTTGCCAAGAAGAAATTTTACATCTTCGTAGTTATCAAACCCTTTGAACTTGAGTGCAATATTACCATCAACTTCCATAACATGTTCGACAAAGAACTCTTTCCTTGAGCTAAAGAACTCTAAGTAAACAGAATTTAGCTTAAAAAATCTTTCGGAAAAATCAGAATAAGACTCAATGAGTACAAAACCATTTGAGCCATAAACAGCTTTAACTTCTGCAATCAGAAAAAAATCATCCACAACCGGAATTTTAATCTAATATTTTTAAGATAGCTCGCTTGCCTTCTTTAGCCGCAATAGCAGTAAGCAAGGTTCTCATTGCTTGAGCAGTTTTGCCTTGTTTTCCGATGACTTTGCCGACATCTTCCGCACCAACTTTCAAAGTCAACTCGATTGTTTTTTCATCGGGAGTTGCTTCTTCAAGGGTAACACTATCCGGAGCGTCAACAAGGTGTTTCGCGATAAATTCAATAAATTCCTTCATGAGAGTACCTTTAAATTAAGTGACCACCAGGGTACGTTATTAAGAAGCAAGCTATAAAGAAATTAGATTTATGCTTGTTCGGAAGTAGTACCCTTTACTTCCGTTTCGCTATCTTTTTTTTCAGCTGCTTTTTTATTTTTTGCTTTTTTTTCCGATTTCTTCTTTAATGATGAAGCAAGATTAGCTTCTTTAATCTTTTTCCAATCGTCTAATTTTGCAGAAACCTGCTCTTCGCCCAGACCATTCTTTTTCAATTCTCTCTTTAGAATTATTCCTTGATTTGATAAAAGATTTTTTACAGTATCTGTTGGTTGTGCACCAACACCAAGCCAATATAATGCACGTTCTTCTTTTATATCTACTGTTGCGGGATTAGTCTTGGGATTGTAAAGACCAATTGCCTCAATAAATTTACCATCTCTTGGTGAACGTGAATCTGCAGCTACAACCTTATAAATCGGTTGTTTCTTTTTTCCCATTTTTCTTAGTCTTAACTTAACTGCCAATTTGTTACTCCTTATTGATTTTATTTTCTAGTTAAACTTTATGTTTTTCATACCCGCCTGCCGGTGAGCAGGTTAGGTAATGCAAATCTACCTGAATTCTTACTCATCATTTTCATCATTTGTTGCATCTGCTCAAACTGCTTGATCAATCTATTAACGTCTTGAATTGTATTCCCGCTTCCTTTTGCAATTCTTTTTCTTCTGCTTCCGTTTAATATTTTTGGATTTATCCGTTCTTTTTTTGTCATTGATTGAATTATTGATTCAACCCTCACTAATTGTTTGTCATCTACATCCGCATTTTTAATAGCAGAACTAACGCCGGGGACCATACCTAATAAACTTTTCAATGAACCCATTTTCTTAATCATCTTAATCTGTTTCAAGAAATCATCAAAGTCGAATTTGTTCTCACGAAATCTTTTTTCAAGATCTTCAGTTTCTTTTTCATCAAACTGAGCTTGAGCTTTTTCAACAAGAGAAATCACATCTCCTTTGCCCAAAATTCTTGAAGCCATTCTATCCGGATGAAAAGTTTCGATTGAATCTAATTTTTCACCAAGACTTGCAAATTTAATCGGGCGATCTACAACAGCTCTAACAGAAAGAACACAACCACCGCGAGAATCACCGTCAAGTTTCGTAACTACAACACCGTCAAAATCAACTTTCTCATGAAAAGCTTTAGCAGAATTAACAGCATCTTGTCCGGTCATCGAATCAATCACAAACAAAGTCTCTGTTGGCTTAACAATAGCTTTGATCTGAGCGGCTTCGTTCATCATATTCTCGTCAACATGCAAACGACCAGCTGTATCAATGATTACAGTATTAAGTCCATTTTCCTTCGCATAGTTCAAAGACTCGGAAGCAATCTTTACCGGCTCTTTACTGCCTTCAATTGAAAAAACCGGAACCGAAATTCTCGATCCTAATATTTGCAATTGCTTGACTGCAGCTGGCCGATAAACATCAGCAGCAACTAAAAGAACATTCCTTTTTTTATCTTTTAAAAACTTAGCAAGTTTTGCGCTAAAAGTTGTTTTACCGCAACCTTGAAGTCCAATCAACATTATTACAGTAATTCCAGAAGCATTAAATCTTAACTCAGAGCCTCTACTTCCTAAAAGTCTGATTAACTCATCATACATAATCTTTGTGATAAGTTGACCAGGGGTAACTGAAGTTAAAACTTCCTTGCCAAGCGCTTTCGCTTTAACATCTTCAATAAATTGTTTTGCAACTTTATAATTTACATCAGCATCTAAAAGAACACGGCGTATATCTCTTAGCGTATCAGATATATTAGTTTCCGTTAATCTACCTTGACCGGTAATTTTTTTTAGCGCCCTCTCAATTTTCTCGGTCAAATCTTCGAGCATATAGTCCAATCTAAATTAAAGATAATAAAAAGAGTATTCATTTCAAATTCAAACGGATTAAGATTCTTTGAGAGCGTTTGCTCCGGACACAATTTCCAATATCTCTTTGGTGATGGATGCCTGGCGCACCTTATTATAAGTAAGGTTCAATGAACGAATTAGCTCTTTTGCATTTTCGGTTGCCATATCCATTGCTGTCATTCTTGCACCTAATTCTGCAGCATAAGAATCAAGTAATGCTGTCCACATTTGAGCATTAAGATGTTTAGGTAAAAGCTTGTTGATAATACTCGCTCTGTTCGGTTCATAAATGTAATCAATATCTTGAATCGGTTCGTTTACCTTGGCTTCAAATGGTTTAATCGGGAATAATTGCTCAACAGTTGTTTTTTGTTGAATGACAGATTTAAATTCATTATAAATAACTAAAACTTTATCTGTTTCACCGGAGATATATTTACTTGTTATATCTTTGATAAGTCCGGAAGCAAATTCAAATTTTAGGTTGGAAAAAATACCTGGGTAGGAACCTTCAATTTTGAAATTTCTTTTTGTGAAATAATCATTCCCTTTTTTTCCGATACAATACAACACTAAATTTCCATCTTTTAAGTAATCGGCAAATTGATCATTTATCATCTCTTCGGTTTTGCGGATAATATTCATATTGAATCCGCCGCACAAACCGCGATCGGATGTTACTACTATTAAAGAAATTTTCTTTATTTCCCTTTCTAAAAAAAGAGGATTGCTAAAATTCTTTTCGACACTGAGCAAATGCTGAAGCATTTCGGCAATTTTTTTAGAGTAAGGTTTTGCATTAACAATATTTTCTTGTGCACGACGCAGACGAGCAGCAGCAACCATCTTCATAGCTTTGGTTATTTGCTGTGTGTTCTTAACACCCTTAATTCTGCTTTTTATGTCGCGTAAAGTTGCCATTTTAGGATTTAGCTTTTCTTAAATTTTTCTACAAATTCTTCAACAGCTTTTTTGATCAACTGAACCGAATCATCATTCAATGCTTTTGAGACACGAATATTTTCTAGTATCTGCGGATATTTTAAATCAACATATTCAAGAAATTCCTTTTCAAACCTTTTTACATCTTGAACTTCAATTGATTCGAAGTAATTGTTCGTTCCTACATAAACACTTAATACTTGTTTCTCAACAGGAACCGGAGCGTATTGGCCTTGTTTCAATAATTCAACAAGACGTGCACCTTTTGCAAGTGTCCGTTGTGTTGCTTTATCTAGATCTGAACCGAATTTTGCAAATGCTTCAAGCTCTCTGTATTGAGCAAGATCTAACTTTAACGAACCGGCTACTTTTTTCATCGCTTTGATCTGCGCATTACCGCCAACACGGGAAACGGAAATTCCCACATCAATAGCCGGACGAATACCGGCATTAAATAAATTTGGTAATAAATAAATTTGCCCGTCCGTAATTGATATTACGTTTGTTGGAATATAAGCCGAGACATCGCCTTGTTGAGTCTCAATAATTGGAAGTGCTGTTAAACTACCTCCTCCTAGATCATCATTTAATTTCGAAGCGCGCTCAAGTAAGCGTGAATGTAAATAAAAAACATCACCGGGATATGCTTCACGTCCGGGGGGTCTTCTGAGCAAAAGAGAAAGTTCACGATAAGCTGCAGCTTGTTTTGATAAATCATCATAAATTACAAGAGAGTGTTTTCCGTTATCTCTAAAATACTCGCCAAGTGTAGCGCCGGAATATGGGGCGATATATTGTAGCGGCGCAGGAACCGATGCCGGTGCTGCAACAACAGTTGTATATTCCATAGCTCCGGCTTCTTCAAGCTTTGCAACTACTTGTGCGATTGTTGAATTCTTCTGTCCGATTGCAACATAAACGCAGAATACGGGATTAACACCGTATTTTTTTGCTTCAGCAGTATGGGTATATTTTTGATTTATAATTGCATCAATTGCGATAGCTGTTTTGCCGGTTTGGCGGTCACCAATAATTAATTCACGCTGTCCACGTCCAATGGGTATCATAGCATCAATAGCAGTTATACCCGTTTGCAAAGGTTCTTTCACAGGCTGGCGTTGAATGACTCCCAATGCTTTACGTTCTATGGGCATATATTTTTCAAATTGAACAGTACCTTTTCCATCAACAGGTTCACCAAGAGGATCAACAACTCTACCGAGAAGTTTTTCACCAACTGGGAATGAAGCAACTCGATTTGTCCGCTTAACCGTATCACCTTCTTTGATCAAAGTACTTTCGCCAAAGAGAACACAACCGACAGAATCTTCATCAAGATTCAAAACCATTCCCGTTACATTATTAGGAAATTCAACAAGCTCGCTTGCCATAACTTTTGATAATCCATAAACTCGTGCAATGCCATCGCCAACTTGAAGCACTGTTCCTACTTCATATATGTCTGTTTCGTTTTCAAATCCGGCTAATTGTTTTCTTAATATTGCAGAAACTTCATCGGGTCTTACTTCTGCCATTTTATTTTTCTCCAACAAGTATCCCGGTTAGTCGGGATTAAATTTTTTAGTTATTAGATAAATTTATTTCTTCCGAGAACTTCTTCCTTAATAAACTTAATTGATGTTTAACAGATGCATCATAAACTGTGTCTTCGATGCGAACGATAAATCCGCCGATTAAATTTGCATCAACATTATAATTTGCATAGACTTTTTTATTTGTTTTCCTACTCAGATCATCAGTCATTCTTTGTCTTAACCGATCGTTTAGATCGGAAGCAGAAACTACATTTGCTTTAACAACGCCGTTTTTTTTGTCTGCAAGTGCAATAAATTCTTTGAATATATCAAAGAGAATACCTTCGCGGTTCTTTTCAACTACAAAATTTATAAAGCTTCCGGTTTCCTGATTGATTTTCTTCTCAAATATTTTCTGCAGTAAAGATTTTTTATCATTCAACTTTACAACCGGACTTTTGAGTACAGATCTCAATTCCTTTGAAGAATTAAGCGTGTTGAAGATAAGTTCAGCATCACCAGAGACTTTTTTGAAAATCTTTTTTTCCTCTGCTAATTTCATAAGGGAATTTGCATAACGATATGAAATCCTATAAACACTCATTTAGTTTTTCAAATCATCCAGGTATTTGTTAACCAATTTAACTTGTTTATCTTTATCTAAATTCTCTCTCAAGATTTTTTCTGCAGCATTTACAGCTATATCTGCAACCTGATCTTTTAGTTTGTTAAAAGCTTCTGCATTCTTTCTCTCAATTTCAGAAGTTGCATCAACAATCATCTTTTTAGCTTGAGATTTACTTTCTTCAAGAATCTGAGTCTTTAATTTTTCGGCTAGTTCCCTGCTCTGCTCAATTATTTTTTGAGCTTCTTCTTCTGCTTTAACAAGACTAACTTTATTATCTGCTATCAATTTCTCGGCATCTTTCTGTGCCTTATCGGCTTTTTCAAGAGAATCTTTGATGAAATTTTCTCTTTCACTTAAGGAATTTAATATCGGCTTCCATGCAATTTTTTTCAAGATCAGTAAAAGAAAAATAAATGTTACAACAGTCCATAAAATTACTCCAGGGTTAACATCCAACGGACTGCCGCCCTTTTCGCCGCCTTCCGAAAAAGCAAGAAGCAGTAAATAGCTTAATGTATTCATTTTGAATCCGATTTTTGAAAGAGATATTCTAAAAAATTATTTAAGTGCCAAAAGAATACAAATAACAAGAGCAAATAGAGAAATACCTTCAATAAGAGCAGCAGCGATGATCATTGATGTTCTAATATCGCCTGCAGCTTCCGGCTGACGACCACTTGCTTCCATTGCTGAACTTGCTAATTTACCAATACCGAATGCACCGCCGATAACGGTTAATGCAGCACCGAAACCTGCTGCTAAATATGCAAAACCCATTCCTTCCATTTGATTACTCCTTTATAACTGTTAATAAAATTAATGTTCTTGATGAACAGCCATTCCGATAAATAAACCGGAAAGCATTGTAAAAATATACGCTTGAAGCAGCGCAACAAGTATTTCCAATAAAAATATAAATAGTGCAAATGAAATTGATACCGGAACAACAACATAAGTATGAAGAATAAATATCAATCCCAATAACGCCATAATAACAATGTGTCCGGCAGTCATGTTTGCAAAAAGACGAATAGCAAGAGCAAATGGTTTTGTAAACAAACCTAATAATTCAACTACAAGCATTATCGGTAATAGCCACGTTGGTATTCCGTGTGGAATTAGTCCTTTAAAATATCCAATAACACCGTTCTTCATCATTCCGCCGACTTGAATAACAATAAAAGAAATTGTTGCTAGTGTTGCTGTAACTGCAATGTTACTTGTTGCAGTGGATCCGTAAGGTATTAATCCTAAGAAATTGCAAGTTAGTATGAAAAAAAATGCCGTTAATAAATACGGCAAAAATCTTTCGTTACCTTTTCCGATTGTCGGTCTCGCTATTTCATCTCTAACAAAGACAATTAAAACTTCAGTTAAGTTAGTTATACCACGCGGGATTAACGATTTCCTGTAAGATCTTGCCACAAAAATAAACGTTACCACCAGAATCACTAACGCCAACCACATAAATACAACATGCTTGGTAATTGAAATATCAATTCCAAAAAGATGAAGCTGCGGCAAATGGATTACTCCGAAAGGTGAAAAATCAAGCTCGCGTGCATCAAGAACATGATGCATAATCCAGCTTGTATCCTGCTTTTTTGTTGCCTCAAGAGCTGTCTTTACCGTATCTGTTATCATTTTAGGATTGTCAATCCACATTTTAACTACTTTTGTGTTTTACGCCCTTCCAAACCAATGCGGACGATGGATATTTCATAAATTAATAGAAAAACATACCAAATAAAGAATCCAAATATAAACCCAACTAGGTCAACTTTCAAGAATTTTATGCTTACAAAAACAGCAGCAAGCATTAGAAAAAGCCTTATTCCCATACCTCCAATTATAAAAAAGAGGAAGATTTTGTTCGATTTTCCATTAGAATAATTGAATGAACCCAAAAAGAGAAGAAAGTTGAGAACTGAAATTATTATTGCAACAATAAGAGATTTTCCAATTTCAACATTAAGACTATTTACAAAAATCAGAAAAGATAAAATTATAATTATAATAACAGAGATAATTAGTGCTATTCTAACTTTTTTTTGCATCTTTCTTTCTTTTATTTAATTGTAGAACGGTTTTGATAAAGTTATATATGCCGGCAAAACCACCAAGAAATGAAAAGAGAATAAGTAAAATAGGAAACGTTTTGAATTGAGAATCTAACCATCTACCTAAAAAAAACATCAATACAATTGTAGCGGCAAGTTGTGTCCCTAAACCTAAATATGGTCCAACATCTTTGAAAGAATTAGAAAATTTTTCGGAGGATTTATTTTCTGAGATCATCCTTCTGTATTGTTTAACGAACCCGTATTATTCATGTGACTATAACCTTCAAAATAAGCACCTTCATCAATAATAAGAAATTTGGTAATAAGATCACCCTTCAGTACACATTTAGATTCTAATTTTATTTTTTCTTGAGCAGTTACTTTTCCCAATACCTTTCCACTCATAGTTATATTTTTAGCTTTTACCTCTCCTTGAATTTCACTTCCTTCCCCAACAGTCAAATTTCCATTTACCGAAACACTGCCATAAATCGTTCCATCTATTCTAACATTTCCTTCACTAAAAAGATTTCCGTCAATCTTTACACTGTTACTAATAATGCTTACATCTTCTGCCAAAGAATCTTTTTTACTAGCCATGAAATATTTCTCCTACTTTGATAAAATTTTTTGTGGATCAACCGGTTTTCCATTCTGCCAAATTTCAAAATGAAGGTGCGGACCGGTAGTATTCTTACCTGAATTTCCGCTAAGTGCAATTAATTCCCCTTGAGTAACACGTTCCCGAATTTTTTTTATTAACAAAGAGCAATGCTTATAAATTGTTAAGTAATTATTATCATGTTGAATCATGATTTGGTAACCGGATTCAACTGTATATTCTGCAAATATTATTAAACCTCCAGCAGATGCATAAACAGGAGTTCCTGAAGCAACACCGAAATCAATTCCCATATGTCCATTAGCTGAATTAAAATCTTGAGTAATTACCCCGTTCGTTGGTTCAATAAAAAAGAACGTTTGAAGATTATTTGTCACACCAAAATATTTTTCTACAAATGAAATAAAAACTGCATAAATATCGCCCCCGACGTTAAGTTTTTTATCTATCTTTTTTCTCAGGGTATCATAAAGAGCATCATTAGATTTGATAGAATCTCTGCCGGCTAATTTCATTGCATAACGCATCCGTTCATTAGTAGATGCAAGTTCCTGAAGCTGATCGGTAAGAACAACAACTTTGTTTTGTAATTCTTTTATTTTTTCCGTTTGTGCTTTCAGATCACTGTTATCAATCACAAAAACATAATCTTTAAGAGGTGTTATAGTAAGTATGATAATTAGTATAAACCAAGCTACTATTGTGTAAATGCCCAAATATGCTGCCACTCTAAGTATGCTAAACTTATAACGTTTTGTTGTTATAATCGGGAAATTAGGTGTGATGTGGAATGATGAATTTTTAATGTTATCGAAATTAAACCACTTCATTAAATACTCTTTTAATTGAGCTTAATATATGAATTTGCAGTTACTTTTTCTTATCACAAATTCATTTTATCTAAAGAGGAAAAAACAATTTGGGGCAAAAGCTTATATCCGCAGTCAAAAGTTTGTATTGGACATTGATTTCTTCCATGAATTCCACACGGTTTACAACTTAAATCATCGTATGAAACATATTTACTCTTATCATTATAAGGTGCAAATCCAAAATCCGGGATGGTTGAACAATAAATTGTCAAAGTTGGAATATTAGCTATCATTCCTAGATGGGAAGGTGCGCTATCGTTGGAAACTAAGACAGAACATTTTTTTAATAATGAAACAGATTCCATAATACTTAATTTTCCGGCAAACGATTTTACCGATTCCAAAAATTCTTTTTCCATACCATTGCATAATAATTCATCGTCTTTGCCACCAAGCAACGCAACAAAATAATTTTTCTTAATTAAATACTTTATTATTTCAATATAATTTTCTCGTGGATATATTTTGGTTTTCCAAACAGAACCGGGGGCTACAGCAACTATCTTTTTATTAGTAAAATTGCCGATTTCTCTCGCGGTATTTCTTTCAAGGGCTGAATCAATTTCAACAATTGGTAATATTTTCCAATTCTCATTGTTTGTATCAAGCCCGATTAAATCAAGGTTACGTGCAACTTCGTGTTTCTCTTTTATATATTTTACAAGAGTGCCATATACGAAACTAATGCTAGCGTTATCAAATCCAACTGTAATTTTTGCTCCTGACAAAAAAACAATTATTGATGATCTAAAAGATCTATGTGGAGAATAGATGTGTGAATATTTTTCCTGCCGAATAAGAAAAATCAATTTAAGAAAACTAAAAAAAGATTTTTGTTTCCCACGTTTGTCATAAGAAATAATTTCATTAACGGATTTTGAGTGATCGAACAATTCTTTTGTTTGAGGAATACATAAAACATTTATTTCCGACGATGGAAACTTATCTTTTAATTTTTGGATCATCGGCAACGTAAGGACAGCATCACCAAGAAAAGCGGTTTGTATTACAAGTATTTTTTCGCGCACTAGTATTTCCAAAGTTTATGCAGCCAAAAATATTGTTCGGGATTTTTTTTGATATGTTTTTCTAAAAAGAAAATATATCTCTGGGTAAGTTCTCTAATTTTATCTTCATTTTTCTCCGGTAAATCATTAAAGCTAAGTTCTTCTAAATGAATTTTATATGAGTAATCCGGCTGGCGTTCAAACGCTGTCATAATTACTAAACAATTTGTCTTTAAGGAAATATTAGCTGTACCTGTAAATAATGCGGTAGGCCTATTGAAAAAAGAAAATCGCGGTCCTTCAAATGATCCGCGCTGATCGCCTGCTATACCAACAATTCCACCATTTTTAAGATTCTCATATAACTTACGTACTGAAATACCGGATAAAATAATTTCATTCCCAAAAGTTTTCCTTGCTTTCATTACATAATCTGAAATAAAAGGATTAGACTGCGGTTGTGCTAACAACTGAAATGGTCTTCCAATCTTTTGAGAAAGCGACGATAAACAAAATTCCCATCCTCCGAAATGACCTGTCAAAAATATTGCAGATTTACTATTAGACAATTTCTCTTTAACAATTTCAATATCATGTATAGAAATTGATTCATCAATTTCTTTCTTTGAGGCAAAGGGTAAATACATCAATTCTAAAAAAGTAATCAGAATATTCTGATATGTTTTAAGCGTTAATCTTTTTATTTCGGTTTCTGATTTATCAGGAAAGGCAATATTTAAATTGTTCTTAACTACTTTCTTGCGTACCGGAAGTAAGTAATAAAGAAAGTATCCAAGAATATTCGCACTGTGCCGGGTTTTTTTAAGGCCGACTAACTGAAAATATTTTACAAAAGAAATAAAAAAGAAATATTCAATCCTATGTTTAATCCGCATACTTATATTTAATTACCGCTAATTCTTTTTATCCAATTTTCATCTTTAACTTCACCGCGTTTTGTGGAATGGAGTAATTCATAATTTCCGAAACCGGTTATATCTCCAAATATAAAGTTAACGCCGCCTTCAATATCATTATAGAACCATACCTCGTACGGTTTAACATCCGATTCACTAGGATAAAAATCTCGTTGATCAGGTTCGCCGTATATTAATGCTACTCTTCCCCTATCGGTTAAAAATCCTTCCTTCAACATAAAAGTAAAATTTTTATTAGCGTAGGCAATACGCTTCATATATTCTTCTTTAAATTCATTCTGTGGTGTGGAAGGGTCGTTATCTCTATTACGCCAAAAATTATATAGAAATTCCTGCTTGGCTTTAAGGGAATCAAGAGATTTATACTGGCTTATTTCACCATCATTTGCAATATATTTTACTTGTAAAAACATTTTGTCACATTCATCTTTGGTTAATAAACTGAATTCGCTGCCTAATATGCCTGCGTTAACCTTTGATATTTTGCTTGTGTCCTTGACGTTCGGATTATAGAAATAAAATCTTTTTGAAGATACAAAAGCTTGATTTGTTGCCGGATCAATTAAGCTTAATACAAAATTATATGAGTCAGTTGGATATTTTGAAAGATTGACCACACCATATTCAACAACCGATTCCCGTCCTTGTTTAACACTTTTTGAATTTCTATAAATAGGTATTCCTGAACTGTTGTAGAGTATTTTTTGTAATGTAAAATTCGAATTGGCGTCTGCAAGAATTAGATTATATAATTCAGCATAATAAAACATAACAGGAGAAGAATTTGTATAGAGCATAGCAGGATTTGCCATTACTTCTAACGTGTTTTTATAGAATATAGAATTTGGATCCACATTTTCTTTTTTAATATTGTTTGCCAATTCAATATCGCTAATTGAAAATTTATTCGGTTTCACAGGATCAATCAAAAGTGTTTCATTAATTGTCTTACTAAAATTTGGATTTTTGGAATCCCAAACTTTAACAAGAAGTGAATACTTAGCTTTAGGAACTACAAAACTTAGAACTCCGCTTAATAATTTCGGTACACTATCATTACTTATATCTGAAACTAAATCCTGAACTTTCCAATCTTTCTTAATAAAAAATTCATTAGTCGCAGCATCCTTCATCTCAATATGAACAATAGCTTCTATCATTTTACCGTTATTAACGGTGAAAACTTGTAAATTTTTAGGATTTAGACCATAATAAAACTCAAGGTAAACTGAACTTGAATCATAATTAAATTTTGCATAATCGAATTCAAATCCTAATTCATTCTGGGCAAAACTTAGCGTTGATATTGCCATTAACACAATAAATAATGAAAATAATTTTTTCATTGAAATAATTCCCGTTTATTAACTGATAATTTTCTCTACAAAGATAATTACTTATTTATAATAATAGAATCAAGGCGTTCGGTTTTTCACTATATAAATTATAGTACTAATTTTTTTATTCGAATGAGCAAATGATCAGCAAAAAAAAACCCCGACATTTGCCGGGGTTTTTGAAAATAAATGAATATGATTCTAGAAACCAAATTGGATAGCAAAAACATGGTTATTGTTAAAGAATTTAGTTTGTCTAAAAGCATAATCAACTTTTAATAATGTTCCGCCTAGATCGTATTTAATACCCATTCCTGCAGTAAGACCATAAATATTATAGTCTGTGTTATCAGAGAAAGAAGGGGTAAACAAATAACCACCGCGAACAAAGAACATATTATTCAAGGAATACTCTAAACCAACTTTGTATTCATCAGCATAGTAGTTAGAGTTCTGATAAGTACCATCTAGTTGAAATGAGTTAGATGAATTAAAGTTGTAGGTATAACTCAAACCAATTTCGAGAGTTGACGGAAGATCAAATGCTGCTGCGTCACGTTTGTAGAGGGCCTCTCCTCTTTCCAAAGAACTGGGAGTAGCGGCAATGTACATACCTGAACCGTCATACCTCATTTGTGGTCCGAAGTTTTTTAATACCATAGCAAGATTAAATCCATTAATATTTGCCAGGTTTCTGTAAGTTACGCCAAAGTTAAACGCAACACCGCTTGAACTAACAAGATCCAATTTTTCAGAGATATAGTTCAGGGTTAACCCAACTGAAATTCTATCACTTAACATTCTTGAATAAGATACTCCAAGTGTAACAAACGATGGTTTGAATGATTGACCATTACCATCAGGATTATCAACAGTAGTAACATTGATGTCTCCAATAGATAATGATTTCAATGTAAGAGCAATTGAACCGAAACCTTCTAACGAAGTTGAAACACCAAAGTATGTAACGCCTATGTCTGCAATGTAAGACATATTAGAAAACATAACATTAGTTCCGCCGTCAATAGCAAGGTTTGCTGGATTCCAATAAAGAGCTTCTAATCCGCTTGATCCGGCAACAGAAGAACCACTCATAGCGATTCCGCGGGCTCCAACAGGTATCAAGAGCTGAGAAGCAGCACCTGTACCGTTCCTAACACCGCCATCTGCAAACGCAACACTGGCAGTAAGAATCAGTATAAATAATTTTAAATATATTTTTTTCATTTTTTGTCTCCCGTCTTTTAGAAGTGGTCAAGAACTTGTTGTTCTTGAATTACAGCCAGTTTTAATATTTTTGTCTGACCAAGATCAGGCATATCAACGTGAACTATATACAATCCGCTCGCAACAGGGAATGAGTTATCATTTACTAAATCCCAGGTAGTAAACTGGCTGGGAGAATCCTTCTGTATTATTCTTACAAGTTGTCCAGCTAAGTTGAATATACGCAGCGTGGCCTTTTGCGGTAAATGACTGAATGTTACGAAACGCTGATACTTATTAACTTCGCGCGGATTTACACCGTAATAAGGATTCGGGAATGCATTGATCTTATCTACTTCTTGTTTTGCTAAATCAACATTATTTGTAATAACCGATGGAGATGTAAATGCAAATTTATCTCCGGTTGTTCCAGAAGTTGGTTGATTTGGTTTTGTTGTTTCAATTCTGAAGATTGCACCTGTTTCCGGCTGCGTTGCTGGAAGGTTAGCCGGCCAGTTAGCTGCACTTACAGATCCAAGATTAAAACCAACAAACGTAAGTCTTGCCATAATTTCATTGCCGACAGTAGTTGTATTGCCCTCATCAAAATTAGCAGCAATAGCAGCATCATAACCTTTGGTACCAGGAGTATGGTCCGTAACATCGTAGAAATAGATCCAATCTGTATCGGGGTCGTTATCACCACCGGAAACTGTATGATCTTCTTTTAAAAGATTCCATTGATCATTACCATCAACATCAAAAACTAAAGCTACAACTTTGTAATCATCGGCAGTACTATTTGGAGTTCCGATACCTGTATTCCAAAGTTCAAAAGGAACTTGTACAATACTTCCTGTTGAAAATGCCATAAGTGCTTTGCTACCAGCAGCAGTAAAACGGATTTCGAAATCGTAAGGAATAATCATAGGCCAGTTATTACCACCACGAGGAACGCGTGCAATAAAGTTTGCATAACCTGGATCCATTGTTGCTGAGGTCATTCCGGTATTGATTCCCCATAGAGCTGTACTGTTTTTCATTTGTCCGGCAGCAGGTCTATCAAGACCGTTATAAAATGGAAATCCGTTGCCGTTAAATGCAAAAGTTCCCATTCCGGGTGTTGTAAATTTTCCGCCGGCATTTGCAGTACATAAGAAATACTTGAAGTTATTTGGTGCACCGCCGACATCAATTTGAATACCATCAACTACAGGTGCTATTTTACCAAGACTTTCGCTTACTCCTGTTAATACTGTCTGGTTTGTTGTTTTGTTTAATAAATTCCATTTGGTATTTCCAGAAGTTCCTGTAAATGATATTTCATAAGAATAACCTTTTACCTTTGAAGGATCAACAACGGTAGCTGTAACAGTACCATCACTTCCACCTTGAGAATGTGTATATGTTAATTTATCTCCTGATGAAGCTGTATATGCTGTTCCAGGATTTACCTGATGCGGCACGCCTGCTATTTTTGCAGAGAGAGTTTCCAAAACATTCGGAACCGCATTAGGATCTGAATTATAAGAATATGCAGAAACCACAAAATAGTATTCTGTACCATTAGCTAACGGAATATTGCCTCTAAGTTTATCCGTCGTAATTGTAATATATCTCTGAATACCACTGTTAGTGCCATTCTTTGTGAATTTTTTAGTGCTGTTGAGTGTTTGGGTATCAAATACCAAACTTTCTATACTTCCTACTAAGTCAACTAAGTCGTAAGTTGCTACTACGGCACCTTCAGTCAACTGAGCATTTAATCTTGGCAATTGATATACAACATATCCTTGGAATTTATAACCAAGTTCATTGTGACTTTCAGTTTTAGTATAAGCAGTTGGATCATCAGCCCAGGAGATGATTAATTTTTGATCGAACTCTGATGCTCTTCCAATTTTTGTTACAGGATCTAACGGTACAATTGGAGCAGATGGAGGATTTGGAACCTTGAAGAAGTTATTGTATGCCTGTTGAACCTGTAAATCTTGGAATTTTAATAATGCAACAGCGCCTAATCTTGTAATAGGGGCAACGCCTCCGGCAGCTAACTGACCAACTACAACTTCTTGTGTATCGCCTGCTGCTAAAGTAAATGGACCTGATACTGCGCCCATACGTCTATCTTGTTTTGGAAATAGAATACCATCAACCCAACCTTGTCCGGTAACTGGATCACCGGGACAGAAAAACTTTGTAGTTTTTCCGGTTAGAGGATCGACAAATTTTGTTCCCAAAGAACCGACCTTTCCTTGCATAAGGTTACGTACACGCAATGCACCGTTTGTATAGTTACCCAAAGTTGGGTCGCCATAGTTAGCAACACTTTGAGTAAACAAGTAGAAAGCGGTCATTGGCATATTCTTATAACCTTTTCTGATTTTGCCTTTAAAAATAGCTTGATCAGATGCTTGTCCTGGAATGATTGGACCTTGCATAAAGTCAAATCCGGAAGAAGGAATATATGTACCATAAGATGGATCTTGATCATCGCCATTATAGATAAATCCTAAGCTCAATAAAGTATCGCAACCGGCAAAATCATCTCCGGCATCGCCACCAAGATCAGGATCTGACCACATATTAACATAGCAGCTATCTATATTATTACCGCCTTTATTAATAAGTGTATATTTTCTAAATAAAGCATCACCTAATGCGTTCTGTTGATTGTATCCCCAGATTGTTGCTTGCATTTCGAGTCCTAAACCAACTGAACCATAAAGTTTTTGAGCTTGAGTAGGATCGGTATCGTTGCAAACGAACCAAATGGTTTGATCTGCGCCCGGAACACCAGGAATATCAGTTGCAGGATCATATTGACCATTATTGTTTTTATCATCGTATGGAGCTCCATACTGAGCCGGCCATTCTTGCCAATCTTTATCATACTGAGCATAGATTGCATCTTTGGTTTTATTTTCATCTTGAATTTCTTTACTGTAATCTGCCTGTGGATCCTTATAATCTCTGCGTACTCTGTAAATTCTTACATTAGGTAATGAAGGACTTTCGCCAACACCGCCGGGAAGAATTCTTCCGGGTACTTGACCACGATTATAAGTTGAACCGCTTACACGCCATTCTCCATTAACATAACCACCATAAAGAAATCCTGATTCATAAAACACAGTTTTACCACTACCGATCGGGAACTGAAATCCGGAATCGCCAGTGTTTGAAAGATCCGACTGTCCATCGTTCGAAAAAAATGTAGAAACATTGTTAATGTTAAATTTAGTAGACGCTGGAGAGCCGGTAGTTTTAAGCACTTTACCTTTTGTCCCTTCAACTCCTTTAGCCTGTACATTAACAAACGTACCTAAAAGAATTAAAGTAAGAACAAGATAAAAGCTTATTTTTATTAATTTCATTTTGCTTTCTCCTCTATTTATAATATTCCATTAATAGTCTAATCTAATGCCTAATCTAACCTGGCGCATTCCGGTCCATAATCCATTTCGTTGTAATGTCAACAAATTATACATATCAATATAAGTTTGGCCCTTAGTTGCAAGTTGTTGTTGATAAGTAGTAGGATTGCTTAAATATCCGTTATCAGTATTTGTACCGGTCAGAAGATAAACTTCGGTAGCACTCTTTGTATTTAAGAGATTTAATACTGTTACATAAATATTAGCTCGCAATGATTTTAGAATAGAGAAAGACTTATCAACTTTTAAATCTATATTGAAATAATCCGGCATTTGTGAAGAGCCTAATGGTTCTACCGGTTGTCTAAATCTTGCATCACCACTTAAGTTTTGAGAAATACCAACAGATGCCGGATTTCCAATTGCTCTTGTAAATGGTCGTCCGGTTTGATATGTAAACAACACATTAACACCAAAATTATGAAGAATAGAAGGACCATCATTATCGCCAAAGCGGTAATCAAGATTTAGATTAGCCATAAATGGTCTATCAAATTCTAGTGGAGAAATATTTTTTGGAGTAAAAGGTTGACCTGCAACTACCGGTGCACCAACAATTCCACGGTTAGAAGCCGGGTATGAACCGGTTCCTTTTGCATCTTGGAATGACATACTGCCGTTAATAGAAATTCTTTGGAATCTTCTCATGTTAACAGCAATTTCAACACCTCTTGTTGTTGCAAAATCAACATTTGCTCTTGTGTAATAATTTGTATAACCGGAAGCGAGATCAACAGCTTGAGGAACCATCTGGATAAGGTCTTTAATGTCTTTGTAGTAAGCTGTTATATCTACAGACATAAAATCAGCTACTTGTTGAGAGAAACCTAATTCATAGCTGGTTGTTCTTGTTGGTCTCAAACCTAACCCGTTCATGTTAGAGAAGAAATATCCTGTCGTTAATTGATATGCATAATAATCATATCCAACATAGGACTCGTTTAGATCGGGCTGTTGAATGAATTTTCCGTACTGTGCATGAAATACTGTTCTATCAGTAACCGGGAAGGAAATTCCTATACGGGGACTTACAGCACTAAAAGTAGGAACCTTTACCCAACCAGCCGCAAGTAAAGTATTATCTGTTTTATTAATTGAAAGATCAGGTCTTGAAGGATCAGCCATTTGTAAATTGTCAATGTCAATATAATCATAACGTAAACCTACGTTTAAGATAATATCTTCATATTCAATTTTATCTTGCAAATATGCTGATGCAAATATGGGTTTATGAGCAGCATGGAAAATATCATCTGTACCGTCATATTTATTTCCGAAATAATCATAACCAAAGATTGTTGAACCATTATTTCTAAGAATGTTAATCTTAATTTGATCTTGAGTTAGATTATTTGGGTTGTTAGCCGGTAATGAATTGTTATATAACTGCTGTGCACTTGCTTGCGGTGCATAACTTCTGTAAGTCCAATTTTGATACTCACCGCCTAATTTTATTGTATGATATTTATTTGGCAACCAGTTTAAAGAACCGGCGAATGATAAAGATTTAGTATCACTTTTATTATATCCAATATTTACAGCACCAGTTCTATTGAATCCCCAATCATAAATTACTATTTGACGTGGGGTCGCGAAACGGCCGCCATATCTCAGAGCTATATCTTGTGGAGATCGTGTCCAAACATATCCTACTGCTGCGTTGGCAACGCTATCACCATAAGCCCAGAAATTATCTTTCAAGAAAGAATCCTGTTGACTGTAGTCGGCAAGAACCATTCCTGCAGAAAGTTCATAAAATAAACTAGGACTTAAAACGTGAGTCATCTTTAAGTTGAAAGTTCCATTGTGACTGCTGTATTCACCAGGACGATCATTCATAATATTGAATGGTCCGGTTGCATTGGCATTATTTTCATCAATATAGTATGTACCGGATAATCTGAATAAGAGAGGTTTAAAATCGAAATTTAAAGTACCGGTAAATGTGTAATATTTTCTTGCGGCTTTTGGCTGAGAACCGTTATTAAATATAAAATTAACAGTATCTCTCTGAGGTGCAGTAACGTTTGCATCCCAGACATTACCCAAATTAATAGCCGGTTGATCTGGATGGGTGCCGCTTCTGTTAAACTGATAATTTAAATTTGCAAAGAATTTTATTCTCTGATCAAAAAGAGGTCCGCTTAACGAAGCACTTGTTTCATCATAACCCCACCAGTAAGTACCTAAACGTTTCTTACCGTCGAATGCATCTTTAGCACTCTTGAACGTAACGTTATCGGTAATGTATTCAACACTTGCTTTCAATTGAGCACCACCACTTCTGAATGTAGAACGCACAATACCGGAGTTAGCACCGCCGAATTCAGCAGTGTAACCACCTGATTGAACTTGCATTTCTTCAATTGCATCTTGAGCTATTGATACTGCTCTACCGCCACCGCGAGGATTTCTTACGGAAACACCTTCAATGTAATAACCAACTTCATCGGAACGACCACCACGAACGTGGAATTCGCCGTTGTTCGTTGATACACCGGGTGTTAAAGTAAAGAAGCTGTTAAAACCACGAACAGGAAGAGCGGAAATATCTTCGTTTGTTGTGATTCTTACGGCGTTTGTATTATCTTTTTGAATGATTGGTCTTCGAGCAACAATATCTACTTGGCCAACCTGAATATCTTGACTTGGTAACTCGAAATTAGTTATCTGAGTCAAGTCAGCATTAACTCTGACATTAGAGATAGTTATTGTTTGGTAACCGACGTAAGAAGCTTTTAGTGTATAAACGCCTGGATCCAAATTTTGAATTAGGTATTCGCCGCTTGCATCGGTATTAGCACCAGCTGTTAAACCAACTACTACTACGTTGGCACCAATTAATGCTTCACCTGTTTGCAAATCGACTACTTTTCCCTTGATTCTTCCCTTTGTACCTGCATTAATTAATACAGGACAGAGTGCAAGAAATAGCAAAAAGTAAAAAATCTTTCGATGCATGTTTTTACTCCTTATTTGTTGAATAACTAAGAAAGGGTTTTTGAAATGAAAAAACTTGTAAAAAAAATGTCAAACACTACCTCCTTTTTTTAGAAGTGAATTATTAATTCTAAATTACAGAAACTTAATAATAACTGTTCCGCATTTTGCCCTATCATTTACGGAACAAATGGCTTCCCTTGTAAGTCTAATGCAATGATACAAAAAACTGTTTTTCTCTTGTTTGAAGCGATTCAAAATAAACTAATGTGATTTCTAAATCAAGAGTAAAATTGTGTTTTTTGTTTGTTTTTATTAGAAGCCCTTTATTTTTAATTGAATTTAACACCCTCTATTTTATTTGTCAAGGTCTAATTCAGGAACTCAATTTTAATATCTTAGAATATAACTCCGTTTTCATTATAAATAAAAATTCCTCTGAAATAAGTTGAGACCCATTTATTATTTTTTGAATCGGAAAAAATGTTGAAGACAAGATCATCTGTAAGAGGAGAATTTTTTTTATTCCAGTGTTCCCAAATAGAACCGTTAAAAAAAACAATACCTTCTCCAAAACTACCAGCCCAAATTATTCCTTTTTTATCTTCAACGGCCGAATAAAATCCTTCTATTGGTATCAATGAATTATTTTTTTTAAATATCTGGAAATGTACTCCGTCAAAAATTGTTATTCCTCCATACTTATAGCTGATTATTTTCCTTCCATTCCTTGTTTCGGAAATCCAGTATGCAATTTCTTCTAACGAATCAATTTTCATATCTGCTTCGGTTTTCCACTTGCCATTAATTATAAAAACTAATTCTGATTGAGTGCCTAGTAATTTGTTATCATTCTTATCAATATCTATATATGTAATTTTATTATCGCGTAAGATTGAGTTTGTCTTGTTAAAGACTTGCCATTTTTTCCCATCAAATATTCCCAACCCCTCGGAAAAAGTTCCTATCCAAATATTAGATTTTTTATCAAGCGCTACCGAATAAATCCAGTTCTCGGGTATCTGAGAGTTTTTATCATTAAATATTTTCCATGATTTTTTCCCATCGAAAATTGCCAGTCCTCCACCCATTGTACCAATATAAAGTTTTCCTTTTTTATCAAAAGTAATACTATAAACACAGTTATTTGGCAATCCGGAATTTTTTGTATCATAGACGGTCCAGTTCTTACCATCAAATTTTACCAAGCCTGCATCCCACGTTCCAATCCAATAAATTCCTTTTGGATCTTGTGTAACACAACGAATTGTATTTGTAGTAAGTCCGCTATTTTCTTTATCAAAATGTTTCCAATGAACAGATTGAAAATAGAAAACGCTATTCCACATGAATAGCGTTATAAGAATTTTGATCGGTGAATTTGACAAAATCATTTTTTCAAAAAATAATTAAACCAACTTTTTTATTTTTTCTGCAAACATAGATTTTGGAACTGCACCTATAATTGTTTCAACAACTTTCCCGCCTTTTAAGAATAAAACTGTGGGAATACTTCTTACACCATACTTAATTGCAGTCTGTTGATTTTCATCAACATCAAGTTTGCCTACTTTAACTTTTCCTTCATATTCGCCTGCTAAATCTTCAATGATCGGGGCAATCATTTTACATGGACCACACCAAGCTGCCCAGAAATCAACAATGACAGGAACATCAGACTTTAATGCTTCTGCGTCAAAGTTTCCATCAGTAAAAGTAATAGGTTTCATTTTTGTAACTACTCCTTAATGAATTATAAAAAACATAATTTTTAAACAACACCGTTCTTTTTTAAAACTTCTCTTGCAATAATTCCTTTTTGAATTTCAGAAGTCCCTTCAAAAATTCTGTTAATACGGGAATCCCTGTAAAATCTTTCTATCGGAAGTTCGCGTGAATATCCCATACCACCGTGAATTTGAACTGCATAATCTGCAATTTTGTCAAGAGACTCAGAACAAAAAATTTTAACTATTGCCGATTGACGATTTACATCTTTCTTTGCATCATAATCTACTGCAGTTCTATAAACCATTGACTCCATAGCATAAAGCAATATTGCCATTTCGGAAAGCATAAACTGTACTGCTTGAAAATTGGAGATTGATTGATCAAACTGTTTTCTTTGTTTTGCATATTGTGTCGACATTTCTAAAAGTTCTTTTGAGGCTCCGATACATGCAGCTCCTAATCCTAATCTGCCTGCATTTAAGGTCTTCATAGCAAGAATAAATCCCCGGCCTTCAGTACCAATTAAATTTTCTTTTGGTATTCTAACATTATCAAACGTAATTGCATTAGTTGTACTTCCCTTAATTCCCATTTTCTTTTCAGGCGGACCGGCACTATATCCCGGAGTTTTTGTTTCTACAATAAAAGCACTGATACCTTTTTCCGTCCTTGCAAATACAGAAACTATATCTGCAATTCCGCCGTTTGTAATCCACAATTTTTCACCATTGATAACCCATTCATTACCGTCTAAATGTGCGCGTGTTTTTACATTAAATGAATCGGAGCCAGCTTGCGCCTCTGTTAAGCAGAAAGCACCTATTTTTTCACCTTTGGCAAGAGGTGTTAAATATTTCTGTTTCTGTTCTTCATTACCACCGATATAAATTACATTTGAACCTATTGATTGATGAGCTCCAATAAATGTTGCCGTGGACATACAACCGCGGGCAATTTCTTCTTGCATCAAACAATAACCTACTTCACCAAATCCTCCGCCTCCGTACTCTTCAGGGAATACAACACCTAAAAATCCAAGTTCACCAAGTTTCTGAATTAGTTCTCTAGGAACTTTTTCTTCAACATCTATTTTAGCTGCAATTGGTTTGATCTCATTGTTGACGAAATCGCGGGTCATTTCCCGCAGCATTTGTTGTTCTTCAGTTAGAGTAAATTCATTCATCAATCCTTCCGAATTTATTTGTTAAATGTTTTTTCACCGATATAATTTACAATGTATTCACCGCCGTCAACACCAATTACATTTCCAGAAATCCAATCAGCTTTTTCATCACATAAAAGAAGAATTGCTTTCGCAACCTCTTCCGGTGTTGTTAATTTGCCGCGGGGATTTTTCATTTTTGCCGCATAGAGCATTTTATCGAACATTGGAATTTTTCTGCCTGCAGCTGTATCAGTAACTCCTGCCATAATTGAGTTACATGTAATACCCATGGGTCCAAGTTCCACAGCAAGTTGACGGATGTGGGATTCGAGAGCAGCTTTTGCTGCCGAAACGGCTCCGTAATTTGGAATTACTGTATGTGAACCAGCACTTGTAAGAGCAAAAATTCTTCCGTTGTTCGCAAATAAGTCTCTTTGTACTAATCCTTGAGTCCAGTAAACTAAGGAATGGGCCATAACATCTAAAGTCATACTCATTTGTGCAGGAGAGATACTATCGTTTGGATTTTTTGTGATGTATGGTTTTAGCGTTCCAAAAGCAAGAGAATGTATAAGAACATGAACGTGGGGATGTTCTTTGGTTGCAAATCTTTCTTTGATTTCGTCAAGTGTATCGTTGATCTTAATTTGATCTGCTGCATTTATATTAAAGAAGATCGCCTTCTGTCCTGTCTTTTCAATTTTTTTAATAACTAGTTGAACTGACGGCATGGTTGCTTGACGATCAAGATGAACACCAAATATATTATATCCATGTTTCGCAAGTTCAACTGCAGACGCACCACCAAAACCACTGGAAGCCCCTAATATTAGCGCCCACTTTTTTTCCATTTATTTTTCCTTATTTATTTATAACGGCACAAACTTAAGAAATACGAATACGAAATCAAATCAATTAGATGATTGTTAACACACAACAAATTACTTTTTTATTTTAAGTAGCCAGATAAACAATAGATTCTTCACCGAGAAGTTTTTTTACTTTAGGTATGAACTCAGAGTTGAATGAAATTTTATAATTGATATAAAATTCCCGCATAACTCCATCATCTTTTAAGCAGATAAGTACAGGCAATGACCCTTCATTTTCTTGAATTAATTTTTTTATCTCAATAACAGTGCTTGCTTGGTTTGAATTCTTATCTATTATAATTCCTATTCTTTTTGTTAGTTTTTGTTTTGCATCGTCTAATGAAATTGCTTCATCAACATGTAGTTTTACGGCATCACCACTGCTTTCCAATTTACCTGTTACTAAGATAGTTGATTCAAGTGCAATTAGATTTTCGCATGTTGCAAAAACTTTAGAGAACATCAAACATTCACATGAACCGCTGAAATCATCTAACTTAAAAAATACCATTTGATTTCCGCGTTTATCTATCTTTGTTCTAACATCAGTTACAACTCCGCATGCCCTTACCGATTCGTTAAATTTATAGGTTTCCATTTCACCAAGATGAACTGTAGCGAATGAGCTGTATTCGGTTTCATATTTTCTTAGCGGATGATCTGTTAAATAAAAACCCAAAACTTCTCTTTCCTTTGCCAACCGTTCTTTTGTTTCCCAGGGACGAACAACAGGAAGCTTCGGTTCGTAAATGTGCATCGCATCGGAGTCATCGGAAAATAAACTATCCGTTAAAGAACCCTTAGCAGATTGTACTTTATTACCAAACGTTAGAGATTCTTCAACAGCTAAAAAATTCTGTGCGCGAGAACCACCGCAAAGATCAAATGCACCGGCTAAAACTAATCCTTCCAAAGCACGTTTATTTACAATCCGATTATCAACATTTGCACAGAAATCATAAATGCTCTTAAAATTTCTTCCAAGTTTTTCATGTGCTGATTTAATAATCTCTACGGCATTAACTCCAACATTTTTTATTGCACTCATGCCAAAAATGATTTGCCTATTCTTAACACCGAATTTTACAGATGGATTATTTATATCCGGCGGAAGAACTTTAACATTAAGCTTACGGCAATCTTCCAGTAAGTTAGTAATTTTATCAGTGTTACCATATTCATTTGAAAGGTTAGCCGCAAGAAATTCTTCTAAGTAATGAGCTTTTAAGTAAGCTGTTTGATATGCAACAATTGAATATGCTACAGCGTGGCTTTTGTTAAATCCGTAATTGGCAAACTTATCTATAGCTTCAAAAATTTCCTCGGCAATTTTTTTACTGATATTATTTTTTACTGCACCTTCAGTAAATTTTTCTTTTTGCTCAGCCATTGCTTTCAAATCTTTTTTTCCCATTGCTCGGCGAAGAAGATCAGCTTCGGCTAAACTCATTCCTGCAACTTTATTTGCGATCTGAATTACTTGTTCCTGATAAACTATAATACCGTTCGTTTCTTTGAGAATCGGTTCAAGAACTTGATGTAAATATTTTGTTTGTCTCTTTCCGTTTTTTCTGGAAATAAAATCATCAATAAATTCCATCGGACCCGGACGGTAAAGTGCATTCATTGCCGCAAGATCATTTATGCTGCTTGGTCTAAGTTTTTTTAAATACTCGCGCATCGGGGCACTTTCAAACTGAAACACTGCTGTTGTCTGTCCTTTACTGAAAACTTCGTAGGTCTTTGCATCATCGGTTGGAATATTATCAATGTCAATTTCAATCTTGCGTGATTGTTTAACTAACTCAATTGTGTCTCTTATAATTGATAAAGTTCTGAGACCTAGAAAATCCATTTTTAATAATCCGGCATCTTCAAGATCCTTCATATTAAATTGTGTCACTATCGAATTATCATCGCCGTAAATTGCAAGCGGAACAAAATCACTTACTTCACCGGGAGTGATGACAACGCCTGCTGCATGTTTAGAAGCATTGCGGTTCATCCCTTCAAGAATTTTTGCGTACCTAATTAATTCTTGAATAATCGGGTCATCGGATTTATTTACCCATGCTAATTCCGGTACTTCGTTTAATGCTTGATCAAGATCGAAAACACGTCCAAACTTTGACGGAATCCATTTAGTAATTTTTTCTACGGTTGGAATTGGAATTTTTAGAACCCGTGCAACATCTTTTAAAACAGCACGAGATGATAATCTGTTAAAAGTTATAATCTGTGCAACTGAATTCTCGCCATATTTTTCTTTTACATAATTTATAACTTCGCCGCGCTTGTCATCAGCAAAATCAACATCTATATCAGGCATTGATTTACGTGCCGGATTTAAAAACCGCTCGAACAACAAATTGTATTTCAACGGATCTACATTTGTTATACCCAATACATAAGCAACCAAACTGCCGGCAGCACTTCCTCTGCCTGGACCTACAGGAATACCTCTTTCTTTTGCAGCATTAATAAAATCCTGTACAACCAAAAAATATCCTGCGTAACCCATTTGTTTAATAACTTCTATCTCAAATTTGAAACGTTCCTCAAGTTCCGGAGTTACCTTTTTAAACTTATTTTCCAATCTATCCTCTGCAAGTTGTTCGAGATATTCTTCTAAATTCTTTGCTTTGGAATTTTGCGGTATTGGAAATTGAGGGAATTGATGTCCGTGAAAATCTAATTGTAAATTTATTTTTTCTTCGATCTCAATCGTATTTTCAATTGCACCTTTATAATTCTTGAAAAGGTTCTTCATCTCATCAGCGGATTTGAAATATATCTGATCGGTTCCGTACCTCAAATCTTTATAATCAACTATCCCGGTTTTATCACCAAGATGAATTAATATATTATGTGCAACCGAATGATCTTTTTCGATATAATGAATATCATTTGTTGCAACTAATTTTATTCCGAGATCTGCCGCCAGCTTAGGCATTGTACTAAGAATCGGTTTTTCAATTTCCATTCCGTGATCTTGAATCTCTAAATAAAAATCATCTCCAAAAATTTCTTTCAGTTTTATTGCAGTTGAACGGGCTTTAGTGTAATCATCATTAATTATCGGTGTTGAAATTGGTCCGGCAGGGCAAGCCGATGTACAAATTAATCCCTCACTATATTTGGCAAGAGTTTCAAGATCAACTCTTGGCCGATAATAAAAACCTTCAACGTGACCGATTGTGGTAAGCTTCATCAAATTTTTATAACCGATCTCATTCTTTGCTAACAACAGGAGGTGGTTATACGGCTTTGATTTTTTTCTAGTGTTATCCGGATCGTCCCCTTTCCTATCGAAACGTGTTCCGTCAATTACAATGTAAGCTTCCATTCCCACAAGAGGTTTGATTCCTTCTTTCTTTGCTTTTTTGTAGAACTCAGCGGAACCAAACATGACCCCATGATCGGTTAACGCAACTGCATGCATATTATTTTTTTTAGCTGCATGAATTAGATCTTCAACTGTGCATGCACCATCCTGGAGACTGTAATGAGAATGATTATGTATGTGGACGAAATCTGACATTTAAAATCCGAATTGAGAATTTAGAATTGCGAATTGAGAATTAATTATCAATTCTCCATTCGCAATTCGCAATTATTTTTTCCCTGTGTGTCCAAAACCGCCGTCGCCGCGTTTACTATTTTCTAACTCATCCGTTAAAATTAATTTAGCATAATAAACTTTCGAAATTACCATCTGAGCAATTCTATCACCACGCTTGATTATGAAATCATCATCACTAAAATTGAATAAGATAACTTTGATTTCTCCGCGGTAATCTGAATCAATTGTCCCCGGTGAATTTAAAACTCCAATTCCATTTTTTGCGGCAAGACCGCTGCGAGGGCGAATCTGTATTTCATATCCAATAGGAATTTCGACTTTAAGATTTGTCGGGACTAATCCGACTTTACCCTTTTCAATTTTCATTTCTGTTTCAACGGCTGCCCGAAGATCAAGACCGCTGCTTCCTTCCGTAGCATATTCAGGTAAAAGTATATCCTTAAAATTATCAGCGATATGCTGGATTTTTATTTGAATTGATTCCATAAAGTTTTTCTAGAATAGTGATGAAAAGTTATGATAAAAGAAGTTTTATTTCTTCTTGTTTTTTAAAAATTTAGAAAAGATAAAATATTACTTGACACGAAGAAGCATTTTAACTAAACGGACAATTTCATTTTTTTCAACTATTCTTAATACAAAAAGTGAACCCAAAAATCCCGCCAGCAAAAACAATTTGTAAACAAAAGTTAGGCCTATTTCGTAATACAAATAGTAGTAAAGAATACATGTAACGGTTATCATAGTGAGTATTTTGAATACTTTACCATACTCATATTTAATCGGGTAAAACTTCTGGGAGAAAAAATATAATCCTAGAGCCATAACAACATAACTTGCTAAAGTTGCCAATGCTGCGCCAATAAGTCCAAGAATTGGTATTAACAATATATTTACAACAACATTAATCAAAGCACCGGCTCCGGTTACAAAAGGAAAATATTTTGTTTTCTCTTCAATATAAATTCCCGCTTGAAAGTTGTAGTAGATTCCGTTGAAAAGATAGCCGAGAAGAATAATCGGCACTATTGCTATACCGCTCAAAAAATCTCTCCCAATAATTGATTTTCCGGGCAAGAATTCAAATCGTGCAAAATCTTCCACGAACAATGTGAGAATAATCCATATCATACTAGACACTAACAAAAACAGTGTTAATACTTTTGCAAAAATTTCTTTGGCATTTGTTTCCTTAGCATTATTCAAAAAAAACGGCTGCCATGCAAATTGAAACATCGAAACAAAGAGCATCATGAATACGCCAAGTTTATAATTAGCCTGATAAATACCAAGTGTAGATTCATTTGTCATAGCCAGCACAACAGGACGATCTACAACTTGAACTACCATTGCTGCCAAACTTGCCGGTAAATACGGAATACCGAATTTCAAAAGTTTCTTCAAAAAGTCTTTATCTATTCTGATTGAAATCAATTTAAATATTTCAGGTGTGAGAACAATAAAAGAAAAAGCCGACGCAATAAGATTTGCTAGAAATATTGCTTCGATACCAAGTTTGTATTTCAAAACTAAAATAAAATTAAGTGAAAGGTTTAATATTATGTTCGAGAGTTTTATTGAAGTAAATTTTCCGGATTTTCTTTCTAACCTTAAGTTAGCAAATGGCACTAGCGCTAACGTATCAAAAATCAAAATAAATATTAGGTAGTAATATAATTTAGAATACTCATTAGGAATTTCCATCAATCCGGAAAAAGGCGCTTTTAATAGATATAATAATACAGCCAACAGTAACGTTGTTAATGTAACAAACAGATAAGTGGTTGAAAAAATTTTTTTCTTTTCAGACTTATCTTCTTTTAAGGATGCATATTTCATAAAAGCTGCATCCATTCCATAGATGAAAAATATATTTAGAAATGCAAGGTAAGCGTAAATGTTCGAGTAAATTCCAAAATCATGTGTGTTAATTACATTTGTATAAAACGGTATTAAGAAAAATCCTAAAAATCTTCCGATGATTGTACTTATTCCATAAATCGCAGTGTCTTTGGTAAGTTCTTTTATTTTTTCTAGCATTTCAAAACTTAATCCGGCCGGAGAATTTTTCTCCGGTAAACTTTAATAATTATTTTTCGAAAAATGGTTCTAATGCAGCAATATATTCTTTTGGCGGACGTACGGCTTTTTTTGTTTCAGTTCTAATAAAGATATGTGTAGTAAATCCTTCAGCAATTAATTCATTTGTATTTTTTCTCTTTACAACATATTCAATATGAACTTTAGGAGAATATAATTCTTTTACGGCTGCATGGATTTCTAGGATGTCATCGTATACTGCGGGTTGATAATATTTTAATCCGGCTTCAATTAACGGTAATTGATAACCTTTTTTTTCTACTTCGCTGTAAGTGAGTCCGGTTGCCCGCAGTAATTCGGTTCTTCCAACTTCAAAATATTCTAAGTATTTCCCGTTATAAACAAATTGCATTTTATCAGTATCTGCATATCTAACCCGAATTTCAGTAACGTGTGTGAGCAACTGCCTCTCCCACCCTCTCCAAAGGAAAGGGCAATCTTATTTTAAAAATATCTTCCCGAATTAAAAAAATAGAATTATTTATTCATCTGAAATATAAAACTTAACCACCTCCCTTTAGGAGGGAAAGGTGGGCTGTTATTCAATAACCATTCCCATTTTGGCAAATTTTTCAAGACGGTTCTGAATCAACTTTTCTGGTTTTATTTTCATTAATATGGAAAGCTCTTCTTTTAAAACTGATTTTAATGTGCTTGCAATTTTTAAGTGATCCTTATGAGCACCGCCCAATGGCTCGGGAATAATTCTATCAATAATTCCTTGTTCCAATAAATCTTCAGCAGTTAGTTTTAATGCTTCGGCCGCTGTTTCTTTATATTCCCAGCTTCTCCATAAAATACTTGAACAAGATTCCGGACTGATTACCGAATACCAAGTATTCTGCAACATTAAAACTCTATCACCAACACCAATTCCTAATGCACCCCCGCTTGCACCCTCACCGATAATTGTAACAATAATTGGAACGTGAAGACGGCTCATCTCTAAAAGATTTCTCGCAATTGCTTCTGCCTGTCCGCGTTCTTCTGCTTCAATTCCGGGATAAGCACCTGGAGTATCAAGCATAGTGATAACCGGGATTTTAAATTTTTCGGCAAGTTTCATCAAACGTAATGCTTTGCGGTAACCTTCTGGGTTAGGCATTCCAAAATTTCTATAAACGTTGGATTTAGTATCTCTTCCTTTTTGATGACCAATGATCATAACTTTTTGTTCGTCAATCATTGCAAAGCCGCCTACAATCGCTTTATCATCTTTGAACAATCTATCTCCGTGCAGTTCAACAAAATTTTCTGTTATCATATAAATATAATCCAGTGTATAAGGACGCTCGGGATGACGGGCAAGTTGAACACGCTGCCAACGGGTCAGATCGTTATAAATATTTTTCTTGAGTTGATAAACTTTTTCTTCAAGTGTTTTTATTTCATCCGAAATATTAAGACTGCCCTCATACTTCCGCATTTCATCAATCTTTTTTTCAAGTTCGATGATAGGCTTCTCAAAATCCAGTACATTTTTTGCCATTTCTACTCCATGCTAAAAAACATTTTTGAAAGTGTTCTTCCAAGTATTTCTAGGTCCAACCAAATGTTTTGATTTTTTGCGTAAAAGATATCAAGCTTTTTTATTTCTTCGGCATCATTCTCTAAGAAATTTTCTACGAACCAGAATCCGGTTAACCCGGTTTTCCCTACATATAAATCACCGTGATAAGAACTATCACGTGGCCCAACAAGACTTTTCTTTCTGATGAATACACCCGGGATTCCGAGAATGAACTGAGTGAATTTACTCTTTTTTGTTCTCGGCTTTTGAAATAAATATATGAAAGGATAAACCAAAAACAAAATTAATGATGAGAGGACTATATCCAAAATCTGTTTTGATGCTCTGTGGAAATAGGAAGAGATATTATACTGTACTTTCAGAAGTGGAATATCATCTAACATTGTAATGGAAGATTTGCCAACCAAATAATCCGATTCTTTGCCGGCAACAAGAAACTCTGCATTCACACCTTGACATTCCGCAACCACAGAAAACATCTGATTGAAAGAAAGATCATCTGAAGAAAAAATTACTTTATCAACTTTTTCATCAACTATGATTTTTTTTATATTATCTACCGTTCCTAAAATTTTATAACTGCCGATTTTTTCACCTATACTTCTTCTTGTCAGCCCGATTATCCCCACAACTTGATATAGTTTCGTAAAAGTTGATTTTAATTTTGATGCAAGTTCTTTAGCCTTGGACTCACTTGCTACGATTAACGTCCGTGATTTTCTTGTATCCGTTTCAAGCCCGATCTTAAAAATTACTTTAAGAGCTATTCTCCAGAACAAGAAAAAAACGAGAACAATTGCATACGTTATTAAGACAACTGCCCGGCTGAATGCAACTTGTTTGAAGAAATAAGTTAGTGCGGATAAAAAGATCATTCCAAACAATAATGAACTTATAGTGCGTAAAATCGAAAACGATTTTTTACTATACGATCCGCTGATAGACGATATTATTATTTGAATAAAAGCAGGAATAAAATAAGCCCACGGTTTTGCATAATCCGGAAAGCCTCTCCAATGCTCATTAGAATATATATTTGCAGCAAGAAGAACGGAGACTGAAAAAGTAAAGAAGTCAACAATAATTGAAAAGAAAGCAAGCTTATAAACATTTGCAAAGGCAATTAATTTTCTGAAAAGTATCGCGATCTGAAGAATTGACTCGATGATGAAAGAAGAAGAAAAATGTTTACGGACAAAAAGATGCATAGCATCGTAAAAGATTTTGGTTTCATCCAAGCTGCTTCTTTTTGTGCTTTCACCTTTGTAATGAATTATTTCTGTACTGTGTACGTAATAGACTTTATAGCCGGATTTTTGCACTCTGTAACAAAGATCCAGATCTTCTCCATACATAAAAAACTGCTGATCGAATCCACCGATTTTCTCATAGACTTCTTTTCTCATCATCATAAATGCACCGCTTACTGCATCAACTTCGTAAGTTTGATTTTCATTGAGGAACGTTAAATTATAACGGGCAAACAATCTGCTCTTAGGAAAAAGTTTGCTCAATCCCATAACCTTTGTAAATGAAGTCCATGGACCGGGGAATCCCCTTCTGCATGCAAGCTGTAGTGAACCATCGGGATTTAATACTTTGCATCCCGCGATACCAACTTGAGGAGTTTTTTCAAAGAACTCCAACATTTTTAATAATGTATCTTCTCTAACTATCGTATCTGGATTGATCAGCAAAAAATATTTCCCTTTTGCAACGTGCAACGCTTGATTATTAGCCGAGCCGAATCCAACATTTTTTTTGTTAGCTATTAATTTTATGTTAGGAAATTTCTCGCGCAGAATTTCAACACTGCCGTCATCCGAATCATTATCAACAATAATTATTTCCGTAGAAATATTTTTTACAGCTTTACGTAACGAATCCAGAAGATTAAGTAAAAATTCTTTTACGTTATAATTGATAATTATTATTGAGAGATCAATCATTGCGTTATTAATTTAATGTACCGAAAATACTTTTCAATCTTAACTTCCATACCATAATAACCGCTTCACGTACAATTTTCTTAGACATCTTTGAAGTGCCCTGTACTCTATCAACAAAGGTTATTGGAATTTCAATAAGCTTAAATCCTTTCTTCCATGCTTTATAATTCATCTCTATCTGAAATGAATAACCGTTGGAATGAATTGCATCAAGATTAATTGATTCCAATACTTTACGGCGGAAACATTTGAATCCTCCGGTTCCATCCTTAACCGGCATTCCTGTAATAATTCTTGAATAAAGATTTGCGAAATAACTAAGCAATAATCTTCTGATCGGCCAGTTAATAACACGTACTCCGTAAATATATCTGCTGCCGATTATCAAATCATGATTATTTACTACTTCCAAAAAATTTTTAATCTCTTTGGGATCGTGAGAATAATCGGCATCCATCTGAACAGCGCAATCATATCCGTTTGCCAGCATATATTTAAAGCCGGCAACGTATGCTGTGCCAAGACCCATTTTTCCCATTCGCTTAATAATTCTAACCCTGGAATTATTTCTACTCATTTCATCAACGGCATCTGCAGTTCCGTCAGGGGAATTATCATCAACAATTAAAATATCAAGTGAAGGGTACGACTCAAGAAGTTCAGGAATCAGTTTTCTGATATTGTGAATCTCGTTATATGTAGGAATTATTACAATTGCTTTCATAATCAAATTTAATTTTAATCGTAATGACCTTTACCGAATAATACTACAAAAACCGTTCTGAAAATTATTTTAAAATCCATTCTTAAACTCATGTTTTCAATATAGAATAAATCGTAACGAAGTTTAACTTTTACATCTTCAATAGTTTCATCGTATTTGTGTTTTACCTGCGCCCAGCCTGTAATTCCCGGTCTAACTTTTAATCTTCTTTTGTAAAGCGGAATTTCTTGTGAAAGTTTTTCAACAAAGAAAGGCCGTTCCGGACGCGGACCGACAAAGCTCATATCGCCTTTCAGTACATTAAAAACTTGCGGGATTTCATCAAGCCGAACCTTACGAATGAATTTTCCAACTTTCGTAATTCTTGGATCATCTTTTGCAGACCAAACGGGACCTGTATGTTTTTCAGCATCTGCAATCATTGTCCTAAACTTTATCATCTTAAAAATCTTTCCATTCATTCCTGCGCGGTCCTGTTTGAAAAACACATGTCCTCTACTATCTAATTTAATAAAGAGAGCAGTTAATAAGGTTGCCGGGGAAGTTAAAACTAGAAGTATAAAAGATAGGACTATATCCATCAATCTTTTAATTTTCTTTTCCCACTCAGGCATTAATTCCGGCATTACATCAATAAGTGGAAAACTATAAAGCTGAGAAATTTTTGCCTGTCCGCTTATAATATCATAAAGATCAGGAACGATTTTTATCTCAACATTTTTTCCTTCACAACGTGAAATGACTTCAAGAATAGTTTCCTCTTCATGTCGCCCTAGAGAAATAATTACATTCTTGATTTGATAATCTTCCAGAATTGTTTCCAGATTGTGTATTGTATCAACAACAGGAATATTTTTAAATGAATTATTAAGCTGTAAACCGTCAACATCAACATAAGCAACAACATCAACGCCCAATTCTCTAAATTTCAAAATCGAATTATGAATTTCATTCGACTTAGGATTAAATCCTATAATTAAAGCATTTCTTCTTCCGATTCCCTTAATCAAGAGTTTTCGTTGAAGACTTCTAATGAATAATCTTCCTGTACTTACCACAAATAGGAAGATTCCCCAGTAAAGGAAAATATAAAACCTTACAGAAGTTGAAACACCGTTTGTATAATCGTCATACAATACTAAAAAGAACAAAATGAAAACACCGACAAACGTTGCCTTGAACAATGTAGATAATTCATCAAATCTTGAAAGAGCAAACCATGTACGGTACATTCCGACAAAAGTAAAAATGACGAGCCAATAAAAATAGACTGCTATCATTGAAAGAAGAATATCGGGCTGAGCGATTAATTCGAACCAGCCGGTTTGGACACGTAAATAGAAAAACAAAACCCAAGCAAGATTAACTGCGATGAAGTCGGTTGTAAGTATTAGAAATTTTTCGGTTCGTCTGTTCATATAAGATTTTTTCGTAGCGCAGATTCTCTATCTGCGCAAATTGTTAATAACATAGATTAAAAATCTGTGTTACGCTTTTATAATTTTGCCAATGTCTTTTCAGAAATATAATCACCGATTGCAAGTGATGCTGTAGCAGCAGGAGACGGTGCATTACAAACGTGAACAACTTTTTTATCTTCAATAATATAAAAATCATCGAGTAAGCTTCCGTCTTTTAAGCATGCTTGAGCCCGTACTCCGGCACCGCCCGGTTCAAGATCATTTGTTGTTACTTCGGGAATCAATTTATTTAATGCACGTACGAAAGCTTTTTTGTTATACGATCTGTAAAACTCGCTTAATCCCATTCGCCAATGTTTTTTTATCAATTTATGAAATCCATTCCAGGTAAAGGTTTCAAATGTGTCAAGTAAATTAAAACTTGTTTTCGTATATCCTTCTCTCTTAAAAGAAAGTACAGCATTCGGTCCGCACTCTCTTTCGCCGTTTATCATTTTGGTAAAATGAACACCTAAAAACGGAAAAGCCGGATCAGGTACAGGATAAATTAATGTATTAACCAAATTATTTTTTTGTTCTTTCAATTTATAATATTCGCCGCGGAAAGGAACGAGACGTAGCTGCAAATCCGGATTAGTCATCTTGGTTATTCTGTCTGCAAATAAACCCGCACATGTTACAACAATATTCGATCTGAAAACACCTCGCGATGTCATTACCTCGCATTCATTTTTATTTATCAATAGTTTTTTTACTTCGGTATTGAATTCAATTTTCCCTGTGGCGCGTTTTATTAACTCAAGATATTTTTCCGATACCTCGCTATAGTCAATAATTCCGGTTTGGGGAACAAAAATTCCTGCCACACATTCAACGTGCGGCTCAATATTTTTTACCTCTTCACGCGTTAATCGTTTTAAACCGACAAGGCCATTTTTGTTTCCGCGGTCAAGAATATTTTCCATTATGGAAATTTCTTTTTCAGTAGTAGCAACAATTACTTTACCACAAATATCGTAACGGACTTTATTCTCATTACAAAAATCAATAAGCATTTTATATCCGCGAACGCAATTCTGCGCTTTCAAACTTCCGGGTTTATAATAAATGCCAGAATGAATCACTCCGCTGTTATTACCGGTTTGATGTTTTGCAACACCGTTTTCCTTCTCTAGAATTAGTAATCTCAACGTTCGGTTCTTTTCTAGTAATTTTAATGCCGAAGCTAATCCTACAATACCAGCACCGACAACAATAACATCATATTTCATTTATCTCTCGGTTGATTGCCAAATTACACTATGTCTTCTGTTTAGGAATTTTATTAATCCTTCAACAACAGCCAGATTAGAAATAACAAAAAAATAGGGGAGCGAGAATATTTGAATTCTTACTTTTATGAAAGTCAGCATAAATCCAATCAATGCAAAAAAATAAAAAAACAATTGAATTAAAAAGAAATCAAGAATTATCAAATCTGAATATGAAAGAAATAAACTAAGGACAAAAACAAGCAGTAAAAGTATTGGCAAAAACCAACGTGTTACTTTATGAGAAAAAAACGCATAACTTAAAAAGGCGTTTTTATTTAAAAGTAATGATTTGAAAAAAACAAGTGTTTGAAAATTTGTAGCACTAAACCGAACTTTCCTTTTGTATTCCGCACGCAAGTTTTTACCTGTGTTCTCATACGCTATTGCATCCTCTCTATATGTAAATTTACAACCTTGAGAAACAACCGAGAGAGATATGTAGAGATCATCGGTAACAGCTTTTTCTGTTGGAATAATACAGTATAATTTTTTTCTAATTGCAAAAAATCCGCCATTAGCAGAAAGCGAAATCCCGCATGTGCCTTCCGCACGTTTAATAATTGTTTCATACTTCCAATATTTTACTTCCTCAACACTGTCGGTACGGGCTTTATTACTATCAATCAGAATTAATTTTCCGCAAACACCGCCAACATCGTCATCAGCAAAATCAACAATTATATTTTTCAGCGCATCTTCATGGAATTCCGTATTCGCGTCTGTGAATACAAGAATTTCCCCTTTTACATCTTTAATAAGATTATTGATTATTCCTGCTTTGCCAAGACGTTTTTCCGATAAATAAACTCTGAGCCAAGGATATTCATTTTTTAATGCTGATAATATTTCGTTGGTTGAATCGCTTGACGCATCGGAGCCGACAAACACTTCCACTTTGCTCAGATCATAATTTTGTGACGCGATATTTTTTATTCTTTCGGAAATAACTTTCTCTTCGTTATATGCGGCAATTAATACCGAAATAGTCGGTTGGAAATTTTTTGACTTTGTGTTGAAAGGTTTTTTTCTCCCGATCAAATAAACAACAGCGGGATAAATAATAAACGAATTTATAATTACTAAACAGATTATTAAAAGCAGTATTTCTAGAAAAAGAATCATTAGTTGTTAATTATTTTTTATTGTAAACATTTTTAGCAGATTCAATTTGCAAAACATTATTAAATATTTTTTCTGTGACGGATTCCCATGAGTAATTCGTAGCTTTGTTAATTCTTTGTTGATTTCGTTTAACACTATTATCTGAAACTGCTTCTTTCAGCATTTTTATAAATTCAGTTTTATCTTTTGCAATAAAAGCTAAATCGCTATATTTTTTTGCTTCCGGCAAATTTGATGAAACTACAGGAATTCCCATTGAAAAATATTCGAGTAACTTCAAAGGATTTGCCGGTATCGTTACCTCGTTTAGTTTAAAAGGAATTAATCCTACATCAAACGCCGAAGCATATTTTGGCAATTCTTTGTAATCTACCGCTCCCAAATAAGTAAAATTTTTGCATTCATAAAAGCGACTTAAATCTCTTGACGATTTTCCTATTAAAACAAAAGAATATTCAGGATAATGATTCACACATTCATAAATAATATCCAAGTCAATCCACTCAGAAATCAAACCGAAAAAGCCAATAACCGGTTTTTTAATTTCTTTGACTTGAGCTGCAAGGTGATCTGTCTTTTTAAAATGATCCGCCTCAACACCTTGCGGTGCAAAAAAAGTATTTCCTTTCGGTGACTTTCTAGTTTGAAAAAGAAAATCTGATACAGCAAATACACTGTCAACCTTTGCAACTAATTTTTTTTCAAGTTTAGAAATTGATTTGAATGCTCTGTCCATATGCGAATAATCATCAACACAGTAAAAGATAGAACATGATTCTCCAAGTCTTCCAACAAGATTATCAGTTATAGGTGCAGATGTAATAAAAATCAGATTTTTTACTTTGTTATAATTTAAAACTCTTTTTACCGTTCTTATAATTGAAATTCGATTGAACCAACGAATAATTTTATAATCATGAAATGGTAAGACAAAAGGGAAAATTAAGATTGGCGTAATTTCCGAATCCTTCCGAGCTTTATCGGTTTTATAAAAAACTTGCAAAATTTTTTGTGCAGAACGTTTGAAATCTGATAATGCAATTTTCGGTTTCCTAAGACCAAGTGAACCCACCCAGAATACTTTGTTATTATGTTTCATCAATACGCGGGCAATGTGCTGAAGAGTGGAAGGAAATCTTCCCCAATCGTCATTAAAAATTATAATATCTCTGTTGGATATCATTTTAACGAAGCATTTTCTGTTTTAGAATTTTAACTACTCTTAATGATGCTTTACCGTTGCCATAAGGATTCTCAGTTTTGAAGAAATTAAATCCGTTTTTCAATTTTGAATCAATCTCATTAAATCTTGAAAGGATTTTTTTCTTATCGCTTCCTGTTAAGAAAGCATAACCGGCTTTTATGGCTTCATTACGTTCTGTTACATCTCGCATTACAATAATCGGTTTCCTGAAAACGAAGCACTCTTCCTGAACGCCGCCGGAATCACTCATTATGAAATGACATTTACTCATAAGGTATAAGAAATTCAAATAATCCAATGGTTCTGTTAAAATGAAATTTTTTGTCTTGCCTAAGATACTTTTTACAGGTCTCAAAACATTTGGATTTAGGTGAACCGGATACACAAAATTGTATTCGGGATATTTTTCGGTTAGTTGTTCCAATGTTCGAAGCAGTTCTTTAATCTCATTGCCGAATTTTTCTCTGCGATGTAATGTGATTAGAATAAATTTCTTTTTGAATATATCCTCACCGTATTTTGATTCAAGTCCGGATTTTATCTGCGAGACAAGTTTTGGTTTACCAAATTTTAGTTTTATCTGGAGCAGTGCATCAACAACAGTATTGCCCGTAACATAAATCGTTTCCGGTCGAGATCCTTCTTTTAGTAAATTTTTTTCCGCATCGTCAGTCGGCACAAAATTAAAATCTGAAATCACTGAAATGAATCTTCTATTGGCTTCTTCAGGATAAGGGTGAAAGACATCATAACTTCTCAAACCGGCCTCAACATGTGCAATTTTAATCCGCTTATAAAAAGCAGCAAGTGCTGATGTAAATGCTGTTGTTGTGTCTCCTTGAACAATTAAAAGCTCAGGTTTATACTTTTCGAATGAAGCCTTTAACTTAATTAATGAATTAGAAGTTATGTCGAACAGAGTTTGATTTTTTTTCATCAAGTTAAGATCATTATCAACTTTCAAATTGAAAATATCCAGCACTTGCTTTAACATTTCTCTGTGCTGACCGGTAGAACAAACAATTGTCTTAAAAATTTTTTCTTTTTGAAATGCTTGAATTACCGGCGCAAGCTTTATTGCTTCAGGGCGGGTGCCGAAAACAATCATAATTTTTTTCATGCAACCGCCTTTGTCTTTTTATGAGGATAAACAAATATCGAACGTAAATAGCAGCCGGACTTTATTATCAATGATTTATTCCCTTTTATTAATCCTAGAACAAAATATAATGGAAAGCGAAGAACTAAACCCAATTCGTGGATAGAAACTGCAAGTAAAAATTTAATTCCCTTAAAATGTTTCTGAAAAAATTGAATTTTAGAAACATGCTGATTACTGAACTTAAACCATAAGTTAGAATCTGTGCCGGCCCCTCCGATATGTATTATCTCGCCATTCGGATAGTAATAAACTTTACCTCCCCTCGTCTTCCATCTATAACATAAATCAGTTTCTTCATAATAGAAATTAAAACGTTCATCAAGTCCGTCAAGTTCTTTTAATATATTGTTTGGAATAAAAAGAAAAGCTCCCTTCACAGCTTCAACTTCAATTGCTCTTTTTTCTAGAGGGTTATTTAGATGATACTTGTTTAAGCCTTTGCTTTCCGGAAATAATTTGTATAGAAATAAATTCTCGCCGAATAGGTTTGAAATAGTATCAAAATCAACAACCGAGATCTGATGGGTGTGGTCCTCATTTAAAAGTTTACAACCGATAATTATTTGATCATTATTTTCTTTAGAAAATTTTACAACCTTAGAAATCACATCCTCAAAAAAGACTACATCATTATTTAGCATTAATATGTATTCGCCGTTTGCTGCCTTAAAACCTTGATTGTTCGCATAAGCAAATCCCTTGCCTGTATCATTCAAAATAAATTTTACTTTTGGATACCTTAAAATAACTTGATCAATTCCCTTCTCTGTTGAGCAGTTATCAATAACAATCACTTCAAAAGTTATTTCCTTCGTCTCTATAAACAATGTTCTAAGGCAATTATCCAGGAGAACAAATGAGTTATAATTAACTATTACTATTGATACATCAACCATTATGAGTCTTCTTAGGAATGAAATAAGTAATATTTTATAGTAAATATAAGTGTTATCAATTAAAGATTTGATTTTTATTTTTATCTTGAAGTTACATTTTTATTCAATCTGGAATTTCTTATGAAAGGGAAACTTCTTGCAATCTGCTTGACCTTTACAATCATCGTTTTGAACTATTCTTCTTTAAATTCTCAATCGTTACAATGTAAAAAATATGAAGCGGTTGAAGGTAAAATAGTTGGGATATGGCCGCATAACGATCGCTTGAAATCAACTGAAAGATTAGAAGAATTGAAAGAACGCTGGGGATTTAATTACATCCTGCTTGCAGCAATATACGGAGAAAAAGAAAAGTCACTCGCAAATTATGCCGGTTATGACTCATTACATATTATGCATCAAATTTATTTACCTGATTTGATCAACAAAAAAGAATCGGTCTTGCGTAACATTAAAAATGTTGGAAAGATCTGGGCTTATTATTTCGATGAACCGATTAGTCGTGAACATTCATATATACAGTTTTTAGATCTTATAAAAGATCTTAGTAACAGCGGATTTTATCCGCATGCAAAATTTATTGTAAGTGAACTTGATGAAAAAAAAGCAGCTCGTTTATTAAGAATTTCAGATGGAATAATGTACAGCGGCTACGGTAATAAAGAAGCTATGGGGCTAGATCAAGTGAAGACGTGGACGGAGTGGAAACAATATCTGGGAGAAAAATTTTCGCTTATTTGGATTAGTTCAGACCAAGATTCAAATGAATATCTAACATTATTTAAAGCCGCACATGATTTAGGATTTAATGCGGTTTGGTTTTATGCGCTTGAACCTATTGGAGACGGTGAGGAAATAAATGACAGCAATTATAAAAAATTTTGCGATGCGGCGGTTGAGTATGGATTTATGAAAGTAAAGTAACTTTTGATAATTTATTCTATAACAATAAAAGAAAGCTTAGAAATCAATTTCTTACCTAATTCTTCCCTATTAATAAGCTTAAACAAAGTAATAATTTCTTGATCACTAAAAAGTTTTGTAAATAAAGTCACAATAATTACCGCTATGCCGGCTAAAATTAGATATGGTATAACAGGCAATATGGAAGCAAACCATAATACCCCAGCAAGAATTATAGACCATACCAATACTCTATACCTTCCGATAGACGGTCTAAAGCCAAATTTGTTAAGTGCAAACAGTATAAAAAGAAATGAAATAAAACTCGCTATCAGTTTAGCTATTGCCGCACCTACATAAGAATACTTAGGAATTAATAAGAAGCAGAAAATAAGATTTATTGTAACCTGAATACCACTGTACATAAAATTGTAATGCTGCTGATTGTTAGCTAATAAAACCGAAAGTGAATAAAATCCGAAAAAAAGAAATATCTGACACCAATAAAGTATGGATGCAGATTGGGCTGTATTAACAAATTCACGTCCCAAAACTAATGTTACTAATGAGGTTGATTCAAAGGTAAAAACGGCGGCCATTACAAATGAAATAAAATAAAGAAGTTTAATAACAAGATTAGTAATAAACTCTGTACTTTCTTTATCGCTAAGACGTTTAACTAAGATAGGAAATACGGTTGTAACAATGGCTCCCGGAATAATGCTTAAGGGCATTGTTAATCTTGTCCCTGCCGAGTAAATACCAACATTCACATCATCTTTGAATGCGCTTAGAATTACAATATCTATCTGCATAAAAATACTTGTAAGGACTACAAATCCAAAGAGTGTAAATGATTCTTTTAATAACCAACTACTTTTTTCAAATGCGACTTCGTATTTATATCCAAATTTTTTATTCAGGAAATAAAACGATAATATAAAACCAGGTAAGTTTGAAATTGCATATGCTATAACAAAATAAAGAACCGGGTCGCTAACAAAAGGAATAAGAAAGATCATTGCCAGTAAAACCAAATTATCAAATATCGAAAGCAGCATCGGATAATGCATTTTAAGATTAACTTTGAATGGTGTTGCCATTAATTCGCGAACGACAACCATCTTAGCAGATAATATTATTGTCGTAAATAAAATATTTGAAAGTAGAATTTCCCTTGAAGTGAATGAAAGAAAAGGGGCAGAAATATTAAATCCAATAACTAACAGAATATAAATTGCGAACCGAAGATTTAACCCTGTACTGAAAAAATGATAATTATTTTTATCTCGAGATAATTCTCTAAAAACAATCGGTTCAATACCAAAATCAACAAGTTTCGAAAGAATGCTAACAACGGCAAGTAAACTACTGAAGTGACCGAAGTAACCAGCGCCCAGGAATCTAATTGCGAAAACAATTGCGATCACATTAGTTACAAACGCAACTGCCTGCCCAATCGAAAGCGAGAAAACATTTTTAGTTACTTTATCGATAACGTAGTTCCATTATTATTTGAATTTACACTTCAATGTTTAATAACGAGTGTGAATATATTCCTTTACCGAAATTATCGAGTGATTCTCAAGTTAATCCAGATTACAATTACAAAATATTAAATTATCCCGAACTTTGTTCGGTAATGTTCACAAAATTGGTAATTAGTTACAATGAGAATTATATTTGAATTACATTATTATCATCTTATGAACAAATAATTCAAGATATAGTATGAATAATAAGAATGTACCCGTTTTTATTCTTTGTGGTGGCCTCGGTACACGTTTAAAAGAAGAAACTGAATTCCGGCCCAAACCCATGGTGCCTATTGGCGAGAAGCCGATTCTTTGGCATATTATGAAGTCTTATAGGAAGTATGGATTTAGAAAATTTGTGTTGTGCCTTGGATTTAAATCCGAGTTTATCAAATCTTATTTTCTGAACTATTCTTCTCTGAATAGTGATTTTACGGTCCATCTTTCAAATAATGAAATTACAGTTCATTCAGTTGATCATAATCTTGACTGGGAGGTTACCCTAGCTTATACTGGCGAGACTAATATGACTGGTTCCAGAATTGCGATTGCAGCAGAAAAATATCTCGGCGAATCAGAGAATTTTGCAGTTACGTACGGTGATGGATTAACTGATGCAAATCTTCGCGAGGAGTTTGAATTTCATTTAGAGCACGGTAAGATTGGAACTTTACTGGGTATTAATCCCCCCTCACGATTTGGTTCAATTAAACTCAATGGCGAAGAAGTAGAACAATTTAATGAAAAACCGGAATTTCTCGAAGAATGGATTAACGGTGGTTATTTTTTCTTCAAGCGCGATTTTTTAAAGTATATTTCGAAAAATGAGAGTTGCATCTTAGAAAGACAGCCTCTAATCAATTTGACAAACGACCAACAATTACGGATGTACCGTCATAAAGGATTTTGGGCCTGTATGGACACTCAACGTGATAGAGAATTTTTAACACAAATATGGAACAGCGGAAACATTCCCTGGGATAAATAAAAAAATTTTTATAGGGCTGGATTAATGAAAGTACTTCTTACAGGACACAAAGGATATATTGGATCACATCTTGTTGCATTGCTAAAAAAAGAAGGACATCAAGTTACCGGCGTTGATTTAAATCTTTTCGAAGAATGTGCATGGGAAAAATCAGTTGATGCCGATAAAGAACTTATTAAGGATTTTCGAGACCTAACTCTGAAAGAATTAGAAAGTCACGACTGCGTAATGCACTTAGCCGCTATATCGAACGACCCGATGGGTGATCTAGTTGAACAATTGACATATGATATAAATCTCAATGGCTCGATCGAGCTTGCAAAAAAATCAAAAGAAGTTGGAATTCCACGATTCCTTTTTTCTGGAAGTTGTTCTGTTTATGGCAAAGGAGAAGTTTTAGATTTGGACGAAAATTCGAAGTTGAACCCGGTTTCAGCGTATGCAATATCCAAAGTAAAATCGGAAGTCGAAATTGGAAAACTTGCAGATAGAAATTTTTCACCAACATTTTTAAGAAATTCTACTGCTTATGGTTTCTCACCAATGCTCAGAATTGATTTGGTTGTTAACAACTTGCTCGGTTGTGCTATTGCTCGTAACGATATAAGAATCATGAGTGACGGATCACCTTGGCGCCCATTGATTCACGCAAAAGATATTGCGAGAGCATTCATTGCATTTGCAAACACGCCAGTTGAAAAAATTCATAATAAAGCTATAAACATTGGTGCTAATAAAGAAAATTTTCAAGTGAAAGATGTAGCTGCCAACGTAGGAAAACTTGTTCCATCTGCAAAAATTGTTTTCACAGGCGAGGTTGGTGAAGACCCCCGTAATTATCGTGTGAAATTTAATTTATTAAATGAACTACTTCCTGAATTCAAGCTTGAATATACCCTGGAATCCGGGATGGATGAATTATACAAAAAATACAAAGAACATAATTTTAATCTTAGCGATTTCGAAGGCAATCGTTTTGTTCGATTGAGAACTCTAAAAAATAAATTAAACAGATTTGGAGTAACAGCATAAATGAAATTTATTCCCACACCACTTAACGGCGCCTTTACAATTGAACTGGAAAAGAGAGGAGACGATAGAGGTTTCTTTGCCCGCGCTTTCTGTCAAAAGGAATTTGAAGCGAATAGACTTAATAATAATCTGGTGCAAATAAATAATTCACTTAGCAAAGATATTGGAACGCTAAGAGGTATGCATTACCAGTTGTTCCCCAAATCCGAAGATAAGATAGTAAGGTGTATTAGTGGCAAACTATTCGATGTTATTATTGATCTTCGCACCGAATCTTCAACATTTAAAAAATGGTTTGGCGTTGAATTAAGTGCTGAAAATAGAATGACGCTTTATGTGCCGAAAGGTTTTGCGCATGGATTTATTACGCTTGAAGAGAACACCGAAGCATTTTATCTGGTTACAGAATATTATTCTCCAGAACACGAAAGAGGAATAAGGTACAATGATCCAGCATTTGGTATTAAATGGCCTATTGAACCTATTGTCATCTCGGATAAAGATTTGAGCCACCCAGATTTTGATCCAACATATCATTTAACAAAAAAAATTACTTAAATGAAAATTTTACTTACTGGTGTTAGTTCATTTACTGGATTTTGGTTCGCAAATGAATTAGCTGATAAGGGCCATGATGTTATTGCAACGTTAACTAAGGACTCAATAGACAATTATGAAGATTTACGAAAAGAGCGAATATCATTAATACTAAAAAAAATAACTCCGGTTTTTAGTTGTAAATTTGGAGATTCTAAATTTTTAGAGATCGTCCGTTCCGGTATTGATCTTTTGTGCCATCATGGCTCAGATGTAACAGATTATAGAAGCCCAAATTTCAACGTTGCATATGCACTTAACCAGAACACTAATAATATCGCTGGCGTCTTAAAACAAATAATTGAACATAATTGCAGTCCAATTATTTATACAGGAAGTGTTTTTGAAAATGATGAGGGCACTGGAACGAAACCATTGAGAGCATTTTCACCATACGGATTATCAAAGAATCTCACATATCATATATTTAAATATTACTGTTCAACATACGGCATAAAACTAGGAAAATTTGTTATACCAAATCCATTTGGTCCGTTTGAAGAAATTAGATTTACAAGTTATCTAGTTCAGAATTGGTTTAAAGGAAATATCCCTCAAATCAAAACACCTTCTTACATCAGAGACAACATTCACGTTGACCTACTGGCTAAATCCTACGAAGAATATGCTAGAAATGTATTTCAAGGATCAGAAATGATTAGTAAAATTAATCCTAGTGGTTATACTGAATCTCAAGGCGAGTTTACAAAAAGATTCGCATCAGAGATGGAAAAGAGATTAAATATAAAGTGTGCTTTTGAATTACTTCAACAAACTGACTTCAGTGAGCCTTTAGAAAGAGTTAATACAAATAGAGTTTCAAAATTTTATAATTGGGATGAAAATAGTTCTTGGGATAAACTTGCCGCTTATTATTTAGAAAAAATGAGAATTGTCTGATCGTCCGGACCAAAACAGATTATTCTAAATATATCTCTCAAGATTTTTTTTATAATATTCGTGAGTAAGTCGAATTCCTTCTTGTATTGAAAATTTTGGTCGCCACAATGTAATTTGATGTAGCTTTGAGATATCTACCGAGACATCGCCGGTTTCAATTTTTTCATAATTTTCAGGCCAGGGGATAAATTCCAGCTGACCATTTTTCACAATTGAAATCACTGAGCGCACCATATCACAAAACCTGGTTGAAGTTCCCGATCCGATATTTACAATTTCTCCTATGGCTTTTTGATTTGCAGCAGTCAAAACCATTGCATCAACTATATCCTCTATAAAAATGTAGTCGCGTAACTGCCGTCCGTCGCCATAAATTTTGATAGTCTTCCCTTCCATAGCTTGTCGCACAAACCAGCCTACAAGAGAATATTTATTGTGTTTGATCTGCTGGCGGGGACCATATGGATTGGTAATTCTAAGTATTGTACATGGAATACCGAAATCTTTGAAATACATCAGAAGATATTTTTCGGAAGTTAACTTATGAATTCCGTACAGACTAAGCGGATTCGTATCACTATGTTCTGTTACAAGTGATTGTTCCACTTTTCCATAAACCATTCTGGAGCTCGAAAAAATTATTCGTACCGAAGGATTATATTTTCTGCAAAGTTCGAGTATGTTCAATGTTGAACGGGCGTTTATATCCATATCTTCGAACGGTATATTAAGGCTATCTATGTAACTCACCTGAGCCGCAAGATGAAAAATGTAATCCGACTTTTCAATTAATGGTTTTATTACTTCGATATTCTGGACATCATCAAGAATAAGATTAATTTTATCTTCAATCCCAGAAATGTTAAACATATTTCCACCGTAAAGAGGATTCATATTATCGATGATAGTAATGTTTGCACCTTGAGATATTAACTTATGAGTCAAAGTACTTCCAATAAACCCCAAACCACCTGTTACCAATACATTTTTATTTGTAAATAAATTTTCCATTGGTTGTTCTGCCGAATTATTATTTCTGGTTCTGCTCTATAATTTCAAAAATTATTCTGTCAAATATAACTCTTTATAACTTTCTGCCATTGTTGCTAATGAAAATTCACTTCTCAACTTAACATTGTGTCCGACAATGCTTTTTCTGTTCTCTAGGATTTTTGTCAATTTATTGATATAGTCATCTATGTCATTCAATTCGAACAGCTGATTCTTATCGCCACCTACAACATCAGGATTACCACCTACATTTGATACCAGAACCGGAACGTCTGAATAGATCGCTTCGATAAGACTGATAGCAACTCCTTCATACCTGGAGGTTAGTGTGAATACATCAAACCCATTTAAAAAACGATGAGAATTCTTTTTTTCGCCAAGAAGGAAAAAATCATTTTGTATTCCGAGTTCATTGATCTGTCTTTTATATAATTCATGATCCTGCCCATCGCCAATGATGATTACCTTTAAGTTTGGAATATTTTTTTTGATTGAATGAAAATTGCGGATTAGAAAATCATAATTTTTTTGGTATGCCAATCTTCCAGTTGAACCGACTATAAAACATTTGGATAAATCCACGCCGCAAGCTTTCGAAAAATATTCTCGGGCATCGGCAGCGGAAAGATAATCGAGATCATTCGGGTCTAATCCATTATGAATAATTTTAGCAATTTTAACCATGCCTGATCCGGTCAGCTCTTCATAATTTAATTTACATTCGAATACTACTTCATCGACCGCTTTTAAAAAAAATCTGAAATATAATGTTGCAAGATATTTGATTAAAAAATTCGGACTGAAATTCTTATCTATAAAAGAAAGACCATGAAAAGTAAAAACCATTTTCGGTTTTCTCTTCATGAACGAAGAAGAGACAGAACCGATAAGTGTATTCGAACTGTTCAAATGAACAACATCATAATTTTTTGACTTCAATAAATTTCGTAATTGGAAAACGAAATAGATTGCATTGTAAACGTTGAAATTCCTTTTTAGAGAATTAAGGTAATAATATTGAATGTCATTCTTCTTCAATTCCTGAAATAAGAAATCGCCATCACCGGCAACCACTTCAACCTCGAAACCAAATTTTTTGAACGTGCGAGCAAGGTTCAAAACAAATACCTGTGCACCGCCTATATCTGATTTTGTAATAACAAAAAGTATTCGCATAAATAACTAATTTCTCGCAATCTCAAATAAATTTTTAAATATTGCTGCTAACCGGGGTCCGTTCGCCTGAAGAGAATATTTTTCTTCCACCAGTTTTCTGCCGGCTAAGCCCATTTTATTTCTTAAATCTGGATCATTTTTCAGTATATGCAAATATTGAATCCACTCCTCCGAATTATTGGCAAGGAAACCATTAATACCATGCTGAACAATTTCCGTATTTACACCTACTGGAGAAGCGATAACGGGTTTGCCGCATGCCATGTATTGGATTAATTTAAAACCGCATTTACCTCTTTCCCATGGACTGTCAACAAGCGGCATAATTCCAACATCAAATCCCTGAACGTCACTTACTTCATTTTCATCTTTCCATTTCCTGATCTCAATGGGAAGTCCGTCCATAGAAAAATCTTTTGATCCGATGACTATTAATTTTGATTCACCGTCAGAGCAGAATAATTTCAATTCTTCTTCTATTGATAAAAGATACTTTGCAGTTGGAGGTGAACCTAACCAGCCGATTACAAATTTTTCATTTTTAATTTCAGTACCTACCAAAAAACGGTCTAAATTTACAACTGTCGGTATTATCTCTATTTGTTTTGTTCGATTAGCTCTCGCACGTGAAGCTAAATATTCATTTCCCGCAACAACTATACTTGCTGTATTCATAACAGCATCAATCTTTTTGCCCAGAAACATTTTTACTATCATGTTCTCATGAAGATCATATCTGTGGAAAAAAGCATCATCGTAATCGACTACAAGCGGGACTCTCGATTTGAGTAACATTTTTTCGAACCAGCGCGGAGCCCATGGAAAAGCTTCTTGTTGCAGCCAGATAATATCAAATTCATATTTTGAGATAAGCAAACCGATCCTTTTCAAATAACCTGCAATGATTTCGGTATATGGAACAGGAGCATTTTCGAATAAATAATTGATATAATTTTTAGTCAGCAAAGGCTGCTCAACTATTTCCCATCCATCTTTCTCAAGGTAAGGCAAATACTGATACATCCGGACCATACTGCTTGAACCGCGCCGATCATATCGAGACAATAATAAAATTTTCATTTACGTAAATAGGTCATTGAGAAATTAATCTTTTTATTAAGAAGCGATACCCATTGAGAATCTCTTTTGTATCACCAGGTCTTTTTTTTATTAAACAGTCTATTATTCTGAAAAACGGTTCACAGGCAATTGTCGTTATGAAAATAGAATAATACGCTAAAAGGCTAAAATGCTTCCTGCAATAAAGCAGTTTACTGTGTAATATATAAGCAAGTCTTTTAGCTTTTACACTTTCAGTAGTTCCGCCGCCTTTATGAAATATTTCGGCAGTGGAGAGATAATAATTACTGAAACCAATTTTTTTTGCTCTTAATGCTAGATCGAGATCTTCAAAATAAACAAAAAATCTTTCATCGTAGCCGCTCAAATCATCATATAATTTCCGCCGGATCATAAAGAACGATCCCATTACCTGATCTACAAAGCGGCTGTCTAAATGGTCCCACTCGCTCATGAAATGTCCGGGAAAGATCCGCGGGAAAATTTTATCTAGCCCGAATGAGAAATAGATCATTTTGAACGGTGTGGGAAACCGCGCACAATTTCTGCTGACAATAGTTTCTTCGTTGATTTGTTTAATCCCGATTATTCCAATTCTTTCGTTTCCCTTTTCTAGCATGAAAGAGATAGGAACTGAGAGTGAATCCGAAAAGAGATGTGTATCAGGATTTAAGAAAAGTAGAAATTCAGCTTTACTTCCTTTTGCCCCTTGGTTGCATGCTTTTGCAAAACCAACATTAATAGAATTTTTTATTACTTCAACCGGTAAATCAACATTTAATATTGATTCAACTGACCCATCCTCGGAAGCATTATCGATTACAACAACTCTATTTAAAACAAAACTTTTATCCAGAGTATTTTTAATTGAACTCATACAATTCAGAAGAAGCTCACCTGCATTCCAATTAACAATAATTATATCTAATGAGTTTGACATTAAGCGCCAATAATTATTTATACTTTACGAAGGAAGAAGCAAGCCATGTCTCCATCATTATTCTGATTAAGCTCTTTAGCTTTCCTTTTATAATCTTTGATCTGTTGACTTGTGAAAATTGATTCTTTGGATTTATTCCAGAATGATCTTCTGTCATAAAGCGGTATATCCTGTTGAAATTGTTCGCTCCCCCAGAACTGAAAATCCCAAGATTCATAAATTACTTTATCCAAAGAGAATCCGGTTAGGGCAGATAATTCTCTTATTCCAGTAACTGTTGGAATTGATACGTGACGTGGTGCATCTAGTTGAACCCAATTAACTCCATAAGTCCGCCAGGCAAAACCACCCATAACTGGTAAGCGTATTAATAAATATTTGTTATGTTTTAATAATGTATTAGCTTTTAATAAATCATTCTGTGGATTAAAAACATGTTCTAGAGAGTGATTAAACATAATAAAATCATACCTTTCATTGACGTCCTGTATGCTGCTTTTGAAAATTTTTAATCCCTTTTTCAGGTATTTATTCCCAGCGATATATGGATCAATTCCAGTTAAATTAGAAAATCCATATCGATGCATAAGGAACAACAACCCGCCCCCTCCACTACCAACATCAAGAATAGCATCTCCAATCTTAACATCTGCGATCCTTAAGAAATCACCAATAGGTGGTGCCCACCATATTTTATTTGCAATCGCTCCAAGTATGCTGGTCGATTGATATGAATTCTCGAATCTCTTTATTTTAAGCCACTCCTTTAATACGTTATTTCGTTTCACTTCAAAGGATAAATAGTTCGAAGGATAATATTTTTCAAGGTCACTGGGAATTTCTTTAATCTGAATACTGCCACAATTTGCACATACACAATAATCGAACTGATCTCTGAATCCAAACATCATTTCACAAATTTTAACAATATCTTTTCTATTAGTACTATTACAAAATTTACACTCATACATATTTATTTCTACTCCAAATACCATTAGCGTCTACTTTGAATCAAGAAATTCCAACTTGTTTTTTCTTGAGATATAATTAAAAATTATTAAAATGACTAAAACATTATAAACAAACCATAAATAACCGATCGAACTATTAAAGAATGAAAAAATAACAGCAAATAAAAACATTCCATAGAGAGCATATTTTTTCAAACTTGGATTTGATCTAAAAGAATAATACAGAGACGATAAAGAAATTCCTCCAACTAAAGGAATAGCAAACACCCCAATTATTCCGAAATCTCTGTAGAAGGTCCATAATGCAGAATAGGTATTATAGTTTCTGGTTAAAAGGAAAGGAGTGTCGTTTATATAAAAATATTCTCCAATCCAATGCTTCAAACCGGTTATTGCTGTAACGAAATCAAAAGTATAATAGCCATAAGTGAAGTTTTCCAGCTTAGTAACAGAGTGAGCATAATTTTCCAGATTCATTACAACATACATATAAGGTTCAGTGAAGACAGCGTACTGTGGAGAATATTTCATTTTTGAAATCCGGTACAAAACTAAAAAGATAAATTCACCCACTCTGAAAGATGAGATCAAATAAAAAAATACTATGGTAATAACCCCAGAGATAAGTACGGTTTTAAGTTTGAGTCGTGTAGTAGTGTAATAGAGTAAAACTACAATCATCATTATCGTTAAAAATATTTGATAACGTTGAAGCGTCATTGCATACATAACTACTGAGATCATTGAGATTAAAATCAGGACCCATTTTTTCAGCTTTTCTTTTTTTTCGAAGATCCCATACAATACGGAAAAGAATCCGATTGGAACAACATTATGCATGAATAAACCGAGACCAAACATTGTAAAGTTTTCGCGGGCTTTACCGGGTTTTGCACTAAATATTGGAAGTTCGCCGACTTTAAGATAAATTACTATGTAACTGATCAGGAAAAGAACAAATAAAAAAAGAACAGTTTTATATAGCTTGGAGTGATCAAAACTAAAATTCTTTCTTTGCTCTCTCAGATTACCAACAGACCAAACTTTTTTTTCTAACTTCAAAACATAGACTAAGATTACTCCGATTAGGAATGCAACCGGGCCTATCAAAACAAATATCCATACTTCGAAACTCCATTGGCGTTGGAATCCGCTCAGTTTCAAATCTGTTAAGCCAAGTACGAGTGCCCAGACAAAAGCACCTACTCTAGCTGGAGAAAATACATCGGTCTTGGGCTTCAATGATACAGCAATTATTATCAGACAAACACCAAATGATATTAATGAAAACAAACTCATGTTAATGCAAAACCTTCTTCAAATTAAAATATGCGGCAACACCTTGTCTATCATCGTTTGAAAATCCGACAAAATACGCTAAAGGAATGTAGACAATTGTCAAAATGATGGCTAATGCAAGGGCGTGATTTAATGAAAGTAGTATTATCATTATCATAGCAAGAGTTAATACTACCAATACTCTGCTCTCAAATAACCATCTAACATATGATTGTTTATTAGAGAAAATGTACGCAATACAAACTACAATATTAATTCCTATCGAAACAAAAGCAGCCCCCAGTATCCCATACGCAGGTATGATAAAATAGTTAAGCATAAAACTTGCGAACGTGGCAACTATTACGATGACCATCCTGAAGTATTGATGTCTTGAAGTAGTAAGCATCATTGCGTATGGTTCGCCTATAAAACGGAAAAATATTATGATCGAAAAAATTTTTAAGATTGGAATAGCTTCTTTATAAAGCTTATGTCCGTATATAATCGAAATTATTTGTTCCGAGTAAAAGAATACAACTATAGAAATTGGCAAAACAGTTAACAAAAACACTTTAAAATAAAGACGGCTAAGGATTTTCCATTTTTCAAAATTCTCATAATATAAGCGTGAAAGAACAGGCAGCATTGTGCTAAAAGCAATATCGCTAAGAATTAGAATAAGTAGCATAATATTAAATGCTGATTTGTATATGCCAACGTCATTGTCAGTTTTCCATATGCCAATAAGTATAGTATCTAATTGAAAAAATAGATTTCCAAAAATGAAATGTAATCCATAAATCAATATTCGATTAACAATATTTCGCCATTCGTCAAAATCAATACCTATAAAATTGGCGCCGACTAAAGAGATAGCTTTTTGAACGGAAAGAATAACGCCAAGTAATCTTGTAATCACAAACAACAGCATAACATATATTAAAGGAAGCTTAAGTATGCCAAAGACAACAAGAAGAATTAGAAATATAAGATTAGTTATAAATGAGATTTTCGTTTCATAATAAAACTTCTCAAATCCTCTGAAGATAGCATTAAAAAAATTTGTGAGGGTTGTGAACAAGACAAATAAAGTTAAGGCATATATAAGCGTTCTACTTTGAACACTAAACGTTTGAAGACTTGGAACCGTTAACATAATCGCACAGCTTATCAAAGCAAAAATTAATTTCATCGAAAAATATTTTCGACCAATTTGAGCGGCATTGTCTCGATTATTTGCAATTTCTGTAGTAAGTAAAACATCAAATCCAAAATCTGCAATTACTATACATATGGTAGCAATCGTGTAAGCGATAGAAAATTGACCAAAGGCTTCAGGACCGTATAACCGGGCAATTCCCACTGCAATAAAAATATTTGTGAGTAACCTGATGGCTTGTGTAAAGAAAAGAAATAAAGAATTTTTCCATATTGGAACACGATTTGTTTTCATCTAACTTTTTATCGTAGTCGTTTTCTACGAAATAGACCAAAGTCGGATTTGACTGTTTCAATGAGCAAATCAAATCGTTTACTATCAACATTTCTAAGACGTTGGACACCTTCTATAAGGATTACTATAATAAATCCAATGGACGTTGAAATAACAAATCCTAATAAAAGGTACAATGAAATTTTAGGCTTGGATTTTCTTTCAGCAGGTCCAGCTTTATCAAGAACAAGCACAGAAGGTGTATTTCTTACCTCTTCAATTTTAGCTTGTTCATAAAGCGGTTGAATAAATTCAAGAATTTTATATTGAATTTCTAAATTTCTATAGATTTTTAAATATTGATTACCAAGTTCTGGAGCCTGCTTAAAGGGAATTAAGAGTTTAACTTCTTTTTGAGAATCATCTTTACCGGTATTAAGTAAATTAATTTTTTTCTGTAATTCATCCATCTCTACTCTAGCATTTTCTGTAAGTGGATGATCCATTCCATAAGTTTGTTGTAAAACATTGAATGCTACTTCCTTTTTATATAACTCAGCATAAATATTAGACATTGACTTTACCGTTGCTTCTAACTGCTCAGGAATAGCTATTACTCCATATTTTTCTTGAAAAATTTTCATACTAGATTCAAGATTATTAATGTCATCTACACTTTGGAAGTATCTCTTCTCAACAAATTCTCTATTTGCTTTCGCATTTGTTACACCTAATTCTGTATTAACCTCATTTAATTTTTGAACCAGATAATTTGCAATATCTGCAGCTTTTTGTGGATTTCTATCATAAACCGAGATGGTTAAATTACCTTCATCTTGAATTTCAAACTCACAATTCGATTCCCAATCTTTTACTACTTTATCATAAAAATCATTCTCTCTTTCATATTCTTTTCTTAGATCAAACTTTCTGATCACCTCATTAGTAATCGTTGCGCTCTTAAGTATTGCTTTATATTTGTCAGTTTCAGAATTGCTTCCAGTTAAGGCAGCCAGACCTCTTCCGGATGAAAATCCTTTAGCTAAACTTGTAAGACCAGAGAGTGATGATAGTAAATCATTCTTTTCTGCGGGCAAGACCGAAGCTGTGGATTGATACCATTTAGGGGAAAGAAGAGCATATATAGTTGTACCAGCAGTAGCTAAAAAAATAAAGCTAATTAAAAACCAACGGTAACGAACAGTTACCGTGACAAACTCAAAAAATGTATTCCCTACAATCTGATTATCGCTGCTTTGATTCATATTAATACCTAATAATTATACTATGATAAAAAAATTATTTTCCAGCCTGAACTATGATTAAGATAATGGTGGCAATCGCAGTTACGATACTTGAAGCTGCTCCAAATTGTTTTAAATAGTAATCAAATCTCTTGGGAACATCTTTTGGAACATATATAAAATCACCCGGATCTATTTGCATATCAGAATCAGCCGTAAGCCATGTCCTTGTCTTTGCTTTGATTATTTTAATTTCGCTATCAGCCAGTTCTGTTTTACCGCCGCTTTTCTGCAAATAATATTTCCAGCTTTTTCCTTTTTCATAATTAACAAATCCCGGTGTATAAACTTGTCCAAACAAATAAACTAATTCTTCTTTATATGGAATAACGACTACATCGCCATCACGAACAATATATTTTGAATCGCTTGTTGTATCAGAATTGATTTTTGTAAAGTTTACAATACTTTGATTTTGAAATACTCGTAATGCATTATCAACATAGAAAAAAGAAGTGTCCTCTGCTGCAAGATCTGCTGAGCGAAGCATAAGAAGTTGTTCGGTCATCATCTCGTTATAAATTTTTTCGTAGAATTTTTGTGTTAGAATAACATTTTCTTCTTTTTCGTAGGTTTCCTTAAAAGCTTTCATTTTTAAAAGTTGAATATCATTTGTACCGCGGATTAATTCACTTTTTTCGAGTGAGGCATTATTAGTGAACCCGCCAGCTTTGTTGATAACTTCTCTAATAGTTGTATTATTCTTTGTGATATATATATATCCGGGTTTCTGAACTTCACCAAGAACTAATACTTTAAACACTCGTTTTTCATTTTCATCAAACATAACACGAATTCTATCTCCGCGTTTTAATATTACGTTATCACTAATAGAAGCAATTAACAATTCTTCTTTTTCACCCTTATCTTTCAAGCGAGATATTTCAACAGACTTTACATCATCATAAGCAAGATTTATTCCGCCGGCAAATAAAATTGCATCTGAAAGTTTATCACCTTCAACAAATTGAAATTTTACCGGTTTGTTCACAGCGCCATTTATATCTACAAAATTCCTTTCATCATCATAAGTTGGAAAAACAATTACGTCATCGTTCATTAGATACGGATTATACTTAAAATCGCCTGTCAATCTGAACTTTAATAAATCAACTTTAATAATTTCACCGCTTATTCTCTTTAGAGTTATATCCCGCAGAGGATATCTGTCTAGTCCTTGATAAACTTGTTTAATAGTTTCAAGTTGATTTAGCGATGATGTAATTTTTTCTTTCGCTTGTGTAAAAAGTATTGTTATAAAATGATCTACTCTTTGCGACCTATATGCTGTAAATGAACCGGTAACAACAAAATCTCCGCCCACAGTTACAGTAATCGGCTGCAAGAGTTGTGTATTCATCTGTTTATTGAGCGTTGATTCTTGCTCTTGTGCCAATAGTGCACCACTTGATAAAATTATTATTAATAATAGTTTCTTCATAGCATTCTTTTTTAATTCTGATTAAATCGCTCACTATACTGAGCATAATAATATTTTTGATATTCTCCTGAAATAATTCTTTTCCACCAATTTCTGTTTTGCAAATACCAATCAATTGTATCACCGATAGCATTTTCAAAATTAAAACTTGGTTTCCAACCTAATTCATTTTTAATTTTTGATGAATCTATTGCGTACCTGCGGTCATGGCCGGGTCTGTCCTTTACATACTCAATTAATTCTTCTCCTTTGCCTAGCTTTTGTAAAATCAATTTTATAATCTCAATATTTTTCATCTCACGACTAGCACCTATATTATATACTTCTCCAATCTTTCCATTTTCAAATACAAGTTCTACTGCTTTGTTATGATCAATAACATAGATCCAGTCTCTTACATTTAATCCATCACCATAGACAGGTAGTTTTTTTCCATTTAGCGAATTAATAATCATCAACGGAATTAATTTTTCCGGGAATTGCAACGGTCCATAATTATTTGAACATCTGGTAGCTACAACAGGCAAACCAAAAGTGTGGTGAAATGACAAAGCGGTAATATCCGCACTTGCTTTACTAGATGAATATGGACTGTTGGGACTAAGGGGAGTTTGTTCGGTAAATAAACCAGTGTTACCTAAACTACCATAAACTTCATCGGTAGAGATTTGTACAAATTTCTCAACTTGATATCTGCGAGCAGCCTCGAGCAAAACTGTTGTTCCTATAACATTTGTTCGGTAGAAAATTTCCGATCCGAGTATACTCCTATCAACGTGAGATTCTGCTGCGAAATTTATAACAAATTTTAGATTAAATCTCTTAAAAAGATAATCTACCAACTCATTATTTGAAATGTCCCCTTTTACAAACTTATAATTCTTGTTTTTCTCAACCTTTTGGAGGTTTTCTAGATTTCCAGCGTAAGTAAGTTTATCTAAATTGACAATAAAATAATCATCACGTTTAGAAAGAATATAATTGATAAAGTTACTTCCAATGAATCCGGCACCGCCGGTTACAAGTATGTTTTTGGTTGCCATCAATTAGAATGCAATTAATCCAAAGTAAATACCGGTTTGTATAAAAAATGTATTGCTGTTTGAATCAGATGGAACATTTCCTATATCCTGATTATTATCAACTTCCCATTTGCTTGCAAAAGTTGTAATGTAACCACCGCCAATTCTAACTGCAATAAATCTGCTTAACGGAATATCAACATTCAGTGTCGGAGATATTGTTAAGAAACTATTAGAAATTTTTCTATAAATGTTCTGAGTAGTTTTATTATTAACTTCATTCCAGATACCGTTCCATGAAAAATTATTTTGATTCTGAAAAATCTCTATACTGGAAGATCCAGCTCCTATAATAGCTCCAACCGAAACCGCAATATTTTTTATAAATGGTAAAGAATACTCAACAGTTACTCCACCAAGTCCATAATTATATTTTACTTCTTTATTAAATCCATTGTTAGTACCGCTTGAAGTTTGGGTTCCGCTTAATCCAATCCCACCAATTCTTAAATTATCCACAAGCATTATGTAAGCATAACCCCCGCCGCCGTAAACTATCATTCCTTTACTCGAAAGGTTTTCCAATCCCATAATTTTTATCTGGGTATTAACAGCGTCAACATTTGGAAAGACAAAAGTTGGAGAAAACCCGCCGGCTGCGCCAAATCTTCCGACCCAGCCTACATCCTCACCTTCTTGGGCAAATGATGTACGAAGTGAAATTAACATTAAAATAAGGAATAATAATTTTTTCATAGGATTAATTTGTGTGTCTTTTTTGTGGATAAAATTAGCAATTCCATTAACAAAACGGAAATTATTAATCACTAACTTTACATTAATAAATAAAGACCGCATTGATTTTCATATCTGTTCACCACAACAAGGAGAAAACCAATAACGGCCTTTAATAATGCCGAATTATTCGCTGTCGGATTTTAAATATTTTATTATTCTGACAGCTTTTGTTGCAAAGAGCGCTATAAAAAGAAACATTGCACCTAATAATATTAGTCCGTTCATATCATAGTACTCCTTTATTTAATTGTTACAATAAAGGAAAAACTTTAATCCATAATCTTTCTTAAGAATGATGAACTATCTTCTTCATCTCTATTCTTATTGCTGTAATAATCGTTCTCTTCATAATCATTTTTTTCTGCCTTAAATCCGGTTTCCAATCCGCTTTGATCAAACAAATCAGGATTTGTTTTCTTTACTCTTAAGATTGTAGGAACATTTAGATCGTCACTATTTTCTAATTCTATTGCACCGCGTTTGGTTGGGAACCCGCCCATGCCTACAACTTTTTTCTCTTCACGCTTTCTTTCTGCTTTTTCCGTTTTCAAATTGCTGATAGGATTTGAGCTCGCCTTAGTTTCAAATCCGGTTGCGATGACTGTGTAAGAAACATATTCATTCATCTGATCTTTAATTACTGTTCCAAAGATTACATTTGCTTCTTCTCCGGCAGCTTCAAAGATCACATTATTTCCGGCTTCTACTTCCGCCATCGTCATATTTGTAGGACCGGTAACATTTAGAAGAATATTTTTTGCACCTTTTATTGAAACACCCTCAAGCAGCGGTGAAGAAATCGCTTTTTGTGCTGCCTCAACAGAACGATTTTCTCCGCTGGAAATTCCACATCCCATTAATGCTTGTCCGCTGTCTCTCATAACAGTTCTTACATCAGCGAAATCAACATTGATAATTCCTTTAACGGTAATTATATCAGCTATACCGCGGGTTGCTTCAAAAAGAATTTCATTTGGTTTGTTAAATGCAGCTTTTGCTGCCGTAGCTGTATCAATAATACTTAGTATTCTGCTGTTCGGTACTACGATCAGACTATCTACCAATTGACGCAGTTCTGTAATTCCTTCATCAGCATTTTTCATGCGTTGTTTACCTTCCCACGTAAAAGGTTTAGTAACAATTCCGATGACGAGTGCGCCAAGACTTTTAGCAATAGAAGCAACAATCGGAGCTGCCCCTGTTCCGGTTCCACCGCCCATTCCCGACGTCACAAAAACCATATCGCTTCCTTCAAGCATACGGGTAATTTTATCGCGATCTTCTTCAGCTGCTTTTCTTCCTACGTTGGGATCTGCACCTGCTCCAAGTCCGCGCGTTACATTTGTCCCAATTTGAATTTTGTGAGTAGCCAAACTCTCTTCAAGAACTTGGGCGTCTGTATTTACAGCAATGAATTCAACGCCAGATAATCCGCGTTCAATCATACTGTCAATTGCGTTGCAACCTCCTCCGCCTACACCAACTACTTTTAATTGTGCAGACATCGGTCTTTGTGTTTCAAGAGTGAAGAAACGGGGTCTCTTTTCCATTGTGGACATAACTCCTCCTTGTTGTGGTATTTTATAGTTTATCAAAAAATTCTTGTAATCTTTTGAATAATTTGCTCACATTGAATTTACGTTCTGAGCTACTTGCTTTTACTGTTGTAAATTGTTCTGAAGATGATTTTCCCGGTATACCTCTAATTAATCCTGCTACTGTTGCGAACTCAGGACTTTCAACTTCGTTCGATAAACCTGAACCAAGATCAAGAGGAACACCTATCCGAGCAGGCATTCCAAAAACTTCTTCGGCTAATTCCGTACAACCTTTTAGTAATGATCCGCCGCCGGTTAGTACTACTCCTGCTTTAATTTTATTTTTGAATCCGGCTTGACGCAGTTCATTATCAATTAGTGCAAATAATTCTTTCATCCGAACACTGATTATTTGTGTAAGCAGTGATAAAGGAATTTTTACGTTTCCTCTTCCGCCAACACCTTTAATAAAAATATCTTCATCTTTAATGATCGCATGTTCGGTAGCATAGCCGTATTCTTTTTTAAGTTTTTCCGCATCGGCAGTTACAATTCCTAAAGTCTCGCGCACATCGTTTGTAACCTGATTACCTGCAACTCCAATTACTTTTGTGTGTTTAATTGCTTTACGGTGAAAGACAGCTATATCAGTTGTTCCGCCGCCGATATCAATCAACAAAACGCCTAAATCTTTTTCGTTTTCATCAAGCACAGCAAAACTTGACGCAATAGGTTGAAGCACATAATCTTTAACCATAAATCCCGCACGCTCAACAGATTTTTTTATGTTTTGAATTGCAGGTATCGAAGCAAGAACTACATGATTCACAGCTTCCAAGCGTGAACCACACATACCGATCGGGTCATCAATTCCACCTTGATAATCAACTGAATATTCTTCTGGAATGATGTGAAGTATCTGGCGGTCAGAGGGAATTCTAATAGTTTGAACATCGGCCCGCAAGCGATCCAAATCCTGCTCTGTTATTTCCCGTTCAGGATTGTTTATCGTTACATAATTTCTGTGACGTAAACTAGTTATGTGCTCGCCTGCAACTCCAACATTTAATTCTTTCACGGTTAGACCTGCTCTGTTGGAAGCAATATGCATTGCTTCATTAATCGCATCAGCAGTTTTAGAAATATTAGCAACCAATCCGCGATTCAATCCTTCGGAAGGAGCTACGCCAAATCCGAGAATGTTAAGATTATTTTCAACCTGTTCCGCTATTACCGCGCAAACTTTTGTTGTTCCAAGATCAAGTCCTGCTATTACATTTTTTTTCATGATTTATTTTGACCCTCCTGGCTATTCTGTTCTGTAATTCCTAGATATACGTGTCCGCCGTAACGCAAATCCACATACTCCATGTAATTATTTATTTCTTTTCCCTTCAAATAAGTCCAGAAATTATTGAAGTAGATTACTTTTCTAATTTCGTTTCCTCTTCCAATTATTACCGGATAATTCATACTTGAGAAATAGAGAACAACATCGTTTCCGTTTTGCAAATCAATTGATGATAGGCCATCGTACAACTCCGGATTTAATAATTTTACCGTAGTTATAATTTTTGATGCCAATACGATGTCGTTAATATTTTTTAGTGAAGATAAAATTTTCATTCCGTTTCCAAGAAGCGGATTTGAAATGATCGGGTAATCAATTTTCTTAGTCTGTGGAAATACCGGAAGTATTTGAAGACTTTCTGTAATTATATACTGGTTTGTACTGTCTACTAGTATTGAGTCAAATGTCTTTTCGATTATTTTTACTGAAACCTTACTGTTGCCGTCGTAACGTACCTCCGCTTGTTGAACGTAAGGATGTTTTTCAATCCTATCTTTTATGATTTGAAGTGTCAGCTTATCATAATTATTCTTATCAAGCAGATTTGCATAGCTTAAATACTGTTCTTTTGATAAATGAATATTCCCATCAAGAGAGATCAAACTTATTTTATAGTCAACCTCGTTTTTCAATCCAACCGATAGATAGATAATCAATCCAATTGCCAGAATTAAAAAGAGCGTGCTTAATATTTTTATTGTCTTAGCCATTAATTATTTCTTTTTCTCTTTTAAAAATGCAACAAACTTTTCACCGTACTTCCAAATATCACCGGCTCCCATTGTAATAACGAGGTCATCTTGCTTATAAATTTTTTGAAGCAGTTCCGGAATTTTTGTTTTATCGGGTTCGTAATAAACATTCTTATGTCCAAAATCTTTCGCTATGTTGGCAATCAGTTCACCAGTAATTCCTTCAACAGGTTTTTCTCTTGCCGGATATACATCGGTACAAATAAATACATCCGAGTTTAGAAATGATCTGCCGAACTCAGCATAAAAATCTTTTGTCCGTGAATACAAATGCGGTTGGAATACTGCCACTAATCTTCTATTCCATCCGCGCCGGATCCCATCCAACGTTACATTTATTTCTGTCGGATGATGACCGTAATCATCAATGACCATTACCTCTTTGTTGTACTTTACTTCAAATCTGCGGTAAACGCCGTTAAATGATTCTAGAGATTTCCTGATTACACTGAACTCAACGCCCATTTCCTTTGCAATTATTATTGCAACCAGAGAATTTTTTATGTTGTGCAATCCAGGAATATTGATTCTAATTCTTCCAAGTTCTTTACCAAGATAAATCACACTAAACTCAGAATGATTTTCCGAATGAGAAATATTTGTTGCACGAATATCTGCTTGCGGAGTTATTCCGTAAGTAAAGATCTTTTTATTTATCTGCGGAATAACATCCTGAAGAGCGGGTTCATCAAGACAAAGAACTACAAAACCGAAGAATGGAACTTTGTTTGCAAATTCTACAAATGCAGATTTTATATCATTCAAATCTTTGTATGTATCTAAATGTTCTCTCTCAAGAGTGGTCAAAGCGGCAATAACCGGAGTTAATTTTAAAAACGTTCTATCGAATTCATCAGCTTCAACAACAATGTAATCTCCATGACCCAGACGTGCATTTGTTCCGCCAAGACCGCTCAATTTTCCGCCGACAATAATTGTCGGGTCAATTCCTGCTTCTGTTAGAACTAATCCTACCATTGATGTTGTTGTTGTTTTACCATGCGTACCGGCAATTCCGATTCCGTATTTCATTCTCATACATTCTGCAAGCATCTCGGAACGTTTGATGACCGGAATTTTTCTTTTTAATGCTTCTTTCACTTCCGGATTTTCAAGATTAACTGCCGATGAATAAACAACCACGTCGGCTTCTTTCAAGTTTTCCGGTGAATGTCCTTCATAAACTTTGACACCTAAACTTTCCAATCGCTCGGTAACCTCAGTTTTATTTAAATCGGAACCCGTAATATTAAATCCCTGGCTTAATAAAATTTCTGCGATACCGCTCATTCCAATTCCGCCGATACCTACAAAGTGAACATTTTTAATAGTCATCATCATAATTTAAGTCTCATATTATCTCTGCAAATCTGATTGCACTTTCAGCAATTATCTCTGCAGCTAATGGTTTTGCAAAAGATGAAATATTTTTTTTCAAAATTTCCTGGCGTACTTCGTTAAAGATTAATTCATTCACTACCGGAAAAAATTCGTCTTTCAAATTTTTATCTTCTATCAACTCTGCCGCGTTTGCAATTTTCAAAGCCCTAGCATTCATATACTGATGATTAGCCGCAACATTTGCCGAAGGAACGAATACAGCCGGCAACGATAAAAATGAAACTTCCGCTATTGTTGTTGCACCGGAACGTGCAAGTACAATGTCCGCCGCCGAGTAAGCTGCCGACATATCCCTGATGAACGGAAATATTTTTACAGATTCATGTGAGAATCCTTTATACTGTTCAAAATAAAATTGACCGGTCTGCCAGATGATTTGTATGTTGTTCGATACTAATTGTTTTAAATTTTCTGCTACTGCCATATTGATTGATCCCGCACCGCCGCTTCCACCGATTATCAGCAATACTTTTTTCAATTCACTCAAACCGAAATCTTTCCTCGCTTCGGATTTATCACTCAATTTTAAATTTATTCTAATCGGGTTGCCGCTTAATTTCAACTTTGATTCGTCTCTGAAATATTTTTTTGATTCTTCAAAGGTGATATGAATTTCGGTTGCTCTCTTTTCAAGCATTCTATTTGTAACACCAGGGTAACTATTCTGCTCAAGCAGAATTACTTTTGATCCTAGAACCGAAGCTGCCCAAATTACCGGACCGGATACATAAGCTCCGCTTCCGACTGCAACCCGTGGTTTAAATTTAAAATTGACCATCAGAGATTGAATTGCCGAAATCAAAAGTTTTAAAGGAAACAACAGATTGCTTAAAGATAATTTTCTTGAAAATCCGCTAATCCAAATTGATTTAAAATTAAAACCATATTCAGGAACAACTTTTTCTTCAATTTTATTTTTAGCGCCAACGAATAATATTTCCGCTTCAGGTTTCATTAACCGAATTTGCTGTGCAACAGCAAGTGCCGGATATAAATGACCGCCGGTTCCGCCACCTGCAAATACAAAACTATATGGAGTTCTATTCTTCATTACACCTGAGCAATTTTTAATTCTGTTGTTTTTACTGTTTGTCTTCCAACGTTTACAATTATTCCAATAGATACTGCAAATAGAATTATAGATGTTCCGCCGAAACTGATAAATGGAAAAGTGATTCCTGTTGTTGGAATTAATCCTGTAACCACGCAAGCATTTATAAAAGCGCTAACTATTATGTTGAATCCTAAGCCAAGAACGAGAAGCTGACCAAATCTATCTTGTGCTTTTTTGGCAATGACCAAACAAACAGCGAACAAAAAAAGGAATAAGAACAACACTGCTATTGCGCCGATAAAACCAAGTTCTTCACCAAGGATTGAAAAAATAAAATCGCCGTATGATTCCGGAAGAAATAAATCACTTTGCCTGCTATGTCCTAATCCAACTCCCAAAAGTCCCCCGCTCCCTAAAGCAATTTTTGCCTGCTTCACTTGAATATTTATGTCACCACCGTTTATCAAACTTTCTATAAATGTCATAACTCGTTCACGTGAGTGTTTGAAAATCATCATTCCAGATCCAAGAACTAATATTGACGGAACAATAATTCCAAGTATGTGTTTCATTCTTGCACCGGCAACAAATAGGATCACAAAAGATGTAACTGCAACAATCAGACTTGTACTTACATTAGGCTGTATAAAAATTAATCCGCTAACTATTACAATCCAGAACAACGGAAGCTTAAATCCTTTCTTAAAATCTTTCAGTTCATCACCCATTCTTTCCAGCATTACAGCCAAATGAACAATCAAAATAACTTTCGCCGCTTCGGAAGGTTGGAATTGCAAAAATCCGAGATCAATCCATCGTTGAGCGCCTTTAACTTTTGGTGCAAAAAGAAAAGTAAAAATCAGCACGGCAATAATTAGTATTAGCGCCAATTTGCTATACTCACGATACTTATCATACGGGAAGTAGGAAAAAAATATCATCATACCAATCGCTGCAATTACTTTCCATAAATGTGATTTGAACAAAAAGTAAAAACTGTTAAACCTGGAAAAACTGTAAGTACCGCTGGCAGTAAAAACCATAATTGCACCTAGGACAATAAATCCCACAACTAAACCAATTAATATTTTAACGGATGTATTCATCAATTCAATTTGTTTACTTCTTCTTTAAAAACTTTTCCTCTGTGTTCATAATTTTTGAACATATCAAAACTTGCACAAGCCGGTGAAAGCAATACAACTGTACCGGGTTGTGCTTCATTTCTTCCTGCTTCAACACATGCTTTAAGCGATTTTTTGATTTCGGTTAAAACAATAGAATTGAAATAATCATAAACTTTCTGTGCAGACGAACCGATTGCATAAATTTTCGCAACATGCTGTTTAACAAGTTCTTTAATCTGATCGTAATTGTTTCCTTTATCTTTTCCACCCAGTATCAAGTACAACGGTTTATCAAAACTTTTTAGAGCTACGTAAACTGAATCAACATTGGTTGCTTTTGAGTCGTTGTAATATTCAACACCGTTAAATTCGCGTACAAATTCAATTCTATGCTCAACACCCTTAAAGGATAAAAAAGCACTTCTTATTTTTTGATGAGGAACATTTAACAATTTTGCTATGATAAGAACAGGAAGTGCATTTGCAATATTATGTTCACCTTTTATAAACAAATCGCTTGCAGAACAGATCTCACTAATTTTTCCAAACCATGAAAAGTAGATCTTGCCTTCTTTATAAAAAGCGCCGGCTGGAACTTCACTTAATAACGAGAAGGCAAGTTTCTGAACTTTCTTGTTCTTCAAATTATTTTTTATGTTTTTATCATCTGCGTTATAAATAAAAAAGTCTTCTTCTTTTTGATTCTTCGTAATTTTAATTTTTGCTGAGATGTATTCATCGAAGCTGTTATTATATCTATCAAGATGATCCTGGGTGATATTTAATATCATTGAAAAATGTGGTTTGAACTTTTCTATAAAATCCAACTGAAAGCTGGAAGTTTCCAGCGATACAAATTCATTTTCTTTCACATCAAGTACGATCTCGGAAAAAGCTTCGCCAATATTTCCTGCTGAATAACATTTAATTCCAGCTTGATTCAAAGTGTAGTTCATCAATGCTGTTGTAGTTGTTTTGCCATTTGTACCTGTTATTGAAATAACACTTCCTTTACAAAACCACGACGCAAATTCAATTTCGCTAACTACTTTAATATTTTTTTTCAGCGCATTGGCTAGTACAGCGGAGTTTGTCGGAACACCCGGACTTGTTACAATAAGATCGCAATCATAAATTTTCTCTGTGTGGGCGCCGCATTCAAATGCAATGAATTCAGAATTCAAAACTGAAATTGAATCGGCTAAATCTTTTTCGGAACTGCTATCGCTCACAAACGGAATGGCTCCCAGTTTTTTTGCGAGCTTGGCAGCACCTAATCCGCTGCGAACAGCACCGATGACCGATATTTTTTTCCCTCGTATATCCATTATCTTATCTTGAATGAAGCTAAACTCATTAATGCTAAAATTATTGTGATGATATAGAACCGGATAACTATTTTCGGTTCCGCCCAATTTAACTGCTCAAAATGATGATGAATCGGAGCCAT